>JAABUI010000077.1_pt1 | contig 156494 bp, 156 predicted proteins | sample 5559111 | NCBI WGS metagenome assembly JAABUI01 (sample SAMN10711870, study PRJNA513365) | rock metagenome | isolation source: Antarctica rocks | place: Antarctica: Victoria Land, Buttleship Promontory | reverse complement strand
ATTTTCGTGTCTTCGCGTCATATCTTCAAATGATAGTTGTTTTCAATCAAATCTGAATACACTAAATTGAAGATTTTCAATATGCTTTTGTACGCTCGCTGTATGATTGCAAATGACATATCATCTGATTCAAGTGCTTTTCTGAGTGCTGAGAAGTTAATAGCGTGCTTGATTTTCCCTTCAATAACTCTTGATCATTGTATACTTTCGTTTAATAATAATTCTTCATTGATTTGAATTTTCAAAGATGATGAGTACATTGCTTTCAGAAATGCCTCGCACTTTTCATTGAATTCAATCTTCAATTCTTTTTGCAAGTTTTGTATCAAGAGTAGCTTTTTGATTAAACGTGATTTAGTGAACTTGTATGTTTGAAACACTTCTTTCTCTTTGACGTTGTTCAAAAAATTGGTTCAGAATTGATTTTTGATCAGCTTTATTGCATCATGATACGAATTTCGCATTTGCACTATCTTTGTTCATGCGTCGTTATTTCTGCATCTTTTTCAGATTCGCTTTTTTGACGACAGCGTCTTTTGAATTTCGATGAACTCATTGTTTCACCAGAGTTTTGATTTTGTGCATATTCACTGTTTAAATACAAATAATTTCACTGTATTCTTGATGCATTCAGTCAAATAAATGACTTTTGCTTCTAAGCTTGTGATTCTTTGCATCTTGACAATCATTTTGTCTTTCGTCTTTTGCAAATGTTCATCAAAGTCTTTTCAGTTGACTTTTTGCAGATTGTATGATGCGTTCAACGAATTTTCGATCAACTTGACTTTTTTTGTAACTATTGTAAATAGAATTACTTCATGATCGAATTCTGTGTCTGCATTCTCATCTATATGTCAATTCTTGATGTGATTACTCATATTCTTTGATGCAAATGCTAAATCAAGTATCAAGCTTGACTGACTTGAATAGCTGTGATATGTGTCTATATCAAAAGTGTTAATCAGGTTGCACTTATGTAAATTTACTCAATTTATTAATGCTTTCGTTCTAATAGAGTTTGAAATTTTTGCGTTTCATCAGCTATGATGTGCATTAAAGTCTTCGACGATAATAACTTTTTGCTCAGAATTTAGCATAACTTTTGCTAATTCTCGCTCAATCGTGTATAATTACTCATCATTTGCGTTTTGTGACTTTTTATTATAAATATTGAACAATAAAATTTCTCTTTGAATATTATTGTTCATTATTGATATTGCTTGCATATCTTCGCTATTGACTATGTCTGATCTTGATGTGCATGTAAATTTCTTTGCGTTTTTCGCAACAAATATCAATACTCTGACATGAGTATTCTGAACATTTGATTTGATGCAGATAAACGATGAATGTGAAATTGTTATATTTTCGTCTCTCATTCATGATTCTTGTAGTATAACAATATCTGTCTTGTTTTTCGCAAATTTCATTCATGCATGCATAATTTGCGTTGATCTTGCACAATTGTGCTGTAGAATTCGAATATTCAACGTGTTTGCAAAGCTTTTGTCATTTGCGTTGTTTTGTGACATTTTGAGTGCAATACTCATTACAATTTCGTGACTAGATGATCTTTTTGTGAGCTAATAGACTGAGCTGTCTGATATGTTTTGCACATTGCACTGTTTGCGAAGTGCGCATTTTGACAGTTGCAGCATCTAGAAATCATGTGATTGCATGATTACTTATCTTCGCACGTAGATAATTGACATTTATGCTCTCAGATCTGATGATTTCGCTCGCAGTACAAGTCTATCGAAAATATGTTGTATACGTTGCATGCAACATACATAAAGCACGATCTTTATGCTGATTTTCCCCTTAGGCTCGAGAAATTACTCAGAGAAAATTTCTTGCGACAGATTCACAGTTCAAGACGAACGAGATCTTTCACTGCTTAAATTTCGACAGTTTACTTCTTAAGCATGAGTCGCAGATGTTTCATCTGCAATACACATGCATATTGCAGTCAATTTCTTCTTTAATCACATCAACATACGCTACTGTTCTCTCAAGCTATACAGATGATATCTTTGACTAGAGATTGACTTTATCATCAAGACATTCAAGAGTCAGAACTCAGTGAAGAAATGAGATTCTCAAGATCAACAGTCATCGTCATTGTATATCACGTCTTGCAGACGCTCACTTTGCTCGAAAGCGTGCAACTCATCTGTTTCACATTATTTGTAAAAATCTTTCTCATGCAGATTGATTGTGTCTTGCAGAAATGTTCATATGCTACACTTTTAATCAAATAGCGTAGTTTAATCATTCTTTACTAACTCACTTATGTTTCTTTTCTTTTAACAAAGTTTTTTTGTCAGTGTATCATTCTTGTATAAAATGTCTGTCTGTTAAACGATATTAATGAAACTTTCAAGTTTGCTCATATTGAACTTAATGAGTCTCGTGAGTTGCTCATGTTGTAGTAACAGACACGCAGTCGTAACAAGATCTATACATAGTTAGCATGTAGATTTAAAGAATGTTCATGATTCAAGTTCTTTCTGCTAATCACTCTTAACAAATCAAATGCAAGAGTGTTCTGTCTCAGTTCTTGTCATTGCAATGACAAGATACTGAATCAAATGATTTTCATAAGCGATTTTTCTCGTAGTTCTACATTTTATTTGACTTTCTCATCTGCATGCAGATTGCTTGTAGCATGCGCATTGAGATTATCAAAGTCTGCGCGATCGCGAAAACTCTGCACGCAATTAACGCACAGCGCTTCATCATCACGCAGCGTCTCAATGTCATTCAAACTTTTGATAATCTCTAGACTCTACTGTAGCTAAACAGTAGATTCATAGTCAGCATCGCGTACAGATGAGTTTCATCGCTGATCATGTATTTTTTTAAAATCATTAAAGTAATGTTGTTTTTCTTTTACGTTTTGACTATCATGATGACTATTAGATTGATTTTCGCATTTTTAATGCATTATTCATTGAATTTCGCATTTTCATCATCTTTAAAGTTTAGTTCTCATTTTTGAGATTGACAATGAGTCTTCTTTTGCAATAAAATATTTCTTGTAATTTTGATGAGAATTTCTTGATGATCAGATTTCATTCATCTGCATTTGCATTTGTGTTTGCATTTGCATTTACGCTTGTGACTTGAGCTGCTTTTTGCATATATGTAAGCTTTTGCGTTGATTTTTGCGAATTTTGCATGACTTGCAACGTTTGCAAACTCTGCGTCTTCTGCAAGATTTGCGAATTCTCTGTCATTTGCTTTGCATTGATTTTCTTTTTGATGTTTTCAGCATTCTGTTGAATCAATTGTAGAATAATCTTCAATTTGTTGTTTGTTTAACTTTGAAGTCAATCAATTTGCTTCTGAATCGAGTTTTCTATGCTTTCGTTGCATGCTTTTTGAATGTAAATTAAGCTATGATTTATAGTCTCTTTCTGTTCTGATAGTGCTTGTCTTAGCTGATTGACTGTGAATTCAATTCTTTCGCGCAGTCTCTTTATCTGCATCTCTTTAAAGATGACATTGTAGCATTTGCTAGTACTAACTTTGATTCTAGCTTCTTTTTGCAAACTTTTCATCACTTTTCGCTTTTTCATTTCTTTGAATTTCACAATCGCTTATGTTTGCTCTTTTTGCTGCGAATTTGCATTTCGCAAATTGATTGTATTTTTGTCATTATGCGCATTTGTATGTGAATTTAGCATCAATGCATCAAGTGAATTAAACATGTATTACATTTTTCTATTTGCTGATGTGAGTAATTTTTGTTGACTGCAAAATAAATTGACAATGTCATTCTGCAGTTGTTTGCTTGTTGATGAACTTATGCTAAGTTCATCTCATAAATTTATTTCAATCTTTAACGTTGACTTTTTGATTTTTATCATCAATATTTTGAGTTCTGACTTTAAGCTATTGCTTCTGCTGAGTTTTGCGTTATCATTCGTGAAACGAGACAAGAAAGAGTGCATAAAGCGACTCTTTATATTTCTTTTCATAAAGATTTTTTCTCGTTTTAAGCTTCTGACTTCTAAAAATTTACTTAACATCGCTTAAATATTTCTTTAATCTTTTATTCAAAGCGTTTCACGTAGACAGTAACTTTAGTGTAGAGATTTCTCAATTTCTATCTTGAAATCTGCAATAAATCGTCTTCTATTATTAACTTATGTCAGATGAAAATAATATAAATTTAGTCTGTAAGAATCTATATTACTCTTTTGATAAAAGATGCTTGATGCAATTGCTTTATATCTCAGATATCAAAGTAGTCACATTATTTCGCTCAGAATAGTAATAACTGATCTCAACTTATTGTCTTGCATATCAAGAAAAGATAAAACAGATATTGATTTGATAAGAAATGCTGTACTTTTCTGAAACAACGTTGTTTCTTGTGCGATCTTCAAGTGTAAAAAAGAGTTTAATTTCGATTTTTGCTTCAGCACGTAGTTTTCTTTGCTGTTCTGAGATCAATTGATGACTTGTTCTTTTTATCTGAGCTTACTCTTTGATTTGTTACTCAAATTACTGTTTGAGTTGATGATTTTTTCTTCTTTTGATGAACTCTTGTTTCATCGTTGATTTTGATCTGCGTAAATGCAAAAAATTTCGATTTTCGATTTTTATCTTACGACGCAGTCATCTGTGAAGTTATTGAGTTGAATAAAGACTCATTTTGATCATATAATTGTGCTCTTTAACTTGTTGATCAATTTGATATATCATACGCTTTGATAGATTGCTGTCGTTATATGCTGTCTCAAAAGAACACAGTCTTCGACATTATAATCACAAGCATCACAAAAAACAGCAATGAAATATTATATAATTTTGCAAATATTCTGAATTCTATAATGAAGTTAAATCTTTACAAGACTTGAAATGATAAAGATAATAAAGATACAAATCATGATAAAGAGTTTGTTCACTATGAGATCAAGTATAAAACAGAATTCAAAGAAGATTTTTGAATGTTGACTTATTAACATTTTCTTGTTTGCAACTATAACTATTCAATAAACGTAACATCAATCTCTTTTGACAATAGAACATCATTAATATGATGCTTGTGCTTCATTCTGATCATCAAGAACAGATGATGAGCGTTGTTGATGTGACGTCAGCGAGTGAGCGAGAGATGAATATCACTATCTCGCAGAAGAATTCAATTAAGACGAAGAATATACACGAGAAATTGAACAAGCTGCAAGTACTTTATGAGCTCAACGAATGTAGAAACAACAAGCTAATGCTCTGAGAATCGATGCATGAAGAATCAGCTGAAGAGATTAAAAAAAATAATGAGCAGACTTGAAAAGAAGTTCACGAAGAAAAAGAAACATGTTGACAACTGAGCGAAGAAAGTGAACGAGAAGTTGACGATGTCGTTTGAAAGTCATCTTGTTCTCAGCGTCAACGTTGCATCATCAGTGCAAAATTATTATGAGAAATTCAAGATTAAAATCTTCATTAAAGAGAAAGAGAAGATCAAGAGAATCATGATGATAACAACAGAGAACATAATGAGATGAGTGAGAGAAATTGACGTCGATGAGATGCTATCAACGCGTAAGAACATAGAGACTATAAAAAAAATGATCAAATTTACTGATATTTTGAATCAAGATGAAAGACAGTAAAAAAATATTGAAGAAAAACGATTTTTGAACCAAAGAGATTTCATTGAATGCAAGTCTGCATGAAGTCAGTTTCAAGATAATGATATATGAAATTAAAATTGAAGAAATGTTTAAAGACATAGAAAAGAAGAAGATGAAAGCACTCATCAAGATCAACAAAGATATACATTCAAAGATGATGATTGAGAAAGTTGAGTGACTCACAAAGAATAGTAAACAGAAGAGATACATTTCGCTGATGATACATGTAATCAGCGCTGAGATGATGAACAAGCTAATTGATGAGAGAGTATATCATGAGATCGACATAAAAATCACGCAGTTCTATGATTTAAGTTGTAGAACACATCAGTGTTTAAAATATCAAGACTATGATCATAAGACATATGAATGCAGAAATAAGCAAAAATGCGTTTACTGCGCGCTAGATCATCATTTGAAGCACTGTTTTCATAAACAGACTTAAAACATGTAAAAATGTAAAACATGTCAAGATATACACAGAGTCTTTGACTTTCAATGTCATAAACAACAGATCGAAAAAGAGAGAATAAAAAGAGTCATGAAACACAGATTTTTATATCACGTCATACGAGAGCAGAAAGAACTCAAAGCGATGATGTTAAAGATGTTCACAGAGATATTTATCAATCTGAAATCACTGATAAACAATGACTTGAAGAGAAAACAGAAATGCTCAATAAATGAAAGTTATCTGCTCAGCATAATCATCACATTCAAAAACATTATATTGAATCATCTAGTCAAGAAGTCAAAAACAAATGAGTTGAAGTTAATATCAATCATATCAATTTCAATATCATTCTTTTTTGAAGATTTTACAAAAAAAGTAAGCACATTGCAGACATTTAAGAGAACATCAAACAGCTTTGAATGTAAACTTTAATGTTTCAGCAAAAGAAGCTTCGAATACTACAGTACAACGTTCACAAGTTCAAAGAAAAGATGATGATAACACTACTACATGAGAAAAAGATAAAGAATTATGACATTTTGATTCTTCAAGAACTCTGATGATTTGATGAGAATTTCAGAGCATACTGCTCAGCAACTGTTGATTTCATGCTGAAGAATAATGAGAATAAAATCTGTTTCTACATAAACAAGAGAATTGACAGCAACATTTAACACTCAACATGACACTTTAAAGATGTAAACATGATTATGTTACAAACATTAACAGATGATACACAGACAACTCAGAAAGCTATACACATTCATGAAGCATACAATTCATCACTCAGAGATCACAAAGTCATTCATGAAAAAGAAAATCTTTCAAACATTGAAAAGATGTTACAAATGTCGAAAGAATGCATTCTTGTAGAAGATTTCAATTTGCATCACTTCACATAAGAAGAATCATTCTACTCAAAACAACATTTATTGTCAAATGATTTAATTGAAATGATCACAAATGTCAATGCATCGTTGATGCTATTTCAAGACACAATCACGAGAAATTATCAAAGATTTCAAATGACAATAAATTTGATTTTCACGACAAATGATATTATGAATCAATTAATACAATGTGAAATCAACGAAGAAATGAAAAACTTCTCAAATTATCTGTTGATATAAACAATTATAAATCTCAGAGTCTGCGAAGAGTCAGCGCGAAAATTGCATTGCAACTGAAAGATAATGAATGAAGAGAAATTCATCAATATTCTGAGAGAACAAATGTTGAAATCATTGTCAAATCATGAGATGAAGCGTCGATGTATAAATGAGTACACTAAGCAACTGCTGAATGCACTGAAGAAGATCATCAAGATTTTCATTCTTTGAGCGAGATCACACGAAATGATCAAAGCAGAATGAATGAAGAAGTGTACAAAGATCATCAAGAGCATATGACAAATAAGAAGAAGCTGTTGAATCATCAATGATTGAACAGAGAACATTCAAGCATGTGATAAGAAGAGCAAGATCATCAGAAAACAGAAATGCAGTGAATATTAAGAGATAATGCAAAACGTTGAACAATTCTTAAGAAAACTGTTCAAAACTGCAAAATGAGCAAGAAATGCAATTGCAGACACATTGACTCAAGCAACAATTTTCTCTCTGATCAAGTCAGAGTGCTTTAATATCACTATAACAATGCAAAATAAGATGAAAATGATGTTTCAGACTCACTTTTCATCATTTTCAAAGATTTTCATGCTGAACACAAAAGACTTCAAGTACTCACTCTTGATTGAGAATGATGTTTCATTGATGCATTACAAGATTAAGAAAGTCATCTACAAGATGATGTTCAACAAAACTTTAAAACACACAGAATACACAAATAAAATAATGCGCAGACTCATCAATGATGTGTTAAAATAAATACACTTTCTTTTTGAAAGATGTTTGCAAAAGAAAATACAATCAACTCAATTCAAAAGCATGATCACAATAATGATGTAAAAGTCAGACAAAAAAACCTACTTTAATGCAAAAATATATAAATCAATTGTGCTACTCAACATGCTGAGTAAAATACTGAAATTCATCATTTTTGAACATCTGTGAAACGTTGTAGAAGTGTGCAACTTGATATTAAACATTCAGATGAGAATTTGCAAACACAGATCAATAAATATGACTTTGCAACTGATTACAGAAAAGATACACATTGTATGAAGTGACACAAGAAGAAAAGTAGTTTCATTGCTGAGTTTGAATGAAAAGAGTGCATTCAACAATATAGCACATAACAGACTTTTGCATGACATGAAAAAAAGAAGAGTTCTCAGACTGCTTCTTGAATTTGTGAAAGACTTTCTGAGAAATCGATGCATCATGATCACAATCGATGATTACACGATGATGAAACGCAGCATGAACATTGATATATCACAAGACTCTTTGCTATCATCAATATTATATCTGTTTTACAACGTGAATCTGCTAAAAGCATGTGATGACATCAGATTGAGAACAAGCTTTACAGATTTTGTAAACGATGTCAATATTTTAACATATGAAGAGTTCATGAAGTGCAACTGCAAAGTTCTTAGCAAGATCTATGATAGATGTGAACAGTGATTAAAAACATATGACATCAAGTTTTCAAAGACAAAGCATAAGTTGATTCACTTTATGAAAATCTCTAAGTGATTCAATATGAACGTTGATGTAAAGTTGATAAAACATCAGATTGACTTGAAATTAAATATCAGAGTTTTGAGAATTCAACTGAACTTTAAGCTGAAATGAGTGATTCACATGCATCATGTCAAAGCAAAACTAGTGATTAAACAAAAGATCATGCAGATAATCATTGAGTTTACTTGAGACTCATCAATAATGACGAGAAAGTAAATATACTTCGCGATGATACATTCTTTGCTTAGTCACGAAGTCATCATATGATACATGTTGCAGAAAGTGAAGAATCATCAAAAAGATTTGAACATCAAGCTGAAATTAGTACAAGAAAAAGCATTGCAACAAATCATTTATGTTTATCATGTGATATCAACAAAGACTCTACAAATAGAAATAAACACAACATTGATAAATATTCATTTACAAAAGCTGATATAAAAGTTGATAATGAACATAAACTTTTGAAAATCAGATGAAGTTATTGAAACAATGATGCATTGAATTTGCAACAACTTAATACTCAAAAGAGATTGAAAATCAAAGCTGTGCAAGATATCTCTGCAGCTGAAGCAAAAGTGAATGAAAGAAACATTTGAACAGATGAAGATGAAGTGAAGTCATTTTTACATAATGATCTTCTGATCAAAGTTATCAAGAGTAGTTATAGTTGCAAACAAGAAAATATCAATAAGTCAACATCATCTTGATACATTCACATTGAAGCAAAAAGTTTATTTGAACAATAGTGACAGTAGAAAGAATGTTACAACGACTGCAATAAAAACTAACTGAGAGCTAAATAAGAGATTGAGAGAATTGACTTTAGTCATTACTCATCATGAAGAACTGAAAGAATTGATCACAAGAATGAAATATTTTGCAGATGTAGTGACAAAGAATCGAAAGTATCATGAAAAGATATACAAAGTATACAGTGATAGTCAGACTTCTTTGAAAACAGTGAAAGTTATGATATCAACAAAAAATCAGACATGTTTGCAATGAGTTCAGATTGCACATGAAAGCATTTGATTTCAAGAAGTCATGCTGAAACTACATTAAATGACAAAATATGCAGAAGTACTTGAAAATAAAGTGATGAACAAGATGATTGATGACATATATGATTTATCTTTATTGCTGACTGAGCATTAATGCATTGAAGTGATGATGAAATTGATATTCATACAGAAATAAATCAGACAAACATAAAGAATAGTCTGAAAAAAGAAATTCAACGCAGCTCATTTTCAATATCTGATATCAAAGATGACACATCAATATCTGTGACTGCACAAGAATCATGCAAAGTCTCACAGCGCATTATTGACGCAGTTACACATGAGAAAAATTGACTTCAATCAATTTCTACATGAGAAACGAGTACTTGATGTTGTTATGATGATGTGCAAGTGCAACAAAGATTAAATGTTGATCAAGCACATTTTATTAACATGTTTCAGATGAAAAGTAAAATGAAAAGTAATGCAATGAGAAGAAAACATCACGAACTTGAGAAAGCTCTTAGAAATCATGAGCGCAATGATGACAATCATTTGAATGATACTCTCAATGAGCATACTGAATTAATTTCAAGCTGTGACATCATTAAAGAATCAAATGAAAGAGAAAGAAAATAAAGAAGAAACAAACTTATAAAGTTCTTGCATTGAAAACAGTTATAGTATAAAGCGCAGAAAGAAGTGATTTTTGATGCAAAAAGAGCGTTGTGCTAATGCAGTGTTCACTACAGTATATAAAATCTTGCATAGATTCATAATGAGTGTTGAATCAAGTAAGAATTAAAAAAATTTATTTTCATCATTACTATAAAGATTCAGCTGTTGATTTGAAAGTAGAAGTATAAAAAGCAAGAAGTGATGCTGATGAAATATGTCATGATGTCAGATCATCAATTCAATTTAAAACATAAATCATTGATATTTTAAATAATCTTAATTTATTGAATTCATTTTGCAGTTCAATAAATCAAGTTATCAATCTAATCATCATCATCTTAATTTAGTTTCAGTAATTCTGTTTCAATCATCTCAGTCATATGCGCGAACTTCTGCAATTTTAAGTCAATAAAACTATTGTTTAGTTCTAATTCTTCTCGATTCATGTATATAAAAGTTGAGCTTTTGTTCTTTTCTTTCACTCTTTGTCTTTCGTCTTATACATTATTTGATGTATTGTCTTGTATTTAGATTTTATCAAGTCACTCAAGTTGACTGTAATCATCTTGAATAGTAATAATAATATCATTCTTTTATATTAATAGTTTCTAGTCTAGTTTGTAACATTATAAAAGATCTACACTTTCTGCAACGTTTTCATACATTGAAATCTCATCTAGTTATTCTTTTGCTCAAATGAAGTCATCTCACAATCTTTCAATTGATAATGAGTGTGTTGTTGAACAGTTTGCTTAAAGTATGATTGAAAATTCAGTTGAGATCTTTCTAGACTGATCGTCAAGTCGAGTTTTCATATCTACATTCTGACTCGACTCGAGTACTCGAGTCAAATATTCTGACTCGACTCGAATACTTGAGTTGAATCTCATGACTCGACTCAATATTGATCTCGAGTCGAGTCAGAACTCGCTGACTCGACTCGACTCATCAAGCAATCGAATATGATGTCAAGAGAGCTAAATATAGAAATTTTTCCGGTTTTTCGCCTTTGCATTATCTTTTTGCATTACCTTTTTGATAGAAAGTCATAAAGAAGAACATGAAGAAAAACATGAAGAGAAACATGAAGAGAAACATGAAGAGAAACATGAAGATCGTTTGATAGAGAGCTTTGATAAAGAGCTATGATAGAAAGTCATGAAGAGAAGTCATGAAGAGAAGCTATAATAGAAAAACATGAAAACTATTTGATAGAAGGTTATAATAGAAAGTCATAATAGAGAGTCATAATAGAATATCTATTTATCTATCTTCATGTCTTGACGAGTCGAGTCGAGTATTTCAAATCGATACTCGATTTCAACTCTCTGACTCGACTTGAATACTCAGATCGAACATCTCAACTTAACTTGAATACTCAGATCAAGAATTTTGACTCGAATCGAGTCTTGACGAGTCGAGAACTCGACTTGATCTCGATGATTCGACTCGACGCAATCAGTCTAAATCTTTCATGTAATGCAAAAGCTTCAAAATCAAGTTTAATAACATGATGTTATCACTTTGTTCTCATTCATTATTCTCAATTCTTCAATTTATATAAAGTTGAATTCTCAGTCTTTTGTGATGATAGCTCAGATCATCACACAAATCTTGAACAATCAATTTTCTTTCATCATTCATCTTTTTGCAAATTTTGTTGCTGTCTTCATCACTTCTAAATTCAAGAAACTTCTTGATATATTTGAGTATAAGAAAAACAAAGATCAATTAAATCCATGAGAGCAGAATCTGATACAGCGCATAAATGTGAATGATGATCATTATCTTTCTCATCAAGTCAAGATCATTTATGTTGAGTCATGATTCATCATAGATAAGAAGACTCACAATTTAATAAGTTAATATTGAGTTAATGATCTTTATATTATTTTCATTTTTGCAGATTGATGATACAAGTTGCATCATTATTGCAACAATTCTTTTAAGACAGAAGATGCTCATATATATTTTCATGAAATTCTGAAGCAAAACATGAATAACTTTGTCAATTATTACAATTTCTTTTATCAAAAGAAAAAACATTCTTTGATGAAAGATTTCTTGTTGATTGATTGTTTGAAGCACAATGTTAATTATTTCACTTAAGTCATTGTTTTCTTCTGATGAAATCTTGATGAAACTCAATCATTCATCTTTTATTAATGAATTCAAGCATTTTCTAATATCAATAAAGAGTTTCAGCAGCTTAAGCATCATTAATCTCACTTCATCTTCTTTATTGTTTCATATATTAAAGTCAAGAATATCTTTGCATTGATTAATAATTTTTTGAGTTCAAAGATCATCATTTCTGTGATCGTTGTTTTAACAATATCTTCATTTTTTTCTCTTTCATCTTTCAATGAATTAATGAATTTAAACTTCATCATTATCATCATTCAAGATAAGACTTTGATTGTTTTTAAAATCAAGAAAATCTGCAATAAGTAAAAGCTATGCTACTACTGCAAATTGTAACATTCAAGCAAAATTGTTAAAGAATACTCAAATAAGAAGTTTTTCACTTTGCGTATCATGAACATTTACAACAATGATGTCATCAATATAAATGAAAAAGTCTTGCTGTTTGCAAAAAAGTTTAGTTTTTAAGCTAAGTCATGTTCAAAGATCTGTATATATATCATTTTGTTTATTAGTCTCAATCTTTTCACTTTCACTTCAATCATATAAAAAGTTTTCTGCTAAATTTATCTTAAAACTCTTTGAATTTGATTCAACATTTAAAGATAATTATATGATAGTATTTTGTATTTTACGTCAAGCTTAATCTAAAGTTCTCACTCTCACTTTGATTGATAGTGAAATTTCTGCTTATGTCTTTATGAATAAATTTTTCACACAATAACATCATTTTTTCTTGCATCAATTAACTCACTCTTGCAAACTTTAAGAATTTGATGATTAAGTTACTTTAATTGATGACATTATTTATGTTGTTGAAATTACAATGATTCTCAATGAACATATTAAAAAACTATTCTTTTATGTCATTGAATTAAGTTAGTATTTCATTATCATGAATTTATCATGACTTCATCATCACGTCATTGATATCAATTTTGAACATAATATTCTTATCTTGTTTTTCTTCTTTTGTCTTAATTATTATTGTTAATTTCTCATCAAGATTCATGATTTTAATCAACAAGAAGAAAATTTCTCGCTTGAAGTTAACAAAGTAGCTTCTCTTTAATCTCACTCTCAATTCACTTACAAGAAGTAACTCAATTCATGAATCACTCATAAGAAGCAATTTAATTTACAAATCATTCACAAGAAGTAATTGTCATGATGTCAGATCATCAACTCAATTTAAAACATAGATCATTAATATCTTAAATAATCTTGATTCATTGAATCTGTTTTGCAGTTCAATGAATCAAGTCATCAATCTAGTCATCATCATTTTAATTTAGTTTCAGCAATTCTGTTTTGATCATCTCAATTGTGTGTGTGAACTTCTGCAATCTTAAGTCAATAGAACTATTGTTTAGTCTTGATTCTGCTCGATTTATGTATATAAAAGTCAAGCTTTCATTCTTTTCTTTCACTCTTTGTCTTTCATTTTATACATTATCTTATCTGATGTATTGTCTTGTATTTAGATTCTATCAAAGTAATAATAATATCAGTCTTTTATATTGATAGTATCTCTAGTTTAGCTCAGTCTTTGACATTACAAAAGATCTACACTTTTTGCAACATTTTCATACATTGAAATCTCATTTAATTATTCTTTCGCTCAAATGAAGTCATTTTACAATCTCTTGATCAACAATGAGCATACTGTTGAACAGTTCACTCAAAGTGTGATCGAAAATTCAGTTAAGATCTTTCGCGTAATGCAAAAGCTTCAAAATCAAGTTCAATAACATGATATTATCATTTTATTATCATTCATCATTCTCAGTTCTTTAATCTATATAGAATTGAATTCTCAATCTCTCATGATGATAGTTCAGATCATTGAACAAATCTTGAATAAACAATTTTCTCTCATCATTCATCTCTTTGCAAATTCTGTTGTTATTATCATTGCTTTTAGATTCAAGAAGCTTTTTGACATATTCGAATATGAAAGAAACAAAGATCGATTGAATGCATGAGAGCAGAGTCTGATACAATGCATGAACATGAATGATGATCATTATTTCTCTCATCGAGTCAAGATCATTTATGTCGAGTCACGACTCATCATAGATAAGAAGACTCACAATTTAATGAGTTAATATCAAGTCAATGATCTTTGTATCATTTTCATCTTTGCAGATTGATGACACAAGTTATGTCATTACTGCGACAACTTTTTTAAGACAGAAGATGCTCATCTATATTTTCGTGAAATTCTGAAGCAAGACATGAATAGCTTTGTTGATTACTACAATCTCTTTTATCAAAAGAAAGAACATTCTTTGATGAAAGATTTTTCATTGATTGACTGTTTGAAGCGTAATGTCAATTATTTCACTCAAGTCATCATTTTCTTCTGACAAAATCTTGATAAAACTTGATCATTCATCTTTCATTAATGAGTTCAAGCATTCTTTGACATCGATGAAGAGTTTCAGCAGCTTAAGCATTGTCAATCTCACTTCATCTTCATTATTGTTTCATTCATCAAAGTCAAGAGCATCTTTGCATTGACTAGTAACTCTTTGAGACTGTTGTTTCAACAGTATCTTCGTCTCTTTCTCTTTCATTTCTCAATGAGTCAATGAATTTAAGCTTCATCATTGTCATCGTTTAAAATAAGACTTTGATGATTTCTGAAATTAAGAAAATCTGCAACAAGTGAAAGCTGTGCTACTACTGCAAGTTGCAACATTCAAGCAAAATCACTAAAGAATGCTCAAATAAGAAGTTCTTCACTCTGCATATCATGAACATTTATGACAGTGATATCATCAGTATAAATGAAGAAGTCTTGCTGTCTGCAAGAAAAGTTTAGTTTCTGAACTAAGTTACGCTCAAAGATCTGTATACATATTATTTTGTCTACTAGTCTCAATCTTTTTACTCTCACTTCAATCATATAGAAAGTTTTCTGCTAAATCTGTCTTGAAACTCTTTGAATTCAATTCAACATTCAAAGATAGTCACATGATAGTATTCTGTATTCTACGTCAAGCTCAATCTAAAGTTTTCACTTTTGCTTTGATTGATAGTGAAGTCTTTGCTTATGTTTTTATGAATAAATTCTTCACGCAACAACATCATTTTCTCTTACATCAATTAACTCATTCTTGCAGACTTCGAGAATTTGATGATCAAGTCACTTTAATCAATGACATTACTTATGTCGTTGAAATCACAATGATTCTCAATGAACACATTGAAAAACTATTCTTTTATGTCACTAAATTAAGTCAATATCTCATCATCATGAATTTGTCATGACTTCATCATCACGTCATTAATGTCAATTTTGAACACAATATTCTTATCTTGTCTTTCTTCTTTTGTCTTAATCATTGTTGTTAATTTCTCGTCAAGATCTATGATTTTAATCAACAAGAAGAAAATTTCTCGCTTGAAGTTAACAAAGTAGCTTTTTCTCAGTCTCGCTCTCAATTCACTCACAAGAAGTAACTCAGTTCATGAATCACTCACAAGAAGCAATTCAGTCTACAGATTACTTACAAGAAGCAATTCAGTCTACAGATTGTTCACAAGAAGTAATTCAGCACTCAGTTCGCTTGCAAGAAGCAATCTAGTTTCTCATTTGCTTGAAAGAAGCAACTCAGTTTTCAGTTCACTCACAAGAAGTAATTCAGTTTTCAATTCACTCACAAGAAGTAACTCAGTTTCTCGTTTGCTCACAAAAAGCAATATAACTCTTCGTTTACTTATGAGAAGTCAACTAATATTCAGCTTGTTCACAAGAAACAAACTTCATTCAGTCTTGTCTCTTGTCTGAAACAAGAAGCTTTTAATCATATTCTTCAAGTCATTCAAAAAGAATACTCATCAAAAATCAAGTGTTGAAATTCTTTTTTCTTTAGAACTTCTGTTGTCTTTCAAGCAAATCAATTCAATCAATCTTTTATACAACTTGACATAATTGAGTTGAAAGTTCAAAGCTTTAATCATGCTGCTCATGTCAAAGACATTGAAGTGTTTAACATAATTCTAAAGAAAATCGATGTCTTCTTGAATCTTAAGTCAATCTCGTCTTCTAGTCTAGACTCTGATGAGTCAAAATCGCGTCATGCAGCTTTGACTGTTTATTCAAAGAACAGCTCAACTCTTGCTCAGTTCTCATCTCGTTCTCAAGACAGTACATATGATAAGAATCATCGTCTGAATCTTCATCAAATGAAAAAGAAATTTCATTTAACTGCATTTATGACACAAGAAAATCTTGAAGTCTATTGATAAAGTAAGAACGTTGATTCAATCATAATTTTATCGTTCAAATATTTCAAGTTTCTAGATGTCTTCTTCAAGAAAAACGTCGATATCTTGTCTTCGCATTAAGCTCATGATCATGTCATACATCTTAAAGAAGATGCTCAATTCTCAGTCTTCACTTTGTATGACATGAGTCATGATAAAATTCTAGAACTTTGTCGTTATCTGAATGAAAATCTGAGCAAAGATTTCATTCAAGTCAATCACTTTCAGATGATCATCTTTGTTCTCTTCATCAAGAAATTCGAAGAAGAACTTTGTTTCTGCATGAACTATTGAGATCTGAACGCTATTACAGTCAAGAATCGATATTCTCTGTCTCTGATCTCAGAAACGCTGAATCATTTAAGTTGAGCTAAAATCTTTATCAAGCTGAATATCATCTTTGCGTTCAATTAACTTCGAATCAAAGAAGAAAATGAAGCTCTCATCATCTTTCACACTCGATTTGAATTATTCAAGTATTTAGTCATGTTTTTCAATTTATATAATGAGTCTGTCTTGTTTCAGAAGTACATCAACAATACTTTTTGTAAACATTTAAATAAGTTTTATACAGCTTATTTGAATGACATCTTGATCTATTTCAACAATAAACTTGAGCATGAGATTCATGTCAAGCTCATTCTGCGAAAGCTGCAAGAAGCAGATCTTCAGATGAATATAATCAAATGCAAGTTTCACATCACTCAAGTTTCATATCTAGAATTGATAATCATCATTGAAGAAATCAAGATGAACTCTTTTAAGATAAACATCATTGTCAACAGATTCATTTTAATCAACGTTAAAAACGTTCAAAGTTTTTTAGATTTCACGAACTTTTATAAAAGATTCATCTATGACTATAATAGAATAACTACTTCGCTCACTCATCTCATCAAAAAAATGTATTCTTTGTCTGATTTCAGAAATGTCAGATTGCATTCAACACTTTTAAGAAAGTCTTCACTTTCAAGATTATTCTTTGTCACTATAATTCAGATCACAAGATTGTGATAGAAATCAATGCTTTGAACTATGTGTTTAAAGACATTCTTTCTCAGTATGATGAGAATGAGATTCTTCATTTAGTTGCTTACTTTTCAAAGAAGCATAATTCAATCGAGTGTAACTACGAAATCTACAATAAAAAACTCATGATCATTGTTTGCGCTTTTGAGAAATGATGATCAGAGCTTGAAGACTCTATCTATTCTGTTGAGATAATCACGAATCACAAAAATCTTAAGTATTTCATGTCAACTAAGCAGTTGAGTCGTCATCAAGCTCGTTGAAGCGAATTTTTATCTAGATTCAACTATTGCGTCGCTTATCATTTTGACAAGATCGATGATAAGTTGAATGCTCTGACACGTTGCTCAGAAGATCTTTTTAAAGAGAGAGATACATTCGATTCTTGACATCAATATCAACATCAAACAATTCTGAAAACTCATGTTTTAAATCTTGATATTGTTGAAAATCTCATCTTCAATGTCTTCAACATCAAAGTCATGAAGCTTCAGTCACAAATCATTACTCTAGATTCAGTTCAATTACATCTGTCTTCAATTATCTCAGCACTCTTGCAAATTCTAACTTTTATGAATCTAGAAATCGAAGAATTCAACGTTGAAAACATCAAGTTTCAGCTAGATCAAGACACTCTGAATCTTGATAAAGATTCTGCTGACATTCTCACTCAGACATTGTGAAAGCAAGTTGAAATCAATGACAAATTCGCAGCTCAGATAATTGAAGCACTTCGTAATGAAGCACGACATCACAATAAGATTTCTCTAGTTGAGTGTGAAGAACACGAGAATCATCTGTATTTTCAAGAAAGAAAGTACATGCTCAACTCAGATAAACTACGTCTTCGTATCATTCAGCTCGCTCATGATAATGTCGTCAATAATCATTCAGAAAGAGCAAAAAGTTATGAACTGATCAATCAAGTTTATTGATGATCAAACATTTATAAGTATGTTCAACACTTCATATAAAACTATCACATGTATACACATTTCAAGCTTTTTAAACAATGAACTCAAGAATGATTGCATCTTCTTTCAATTTTTGAACGTCGTTGATGTGATATCTTCATGAACTATGTAAATTCTTTATCGCTCAGTATCTTCATGAGTATCACATATAAATATGTTTTAATCTTCGTCGATCATTTTATCAAAATGAGACATTTAGTTCTCATCACTTCTATGAAAGTTGAAGAAGTTATCAATTGCTTCTATGCTTATGTTTGAAAACATCATGATTTACTCAAGTTCTTTATGTCTGATCGAGACACACAATTCATTTTCAATGTCTGAAAGCATATGTGTAAAATGCTGAAGATAAACGTTAAGTTATCAACGACGTATCACTCTGAGATCGATGATCAAATCAAGAGAATCAATGCTATTATGAAGCATTATCTTTGAGTCTTCGTCAACTACATGCAGAATGACTGAGCTAAATGACTTTCTGAAGTTAAATTCGTCGTCAATAATGCATCATCATTAATCACTTTAGCATCACTCTTCTTGATCAATTTGAATCAGAACTCACGTCTAGACTTCGAGTTTTCTGAGTCTCTGCTTGAGAATCTTACATCTTAAGCTCAAAACAAGTTAATTAATGTTGAAGAGTTTATCAAGAAGATGAAGAAACTAACTGAGCATCTACATGATGAGATGCTTATAGCTCAGATCATTTACAAATTCAATGTTAATCTCTTTCATCATTCTTGTTCTAGATACTTCATTGAAGATGAAGTCTGACTGAATGTTTGTAATCTCAGCATCACTCGTCTTACTATCAAGTTAAATAATCATAATGTTGATTTCTTTAAGATCAAGTGTATCTTTAAGAACAATTCTCTGATCATTGAGTTAAATCTTTCAGCATTCATGAAGATTCATTCAATCTTTCATGTCACTCTTCTGAATCATATCACAAGTGATTTTCTTTTAAATCAACGTCAGAAATCTTAAGAACTTGTTATCATCAAGAATAATGAAAGATTCTGATATGTAAACAGCATACTAAACTTCAAGCGTGATAAATGTTATAACTCATCTCTGCTTAAGTATTACGTCAATTGAGAAGATCATTTTTCTACTTGAAAGTCTTTTCATCTTCTGAATAATTATGAGCAAACGCTTAATGAATATCATCTTGTCAATTCTGTCGTTGAAGAATCACATGTACTGTTGTGTGTGATATTTTAATGTCAATGTCAAGAACATTAAGTTCAATCTTCATCATTTTAATTCAGCTCAGATCTGATTCAGATCTTGTCTAGATTTGACTCAAATCTCTTGTTTAAATCTGACTCAAATGTGACTCAGATTTATTCTAGTTTTACTCATGCATTATCATGTTAAAATGCATCTTATCTCGTCTTACTCTTCAGACATCTTGCTCAGATCTGACTCAGATGTGACTCAGATTTATTCTAGTTTCATCTGTGCTTCATCACATTAAAATGCGTTCACATCAATTCTTATTACATTTCAATCTTCATCTTCAATTCTTTCTCATTTCATCTTGTTTCTTCTCATCATCTTGCAGAAGCTCAGTCTTGAAGAGAAAAGCTACTGTCATGATGTCAGATCATTAACTTAATTTAAAACATAAATTGTCGATATTTTAAATAATCTTGATTTATTGAATCTGTTTTGCAGTTCAATGAATCAAGTCATCAATCTAGTCATCATCATCTTAATTTAGTCTCAACAATTCTGTTTCAATCATTTCAATCATGTGCATGAACTTCTGAAATCTTAAGTCAATAAAACTACTGTCTAGTCTTGATTCTGCTCAATTCATGTATATAGAAGTTGAGTTTTCATTCTTTTCTTTCACTCTTTGTCTTTCATCTTATACATTATCTGATGTATTGTCTTGTATTTAGATTCTATCAAAGTAATAATAATATCAGTCTTTTATATTAATAGTATCTTTAGTTTAACTCAGTCTTTGACAGTAATTCAGTTTACAGATTGCTCACAAGAAGCAATTCAACATTCAGTTTACTTATAAGAAGTAATTTAGTTTCTTATTCACTTGAAAGAAGTAACTCAGTTTTCAGTTTGCTCACAAGAAGCAGTTCAGCACTCAGTTCACTTGCAAGAAGTAATTTAGTTTCTTATTCACTTAAAAGAAGTAACTCGATCAACAATAAGATTTATCTGTATGAGATGCTGACTACAAATCTTCTGCAAGCTATGCTTGTCAGAAGAGCTGAACAATCTCATCAACAAAGCAGTAACAACGCGTTATGCTCACATACACAGATTGAGCATCGCATCGCGATGCTCACAAACAACAAGATCATGTGACTAAATGATAATGTGATCAAACAGTGATCAAACAGCGAATGAAAGCTCATGTTGAAGTGATCAGCTTTCACATATACAGATTGAGCATTGCATCGCGATGCTCACAAACAATAAAATCATGTAACTAGATGATCATGTGATCAAACAGCGAATAAAAGCTCACGTCAAAGTGATCAGCTTTCAGTTATATAGATCAAAGTTCATTTAGCTCGCTCAGCAAGATGATTAAACAGCAAATTTGAAAGCTCACGTTGAAGTAATCAGCTTTTAATTACGTAAATCAAAAGCTCATTTAGCTCGTTCAGTTAAATGATCAAACAGCGAACGAAAGTTCACGTCAAAGTGATTGACTTTCATATACATAAATCAAAGCTCATTTAGCTCGCTCAGCTAAATGATCAAACAGCAAATTCGAAAGCTTACGTTGAAGTGATCAGCTTTCGTACATAAATCAAAGCTTGTTTAGCTCGCTCAGCTAAAAAATCAAACAGCAAACTCGAAAGCTTATGTCAAGATGATCAGCTTTCACACATAAATCAAACTCGTCTAGTTTGCTCAGCTAGATGATCAAACAGCAAATTTGAAAGCTTACGTTGAAGTGATTAGCTTTTGTACATAGATCAAAGCTCGTCTAGCTCGCTCAGCTAGATGATCAAACAGCAAACTCAAAAGCTCACGTCAAAGTGATCAGCTTTCGCACATAAATCAAACTTATCTAGCTCGCTCAGCTAGATAATTAAACAGCAAATTCGAAAGCTCACTTTAAAGTGATCAGCTTTCACACATAGATCAAAACTCATCTAGCTCGCTCAGCTAAACGATCAAACAGCAAATTCAAAAGCTCACGTTGAAGTGATCAGCTTTCATACATAGATCAAAGTTAATTTAGCTTGCTCAGCTAAATGATCAAACAGCGAATTTGAAAGCTCACGTCAAAGTGATCAGCTTTCACATACATAAATCAAAGATTATCTACTCTTCAGATGATCAAATGCAAATTTGAGAGCTTACGTTGAAGTGATCAGGTTTCGCACATAAATCAAAACTCGTCTAGCTCGCTCAGCTAGATGATCAAACAGCAAATTTGAAAGCTTACGTTGAAGTAATCAGCTTTCATACATAAATCAAAGCTCGCTTAACTCACTCAGCTAAATGATCAAACAGCGAATTCAAAAGCTCACATCAAAGTGATCAGCTTTCACATACATAGATCAAAGATCATTTATTCTTCAGATGATCAAATGCAAATTCAAAAGCTTACATTGAAGTGATCAGCTTTTACAATTTCGAGTTGTTTATATGATCACTTGATTATATAAACAGTTCACACGCTCGTATGCACATTCTAACAATTTGACTGCTCAATGAAAAGATATACTGCATCAACTTTGACTAGATTACATGTAATTTAGCATACACACAGCGCTTCAGTGCTACTATCTAGATAAATAGCATTGTGTTTCATAGTCTTAGACTGCATAAGCACGTAAAACTTGGAAAAAAAAGGGGGAAAAAAGAAAGAAGTAACTCAGTTTTCAGTTTGTTCACAAGAAACAATTCAATTCTCAATTTACTCGCAAGAAGTAATTCAATTTCTCATCTGCTCACAAAAAGTAATATAACTCTTAATTTGCTCATAAAAAGTTAACTAATACTCAGCTCATTCATAAGAAATAAATTTCGTTCAATCTTGTTTCTCATCTGAAACAAGAAGTTTTTAATTGTATTTTTTAAGTTATTCAAAAAGAATATTCATTAAAAATCAAGTAAAAACAATCACAACGCACGCATCACAAATTTTGAAAAAGAGCATTATAAACAAGACAGAGTGAATTTAAAAGATGATTGAACAATGATGAATTGCATGAATTGCAGCAATGTTGATTCAAAGATGATTGCAAGTGACATTGATTTGTCACAAGAAAACAAAAATGCAAGATTGAAATGCTTACACAATGATGAAGAGAACATTGCTAACATTATTAATTTACTAATAAAGATATCAACGTTAAAGAAAGAGAAGAGCAAAGATCATTCATGAAAAGAGATAGCATTGAAGCTGATTCAACGTCTTCAACTCGACTCAGAAGAAAAACATCATGTGAATCAGAATGTGTTCATCGTGAAGAATGTACAGAAACTGAAAACATCAGTTCAACTGCTAAACAAGCAGTTGCATATACAGAGAAGCACACGTCTTTCAACGAAAATCACATCATGAGCGAACATGACAAGAGAAGAAATAGCGACAAGAAAGTAACGTCTCAGAGATAACTTGTCATCGCTTCGCAAGAAATGAGAAGTCATGATTAAGATAATGAACAGAAGAGAAATAAGAAAAAATACAGAAGAAGTTAATCAAACAGATTTTACAGAAAATTGCAGACGTGTCAACAGATCAAAGAAATCTAATCATTTCACTTTGCAAGCTGAGTAGCGATAACATTTTTCTTCACGCAGTTAGTTCAGATGCTTGAGCAAATCTGAAAAAGACTTAAACATGAGCAAAAGAAATCACGAGTTCAACATGTGTGACACGTCAAATCTTTGCAGTGCTGACATATGAAGTATGCACTACAATAGACACAAGCAATCAGAAAAAAATCATTGAAAGATTGATAAAAGATAACACAAGACTTCATGAAGATCTGAAAGTTCTAAGAATAATCTGACTCAAGAAGATAGCAAAGAGCGAAAAGACTTATTCATCGCTCATCATAAAAATCATGATTGAAGCGATGATGAATTGATTAATGAACGTGAGCATGCTGAACTTGTATCAAGAATGTACATGCAAGCTATTTGAAAAGAACTGTTGCATCACATAGTGCTTCAGATGTCACGAATTTGATCACATGATTAAGTTCTGCAGAAAGAATCAGCGCTGCAAAAAGTGCGTAGACAAGCATCACATCAAGAAGTGCGTGATGTCTTTGAACAGAAGACGTTGCATCAACTGCAACGAAAATCACGAATTCTGAAGATGCACATGTCTCAAGTGACAACAGCAGATGAAACAAGCATTTGAAATTTATAGAAACAGATTGTTCAAATATTCTGAAGCGTCTAAATACAATCGCACATTCTTCTCGCTGTCTCTGAACTCTTTAGATTCAATGAACTCTTTAGATTCAATGAACTCTTCAGATTCAATGAACTCTTCAGATTCAATGAATTCTTTCAATTCAATAAACTTCTCGAGCTCAGCAACAATTATGTTGAAAACACGCAGTTGAATCGCTGATGAATCAGCTTGACAGATAGTAGAAATCAAGAAGAGACGAGTCAATCTTTTCTCTTGCGTGAATAGCAACTCAGACGAGACGACATCTGAGCAGATTCAGAAACGTTCAATCAGAAAGTAAGAAAGACTCTTGATGATTGAAAGCATACAAAGAGTCTTCTCATTGCAGAGTCAACAACAACTATGAATAACTTTATGATAAAACAATCTTTTCTATGAATTCTACAGTATAACATCAGAAAGTCATTAAGAATTCAAGAATCATTTTTAATTAACAGAGAAGTTCGCGAATTTGACATAGTAGCTATACAGAAGCAAGATCACAATAACAATAATTCACAATCATTTAACTCAGCACACAACTTCTTTCATTTAATGAAAAACTCATCATCTTAATCAAGAACATGCATATATGTTAACAAACATTTAAGATTCGATCAATGAATAGTAGAAACAGTTGAGTCAGACATTTGTTCAATCAGAATATTAACTCGCAATTTCAAACAATGAAACGCAGATGCTAAGACTTCTAAATGTTTACAATTCATGCTCACTGTCTATTACATTTACAAAAAGATCTTTAATCATTTCTCGTTTGAATGAACTACTCAAGAATGACTGTGAACAACTGATTGTAAAAGATTTCAATCTACATCATTTTCATTGAAAGAGATGAAGATGCTTCACTCATCATACAACAACTAATACTCTGCTAAACATCATTACAAATGCAAGACTGAAATTATTGCTGAAATTAAACATTATTACTCGCGAAGCTCACAATCAATTTACGATGATTGATTTAGTCTTTAGCAGCGAGAAAATACAGTTCATGATATGCAAGTGCAAAATACAAATCAATCTGCATCAGAAGTTGAATCATCTTTCAATCATCACAAAGCTATATCTACAAACAATCTTCGTGCAGCTCTTGACTTGATGACTTTGAAAAAAAATGAATACAGAAGCATTGAGTGCTTATTCGCGAATACATTTATCTTTGAAACGCTCTTTAAACGACAAGACTATAATGAATGACAGAGTGTGCAAGATTATCAGAGTGCTACAGAAGATCATCGAAAAATCTATCTTTTTAACAAAATCATCAAATCAAGCAAGAGACTTTTGAAATCAAAGCTGCTTCGAAGTAGTAATGAAATCAAGATGACTGTGAATCATATGAAAAATGCAAGACACATTAAAAGCGTGAAATGAATATTTGAAGCACAACAATCATAAAAACAAGATCATTCGACAAATGAAATGCACACACTTCAGATCACAAATGCATGAGTTAAGCGAAGCACTCAAATCAATATGACGCTTTGCAAAATGAGCTAGAATTGAAAGTCAGTTATCTAAAAAGCTTTCTCAATTTTCGTCACTGAAGCGAAGCGACATCGATCATATGACAACAACGTTCAAGAAAAAAATCGAGATACTGCAAGAAAAGTTCTTTTTCTCATCTTTTCAAGCGAATGTCAATGACATCGCAGAGTCATTCATATCTTTGACAGTCTCATTCAATTCATGCATAATAGAAGATGAAGTGAAGCAGACAATCAGATGAGTAAAAGCAGATAAAGCGTCAGACACTTCAGATATTTCAAACAGAGTGCTTCAAGCAAATCTCACAGAACTGATCTCAGTACTGACGAGTTTATTCAACGCATGCATAACACACAAATATTATTCGAAGCAGTTCAAAAAGACTCAAACAATAGTACTACATAAATCAAAGAAAAGTGATTATATTGATTCAAAGACGTATCGACTCATTGCTCTGCTTGATATCATGAGCAAAGCTTTGAAGTCAATCATGATCAAAAGACTGAGTGATATAATTGAGATTCATTACATGCTATCTAATGCTCAAATGAGAGCAAGATGCAAGCGATTCATGATCTTAACATTAAATTTACTGATAGATCAAGTTCACACAGTATGAGATTGCAAAATCAAATACGTAGCATTCATGTTAAGTTTAAACATTGTTGAAGCATTTAATCAAGTCTCACACATCAGACTTCTGCATACGCTGAAGATGAAAAGAACATTAAGCTACATAATTGAATGAACATGCAGCTTTCTAAAAGATCAAGAGACATCACTAATATTTGATGAATAAACAAGTAACATGCGCAAGATAAACGCAGACATATCGCAAAGATCTTTCATTTCATTGATTCTCTTTCTGTTCTTCAACGCAAGTTTAATTGAAAAATGCAAAGCATTGAAAATTAAAATTGAAGTGCTTGACTTCATAAATGATATTAACATTCTAGTTTATGACAGATTCACTGAAGAAATTTGCAAAATACTGAGCAAAGCACACAACGTCTGCGCGAAATGAGCTTGCACTCATGACGCAACGTTTGCATCAGAAAAGTATGAGCTTATGCATTTCACTAGAAAATCGAAGAGATTCAACATGATGATTAACATATAAATAAAAAGCTCAGCTATCAAATCAAAATCAGATGTACAAGTTCTAAAGATGCAACTGAACATGAAACTGCAATGAGATGTGCATCTTCAACAAATAAAGACGAATCACGTCACAAGAATGCTGACACTTAGTCATTTTAAAGTCTTTACATGAAAAGCTATCTTTACAAAAGCAAAACAAGTATACTCAACAGTAGTGAAATTAGAAATTGCATTTAAAGCATCAATCTGACATTAGTGTGACAAGAAAAATGAACTGTTGAGCAAAAAACACAGATTAGAAACACTTTAGAATCAGACTCTGCATCACGTAGCAAAAATGTTCAAAAAAGTAAGCATCAAAACTTTAAAGACAGAAACATATACAAGCTTACTACATGTTCATTTGAACATGTTATAGAACAAAATCATGTTACACAGTTGAATCAATAATTGAACATAAGAGATTAGATAAATATGCAAACTAATATGCATTTGTTTGATGAAAGTTAATCACGTCATTTCTTGATTATTCATCATCAAGAAAATGATACTTCTGAATGTCTTCATTTGAAAAGATGCAAAGATACAGTTGAAATGCAGATGATGCACTTTCTTCTTCATAATAATTTCAACAAGCAATAGCATTGCAATAGCACAGTATCACAAAGATCAATGAAATCAATGATGAAAAAAGTACAGAGAATGCGTTGCAAATATCAACACAATCTCAGCACAAAGATTGCATCTGAGCAATAAAATGAGAAAGATGCATGATGATCTTCAGAAAGCAGAAAGCACTTTTGCAATGCACATCAGAATTGAACGCATAGATCTGAACATTTATCTGCACTTTAAAAATGTTTTAGACATGAATAGCTTGCAATGTAACTGCAAATAAAGTCATCAGACGATGAAGCATGTATTCATGCATTGCTTAAACTGATTGCATCTGCGATCAAGAATGTTACAAGATGTTGACTTCTTAAACTATTGAATAATCATCATCATCACGAAGAGTTTCAAAGCAGTAGCAAAGATAATGATGAAAATAAAGCTCTTGAAGTAATTTAAAGTGACTAAAACATTTGTTCTTTAACATGCAATCAACGTGAACAAATTTGATACATAGTCTCAAAACTCACTGTTTCAACTGCGTGAAGCAGTTGTATAGACTGCGAGTGATTTTCTATCTCAGAGAATTTTGTTCACTCGACACAAATAGCATAAAGTTTCTCATGAGTCGATTTAATCGATGTCACAAGAATGTATGAATTTATTATTATTATTATTAAAAATCAAGTGTCAAAATTCTTTCTTCTTTAGAACTTTTGTTGTTTTTTAAGCAGATCAATTTGATTGATCTTTTATACAACTTAACATAGTTAAGTTGAAAGCTTGAAGCTTTGATCATGCTACTCATGTCAAAGACATTGAAGTGTTTAACGTCATTTTAAAGAAAATTAATGTTTTTTTGAATCTTGAATCAATCTCATCTTTTAATTTAAACTCTGATAAGTCAAAATTTTATCACACGACTTTGATTGTTTATTCAAAGAACAGCTTAATTCTTACTCAGTTCTTGTCTCATTTTCAAGATAATATGTATGATAAGAATCATTATCTGAATCTTCATTAAATGAAAAAGAAATTTCATTTAACTGCATTCACGACATAAGAAGATCTTGAAATTTATTAATAAAATAAGAATGTTGATTCAGTCATAATTTTATCATTCAAATATTTTGAGTTTTTAAACATCTTCTTCAAGAAGAACGTTAATATCTTGTTTTCATATTAAGATCATGATTATGTCATATATTTTAAAGAAAATGCTCAATTCTCAGTTTTCATTTTGTACAACATGAATCATGATAAAATTCTAGAACTTCAACGTTATTTGAATGAAAATCTGAGCAAAGATTTCATTTGAGTCAGTCACTTTCAAATGATCATCTTTGTTTTCTTCATCAAGAAACTTAAAGAAGAACTTTACTTCTGCATGAACTATTGAGATTTGAATGCTAATCACAGTCAAGAATTAATATTCTCTGTTTCTGATCTCAAAAATGCTGAATCATTTAAATCAAGCTAAAATCTTTATCAAGCTTAATATCATTTCTGCGTTCAATCAACTTTGAATCAAAGAAGAAAATGAAGCTTTCATCATCTTTCATACTCGATTTGAATTATTCAAGTATTTAATCATGCTCTTTGATTTATGTAATGAGTCTGTTTCATTTTAGAAGCACATTAACAATATTCTTCATGAACATTTAAATAAGTTTTATACAGCTTATCTGAATGACATCTTGATCTATTTTGACAATAAACTTGAGCATGAGATTCATGTCAAGCTCATTCTGTGAAAGCTGCAAGAAGCAGATCTTCAGATGAATATAATCAAATACAAGTTTCACATCACTTAAGTTTTATATCTAGAATTGATAATCATCATTAAAAAGATCAAGATAAACTCTTTTAAAATAAACATCATTGTTAATTAATTCATTTTAATCAATGTTAAAGACGTTTAAAGTTTTTTAGATTTCATGAACTTTTATAAAAGATTCATTTATGACTATAGTAGAATAATTATCTCGCTCACTCATCTCATTAGAAAAGATGTATTCTTTGTCTGATTTTAAAAATATCAGATTGCATTCAATCTTCTTAAAAAAGTCTTCACTTTTAAAATTATTCTTCATTATTATAATTCAGATCATAAGATTGCTATAGAAATCAATGTTTTAAACTATGTGTTTAAAGATAAATTTTTTTTTAATTCTTACTTAATTCAACACTCATTATGAATCTATGCAAGATTCTATATACTGTAGCGAGCGCTGCGCTAGCGCAGCGCTTTTTTCGCATCAAAAATCGCTGCTTTCTGCGTTTTATACTATAACTATTTTCAATGTGAAAACTCTATGAATTTATTTCTTTTCTATTTTCTCTCTCTTTCATTTGATTCTTTAATGACATCACAGCTTGAAATTGATTCAGTATACTCATTGAAAGTATCATTTAAATGATCATCGTCGTTGCGCTCATGATTTTTAAAAGCTTTCTCAAGTTCATGATGTTCTCTTCTCATTGCATTGCTTTTCATTCTACTTTTCATCTAAAACATGTTAATAAAATGTACTTGATTAACATTTGATCTTTGTTGCATTTACATGTCATCATAATGACATCAAGTACTCATCTCTTATGTAGAAATTGATTGAAGTCAATTTTTCTCATGCATAGCTGCGTCAATAATGCATTGTGAAACTTTGCATGATTCTTGTGCAGTTGCAGATGTCGATGTGTCATCTTTGATGTCAGATATCAAAAATGAACTTTGTTGAATTTCTTTTTTCAGACTATTCTTTATGTTTATCTGATTTGTTTCTGTATGAGTGTCAGTTTCATCATCACTTCAATGCGCTGATGCTCAGTCAATGATAGAAACAAATCATGTGCATCATTAATCATTTTGTTCATCACTTTATTTTCAAGTACTTCTGCATGTCTCATCATTCAATGTAACTTCAACGTGACTTCTTAAGATTAAATGCTCTCATGTGCAACTTGAACTTGTTGCGAACGTGTCTGATCTTTTGTTGATATCATAGCTTTCACTGTTTTCAAAGAAGTCTGATTATCATTGTATATTTTGTATATTTTTTCATGACATTCTTGATTCTATGTCACTACGTCTGCGCGATCAATTCTTTCAATTCTTCATGATGAGTGATGATTAAAATCAATCTTTTCAATCTTTTATTTAACTCTCAGTTAATTCTTATTGCAGTCATCGTAACATTTTCTCTACTGTCACTATCATTTGAGTAAACTCTTTGCTTCAACGTGAATATGTCAAAACAATGTTGACTTATTGATATTTTCTTGTTTGCAACTATAACTACTCTTGATGACTCTGATCAGAAAATTATCATGTAGAAATGACTTCACTTCATCTTTATTTATTCAAGTGTTTCTTTCATTCACTTTTACTTCAGTTGCAAAGACATTTTATGCAGCTTTGATTTTCAATTTTTTTGAGTATCAAGTTGTTGCAAATTCAATGCATTATCATCTCAATAACTTCATCTGATTTTCAAAAGTTCATGTTCATTATTGACTTTTATATCAACTTTCGTAGATGAATATCTATCAATGTTGTGTTTATTTCTATCTGTAAAGTCTTTATTTATGTCACATGATAAACATTAATGATTTGTTGCAATGCTCTTTCTTGTACTGATCTCAGCTTGACATTCAGATCTTTTCAATGACTCTTCATTCTTTGTGACATGTATCATATGATGACTTCATGACTAAGCAGAGAGCATGTCATCATGAAGTATATTTACTTTCTCATCATCATTGACGAGTCTTAAGTAAATTTAATGATTGTTTGCATGATCTTTTGTTTAATCACTAGTTTTGCTTTAACATGATGCATGTGAATTACTCATTTCAGCTTGAAGTTCAATTGAACTCTCAAAACTCTGATATTTGATTTCAAGTCAATCTGATGTTTTATCAGCTTTACATTAATGTTCATATTGAATTACTTAAAGATTTTCATAAAGTGAATCAGCTTATGCTTTGTCTTTAAAAACTTGATGTCATGCGTTTTTGATCACTATTCACATTTATCATAAATCTTGCTAAGAACTTTGCAATTATGCTTCATAAACTCTTCATATATTAAAATATTAATGTCGTTTATAAAATCTGTGAAGCTTATTCTTAGTTTGATGTCATCACATGCTTTTAGCAAGTTCATGTTGTAAAACAGATATAATATTGATGATAGCAAAGAATCTTGTGATATGTTGATATTCACACTGCATTTCATCATCATGTAATTATCGATTATGATCATGATGCATCGATTTCTCAGAAAGTTCTTCACAAATTTGAGAAGCAGTCTGAAAACTCTTCTCTTTTTCATGTCATGCAAGAGTCTGTTATGTGCTACATTGTTGAATGCACTCTCTTCATTCAGATTCAGCAATGAGACTACTCTTCTTCTTGTATCACTTCATACAATGTGTATCTTTTCTGTAATCAGTTGCAAAGTTGTATTTGTTGATCTGTGTTTGCAAGTTCTCATTTGAATGTTTAATATCAAGTTGTACACTTTTATAATATTTCACAAATGTTCAAATATGATGAACTTCAATATTTTATTCAACGTGTTGAATAACACAATTAATTTATATATTTTTGCATTAAAGTAATTCTTCTTATTTGACTTTTGCATCATTATTGTAATCATGCTCTTGAACTGAGTTGACTGTATTCTTTTTTGCAAACATCTTTCAAAAAAAGAGCATATTTATTCTGATGCATTGTTGACGAGTCTGCGCATTATTTTATTTATGTATTCTGTATATTTTGAAGTCTTGTTGAACATCATTTTGTAAATGACTCTTTTAATCTTGCAATGTGTCAGCAAAGCATCATTCTCAATCAAGAGCGAGTACTTGAAGTTTTCTGTATTCAGCATGAAAATCTTTGAAGATGATGAAAAGTGAATCTGAAACATCATCTTCATTTTATTCTGTGCTGTCGTAGTGATGTTGAAGCACTTTGACTTGATCAGAGAAAGAATTGTCATTTGAGTCAATGTGTTTGCGATTACATTTCTTGTTCATTTTGTAATTTTGAACAGTTTTCTTGAAAATTGTTCAACATTCTGCATGATCTCTTAATATTCACTGCATTTCTGTTTTCTGATGATCTTGCTCTTTTTATCACATGCTTGAATGTATTCTGTTCAGTCATCAACAATTTAATAACTTCTTCTTATTCATCACATGCTCTTGATGATCTTCATACACTTCTTCATTTATTCTGCTTTGATCATTTCATGTGATCTTGCTCAAAGAATGAAAATCTCAATGATCTTCTTCAATGCATTCAGCAATTGCTTAGTGTACTCATTTATACATCAACATTTCATCTCATCATTCAACAATGATTTTGACATTTGTTCTTTCAGAATATTGATGAACTTCTCTTCATTCATTGTTTTTCAGTTGCAACGCGATTTTCGCGCTGACTCTTTGCAGACTCTGAGATTTATAATTGTTTGTATCGACAGATGATCTGAGAAGTTTTTCATTTCTTTGTTAATTTCACATCATATTAATCAATTCATAATGTCATTTGTTGTGAAGATCAAATTTATTATTGTTTGAGATCTTTGATAATCTTTCATAATCATGTCTTAAAATAGCATCAATGATGCATTAACATTTGTGATCATTTCAATTAAATCATTTGACAATAAATGCTGTTTTAAGTAAAATGATCTTTTTTATGTGAAATGATGCAAATTAAAGTTTTCTACAAGAATGCATTCTCTCAACATATGTAGCATCTTTTTGATGTCTGAAAGACTTTCTTTTTCATGAATGACTTTGTAATCTTTAAGTGACAAATTGTATGCTTCGTGAATGTGTATAGCTTTCTGAATCATCTGTGTATCATTTATTAATGTTTATAACATAATCATGTTTACATCTTTAAAGTGTCATGTTGAATATCAAATGTTGCTGTCAATTCTCTTGTTTATGTAGAAACAAATTCTACTCTCATTATTCTTCAGCATGAAGTCAACAGTTACTGAGCAGTACGCTTTGAAATTCTTATCAAATCATCAGAGTTCTTGAAGAATCAAAATGTCATAATTCTTTATCTTTTTCTCATGTAGTAATACTATTATTATCTTTTCTCTGAACTTGTGAACGTTGTACTGTAGTATTCAAAGCTTCTTTTGCTGAAACATTAAAGTTTACATTTAAAGCTGTTTGAACAGTTTGATGTTTTCTTGAGCATTTGCAATGTGCTTACTTCTTTTGTAAAATCTTCAAAAAAAGATGATACTGAAATTGATGTGATTGATGTTGACTTCAACTCATTTGTTTTTGACTTCTTGACTAGATGATTCAATATAGTGTTTTTGAATGTGATAATCACATTGAGCAGATGATTTTCATTTGTTGAGCGTTTCTGTTTTCTCTTCAAGTCATTGTTTATCAGCAATCTTAGATTGATAAATGTCTTTGTGAACATCTTTGACATCATTGCTTTGAGTTTTTTCTGTTCTTGTACGACGTGATATAAAGATCTGTATTTCATGACTCTTTTTATTCTCTCTTTTTCAATCTGTCGTTTATGACATTGAGAATCAAAGACTTTGTATATACTTCAACATGTTTCACATTTTCATATGTCTCAAGTCTGTTTATAAGAACAGTGCTTTGAGCGATAATTTAACACACAGTAAACGCATCTTTGCTTGTTTCTGCATTCATATGTTTTATGATCATAGTTTTGATACTTTAAACACTGATGTGTTCTACAACTCAAATCATAAAACTGCGTAATTTTTATATTAATCTTATGACATATTCTTTTGTTAATTAACTTGTTCATCATTTCAGCACTGACTACGCATATCATCAGCAAGATGTATTTCTTCTGTTCACTATTCTTTGTGAATCACTCAACTTTTTCAATCATTATCTTCAAGTGTATGTCTTTGTTGATCTTGATGAGTGCTTTTGCTCTCTTCTTTTCTATGTCTTTAGACATTTCTTCAATTTTAATTTCATGTATCACTATTTTAAAACTGACTTCGCGCAGACTTGCATTCAATGAAATCTTTTTGATTCAAAAATCGTTTTTCTTCAATATTTTCTTATTATCTTTTATCTTGATTCAAAATATCAGTAAATTTGATCATCTCTTCATAATCTTTATGTTCTTGCGTGTCAATAGCATCTTGTCGACATCAATTTCTCTTACTCATCTCATTATGTTTTTTGTTGTTATCATTCTGATTCTCTTGATCTTCTCTTTCTCTTTAATGAAGATTTTAATCTCAAATTTCTTGCAATGATTTTGCACTAACGACGCAACGTCGACGCTGAGAACAAGATGATTCTCAAACGACATCATTGACTTCTCGTTTGCTCTCTTTGCTCAATTGTCAATATGTTTCTTCTTCTTCATGAACTTTTTTTCAAGTTTGCTCATTATTTTTTTCAATCTCTTCAGCTGATTCTTCATGCGTTGATTGACAGTTGACGCAGCAACATGTTGATGCATCAGCTTTTCTATCATCTCTGTCAATCTTTTCATCTTTCTTCAGAGCATCAGCTCATTGTTTTTACGTTCATTGAGTCTTTATCAAAAATATGTTGTATACGTTGCATGCAACATACATAAAACATGATCTTTATGCTGATTTTTCCCTTAGATTCAAGAAGTTACTCAAAGAGAATTTCTTGCAACAAATTCACAGTTTAAGATGAATGAGATTTCTCACTGCTCAAATTTCAACAGTTTACTTCTTAAACATGAGTTGCAGACGTTTCATCTGCAATACGCATGTATATCACAGTCAATTTCTTCTTTAATCACATCAACATATGTTACTGTTCTTTCAAACTATACAAATGATGTTTTCAACTAGAAATTGATTTTATCATCAAGACATTCAAGAGTCAAAGCTCAGTGAAGAAGTGAGATTCTCAAGATTAACAGTCATCATTATTGTATATCACGTCTTGCAAACGCTCGCTTCGCTTGAAAGTGTGCAACTCATCTGTTTCATGTTATCTGTAAAAATCTTTCTCATGCAGATCAATCATGTTTTGCAAAGATGTTTATATGTTACACTTCTAATCAAACAGCATAGTTCAATCATTCTTTACTAACTTACTTATGTTTCTCTTTTCTTAATAAAGTCTTTTCATCAGCGTATTGCTCATGTATAGAATGTCTGTGTCTGAACGTCTGTTAAATGATATTAATGAGACTTTTGAGTTTGCTCATGTTGAACTTAACAAGTTTCATGAGTTGCTCATATTATAGTAACAGACACGCAGTCTTAACAAGATTTATACATAGTTAGCATGTAAATTTAAAGAATGTTCATGATTCAAATTCTTTCTGCTAATCATTCTCAACAAATCAAACATGAGAATGTTCTGTTTCAATTCTTGTCATTGCAATGACAAGATACTGAATTGAATGATTTTCATAAGTGATTTCTCTCGTAGTTCTGCGTTTTATTTGACTTTCTCATCTGCGTGCAAATTGCTTTTGTAACATGCGCATTGAGATTATCAAAGTCTGCGCAATCGCGAAAACTCTGTATGCAATCAACGCACAGCGCTTCATCATCACGCAGCATCTTAATGTCATTCAAACTTTTGATAATCTTTAAACTTTACTGTAGCTAAACAGTAGATTTGTAGTCAGCATTACATACAGATGAGTTTCATTGCTGATCTGTTTGAAGATATTCTTTCTCAATATGATGAGAATGAGATTCTTCATTCAGTCACTTACTTTTTGAAGAAGCATAACTCAGTTAAGTGTAACTACGAAATCTACGATAAAAAACTTATGATCATTGTTTATGCTTTCGAGAAATGATGATTAGAGCTTGAAGACTTTATTTATTCTGTTGAGATGATCATGAATCACAAAAATCTTAAGTATTTCATGTTAACTAAATAGTTAAGTTGTCATTAAGCTTGTTGAAGTGAGTTTCTGTCTAAATTCAACTATCATATTGCTTATCATTTCAACAAGATTGATGATAAGTTGAATGCTTTGACACATCACTCAGAAGATATTTTTAAAGAGAAAAATACATTTAATTCTTAACATCAATATTAACATCAGACAATTCTGAAAACTTATGTTTTAAATCTTGATATTGTTAAAAATCTCATTTTCAACATCTTCAACATCAAAGTCATAAAGCTTCAGTCGCAAATCATCATTCTAGATTCAATTCAGTTACATTTATTCTTAATTATCTCAGCATTCTTGCTTGCAAATTTTAGTTTTTATGAATTTAGAAATTAAAGAATTTAACGTTGAAAACATTAAGTCTCAGCTAAATCAAGATACTCTGAATCTTGATGAAGATTCTGCTGACATTCTCACTCAAACATTATGAAAGTAAATTGAAATCAATGACAAATTTGCAACTCAGATAATTGAAGTGCTTTGCAATGAAGCATGATATCACAACAAGATTTCTTTAGTTAAGTGTAAAAAACATGAGAATCATTTATACTTTCAAGAAAGAAAGTATGTATTCAACTCAGATAAACTATGTCTTTGTATCATTCAGCTCATTCATGATAATATCATTAATGATCACTCAGAAAGAGCAAAAAGTTATGAACTGATCAGTTAAGTTTACTGATGATTAAACATTTATAAATATGTTCAACATTTTGTATGAAATTATCACATGTACACATGTTTCAAACTCTTCAAATAACAAACTTAAAAATAATTGAGTTCTTTTTCAGTTTTTGAACGTTGTTAATGTGATGTCTTCATGAACTATGTAAATTCTTTATCGCTCAGTATCTTCATGAATATTACATATAAATATGTTTTAATCTTCATTGATCATTTTATCAAAATGAGACATTTAATTCTCATCACTTTTATGAAAGTTGAAGAAGTTATTAACTGCTTCTGTGCTCATGTTTGAAAACATCATGATTTACTTGAGTTCTTTATGTCTGATCGAGACACACAATTCATTTTCAATGTCTGAAAACATATGTGTAAAATGCTGAAAATAAATGCTAAGTTATTAATGATATATCATTCTGAAATCAATGATCAAATTGAGAGAATCAATACTATCATGAAGCATTATTTTCAAGTTTTCATTAACTACATGCAGAATAACTGAGTTAAATGACTTTTTGAAGTTAAATTTGTCATCAATAACACATCATCATTAATCACTTTAACATCATTCTTCTTGATCAATTCAAGTCAAAACTTACATTTAAACTTCAAGTTTTTTAAATTTTTGCTCAAGAATTTTACATCTTAAACTTAAGACAAGTTAATCAATGTTAAAGAGTTCATCAAGAAAATAAAGAAATTAACTGAGCATTTATGTGATGAAATACTTATAGTTCAGATCATCTACAAATTCAATATTAATCTTTCTTGTTATTCTTGTTTTAAATACTTTGTTGAAGATGAAGTCTGACTGAATGTTTGCAATCTCAGTATCACTCATCTCATTATCAAGTTAAATGATTATAATGTTGATTTTTTCAAGATCAAGTGTATCTTTAAAAATAATTCTCTGATCATTAAATTAAATCTTTCAACATTCATGAAGATTCATTTAATCTTTCATGTCATTCTTTTGAATCATATTGCAAGTGACTTTCTTTCAAGTCAACATCAGAAACTTTGAAAACTCATTATCATTAAGAATGACGAAAGATTCTGATATGTAAACAGCATACTAAACTTCAAGCATGATAAATACTATAATTCACTTCTGCTCAAGTATTACATCAATTGAGAAAATTACTTCTTTACTTGAAAGTCTTTTCATCTTTTGAATAATTGTGAGCAAGTGCTTGATGAATATCATTTCATCAACTTTGTCGTTGAAGAATCACATATATTATTATATGTAATGTTTTAATGTCAATGTCAAAAATTCTAAGTTTAATCTTCATCATTTTAATTCAATTCAGATCTGACTCAGATTTTGTTTAAATTTAACTCAAATATCTTATTTAAATCTGATTTAAATCTGATTTAAATATATTTTAGTTTTGCATGTACATTATTACATTAAACTGCATTTCATCTTTTTCTTACTCAGATCTGACTCAGATCTTGTTTAGATTTAACTCAAATATCTTGTTTAAATTTGACTCAAATGTGACTCAGATGTATTTCAATTTTGCTGTGCATCATCATGTTAAAATGCATTTCATCTCATTTCATCTTTCAGATCTTATCAAGATCTGACTCAAATATCTTACTCAAATCTGATTCAGATTTAACTCAGATTTATTTCAATCTTGTCTGTACTTCATCACATTAAAATGTGTTTACATCAATTCTCATTTCATTTCAATCTTCATTTTTAATTCTTTCTCATTTCATCTTGTTTTTTTTATTGTTTCACAGAAGCTTAATCTTGAAAAGAAAAGTTATTGTCATGATGTCAAATCATTAATTCAATTTAAAACATAAATCATCAATATTTTAAATAATCTTGATTTATTGAATTTGTTTTGCAATTTAATGAATCAAGTTATCAATTTAATCATCATCATTTTAATCTAGTTTTAACAATTTTGTTTTAATCATTTTAATCATGTGCATAAACTTTTACAATCTTAAGTTAATAAGACTATTGTTTAGTCTTGATTCTGCTCAATTCATGTATATAAAAATCAAATTCTCATTCTTTTCTTTTGCTTTTTGTCTTTCATCTTGTACATTATTTAATGTATTATCTTGTATCTAGATTTTATCAAGTCACTTAAGTTGACTATAATCATCTTAAGTAGTAATAATAATATCATTCTTTTATATTGATAGTTTCTAGTCTAGTCTCTGACAAAATAATGCATTATAATAATGTATTTAATTATTTACTAATGATTTTGTAATTTATTGCAATTGTTAAAAAATTATTACTTTAATAATTTTAATATATTTATTCTTTTCAAGATAAAAATGATTAATATTTTTGCATTGATGTTATAAATAAAAAGTGTTTAACATGATAAAAAATTTTTTAAAAAAAAACAATGCTTTGAATTTTTCTAAATTAATGCAAATGACTAAAAATGTTTTTTTTCATGCTCAATATTCTTGATAAATATTGATTGAACTTTCAATCTTGTTAAAAAAGTATGTTAATGAAATCAATTACAGATAAGTTCAAAAATGATGAAATAAATAATGTTAATAAAGTATTATAATTAAACTATGAATTTAAAGATTGATAATGAGATTCATCTGTATATGATATCAACTATAAATCTTTTGATTCTATTTTGTGTTTGAATAAAAGTCAGAAGAGTCAAGAGATTTCAATTCGATGCAGTTTGAATGATGTTAGAATGTTACGTAATCAGAAAAGTCATTATGCAGAGTTTTCATTCATGTGACAACATCTATTTTAACAGTCACAATTAATTTATGAAGAAGATTAATGACATGTTAATGTCAATAAAAGATGAAAAGATACTACTAGTGAAAAAGAAAGCTCAGATGAAGAATCTGCAAGTTATGACTACAAGTGATCAAAGAATTTGCGACTTATTGACTATGTTAATATCAAAACATCTTCATCACATCAACAATGTCATCAAGTAATTGATGAAAAGATATTAAATAAAATAGTCATTTCAAGTATTAAAAGACGTGATTACAGTGCTCAAAGAAGTAGTGACTTGTTGATCATGCTGATATACTGAAAAAACTTGAACTCATCTTCTTTACTTGATATCAAGTCATTCATTTATTCACATGAAAAATTGAGAGTTCAAGAGAACAATCAGAACACATTCTCTTTCATTGATCAGAGTCAAACATCAAATGATTGCAATTGCACATTTATACTAACAATTCATTCAACATTTACATGACATAAGTTAAATCAAAAGAAGAAAAGAGTTACTCAGTACAATCACACTTTATCTTCTCATCATGTGTATCTTTCTTTCATCACATATTTCTCTACTCAATGAATGACAATCATTGAGTAAGAGAACACAGCTTTACATATGTTACAATCATGAACATCATGAATGCAAAGAAAACGTCTTTCATCTTTGAATCAAGAATCAAATCAAGACATCATTGTATAGAATATCATCAATGAAGAGTAAAGCAAAGATGATGTGTCATAATTAAACAGCACAGACACTTTCATCAAGAGTTTACTTAAGCATCATGCGCTGAATAGAAGCTATAAATTCATTACTTGATAACACAGTGTTAATCTCATTGTTTTGACTGCGTGAAGCAATTGTATAAATGACGAGTGATTTTCTTTCTCAGAAAGTTTTGTTCACTCGATATAAATAGCATAGAGTTTCTCATGAGTTGAGTTTAAATCATTGTCACAAAAATGTATAAATTACAATCACAATCACTATGAATTTAAATTCAAATAAAATTATTATTGAATTCTGAAATATTTATTACAAAGAGAAGAATGATGATCAAAAGATTAATGAGTCTGCTGATTTATTTCAAGTATCTTTGAAGATTGTTTTGATGCAAATTTATTCATAAATCTGCAATATTACTTCATTTATTAAAAGTTTTACATTTAAAGTAAGTATTTATTAAAAGTACAATTGAGTGATTATGATTGTAATTTATACACTCTTATGACATCAGTTTAAATTTAACTTATAAGAAAAACTATGTTATGTATATTAAATGAACAAAACTCTTTGAGAAAGAAAATTACTCATTGATTACATGATGACTTTGCATCATTGAAACAGTAAGTTTTAAAACTATGTATTAAATAATGAATCTATAACTTTTATTCAGCGTGTAATGCTCAAGTAAACTCTTATGAATGTCTGTGCTGTTTATTGTAATGCATTGTCTTTGCTTTGCTCTTCATTGATGATATTTTATACAACAATGTTTTGATTCAATTCTTAATTTAAAGATGAAAGATGTTTCTTTATACTCATGATGCAAAAACAATCACAACGCATGCATCATAAATTTTGAAAAAGAGCACTACAAACAAGACAGAGTGAATCTAGAAGATGATTGAATGATAATGAATTGCATGAATTGCAGCAATGCTGATTCAAAGATGATTGCAAGCAACGTTGATTCATCACAAGAAAACAAAGATGCAAAGTCGAAATGCTTATGTAATGACAAAAAGAACATTACTAACATTATTGATTTACTAATAAAAATATCAACGTTAAAGAAAGAGAAGAGCAAAGATCATTCATGAAAAGAGATAGCATTGAAGCTGATTCAACATCTTCGACTCAACTCAGAAGAAAAACATCACGTGAATCAGAATGCATTCATCACGAAGAATGTACAGAAACTGAAGACATCAATTCAACTGTTTAACAAGCAGTTGCATATACAGAAAAGCATGTGTCTTTCAACGAAAATCACGTCATGAGCGAACGTGACAAGAGAAGAAATAGCAACGAAGAAGCAACATTTCAGAAATAATTCATCATTGCTTCGCAAGAGATGAGAAGTCATGATTAAAATAATGAACAGAAGAGAAATAAAAAAGATACAGAAGAAGTTGATTGAACAAATTCTACAGAGAATCGCAGACGTGTCAACAGATCAAAGAAATCTAATCATGTCACTTCGCAAGTTGAGTAGCAATGACATTTTTCTTCATGCAGTTAGCTCAGATGCTTAAGCAAATCTGAAAAAGACTCAGATATGAGCAAAAGAAATTATGAGTTCAACATGCATAACATGTTGAATCTTCGCAATGCTGACACATGAAGTACACATTACAATAAACATGAGCAATCAGAAAAAGATCATTGAAAGATTGATAAAAAATAACGCAAGACTTCATGAAGATCTGAAAGTTCTAAGAATAGTCTGACTCAAGAAGATAGTAAAGAGTGAAAAGACTTATTCATTGCTCATTGTAGAGATCACGATCGAAACGATGATGAATTGACTAATGAACATGAGCATACTGAACTCATATCAAGAATGTGCATGCAAACTATTTGAAAAGAACTGTCACATCACACAGTGCTTCAGATGTCACGAATTTGATCACATGATTAAATTCTGCAGAAAGAATCAGCGTTGCAAAAAGTGTGCAGACAAGCATCACATTGAGAAGTGTGTGATGTCTTTGAACAGAAGACGTTGCATCAACTGCAATGAAAATCACGAATTCTGAAGATGCACATGTCTCAAGTAATGACAGCAGATGAAACAAGCGTTTGAAATCTATAGAAATAGATCGTTCAGATACTCTGAAGCGTCTAAATACAATTGTGCATTCTTCTCGCTGTCTCTGAACTTTTTAGATTCAATGAATTCTTTAGATTTAATGAACTCTTCAGATTCAATGAATTCTTTGAATTCAATGAACTTCTTGAACTCAACAACAGTCATGTTGAAAACATGCAGTTGAATCGCTGATGAATCAGCTTGACAAATAGTAGAGATCAAGAAGAGATGAGTCAATCTTTTCTTTTGCGTGAGTAGTGACTCAGACGAGACGACATCTGAGCAGATTCAAAAATGTTTAATTAAAAAGCAAGAAAGATTCTTGATGATCAAAAGCATACAAAGAGTCTTCTCATTACAGAGTCAACAACAGTTACAAATAACTCTATGATAAAACAATCTTTTCTACAAATTCTACAGTACAACATCAGAAAGTCATTAAGAATTCAAGAATCATTTCTAATTGACAGAGAAGTTCGCGAATTTAACATAGTAGCTATACAGAAGCAAGATTGCAACAACAACAATTCACAGTCATTTAGCTCAGCACACAACTTCTTTCATCTAGTGAAAAACTCATCATCTCAATCAAGAACATGCATATATGTTAACAAATGTTTAAGATTCAATCAATGAATAGTAGAAACAGTTGAGTCAGACATTTGCTCAATCAGAATATTAACTCGCAACGCAGATAATGAAATGCAGATGCTAAGACTTTTAAACATCTACAATTCATGCTCATTGTCTACTACATTCACAAAGAAATCTTCAATCATTTCTCGTTTGAATGAACTACTCAAGAATGACTGTGAACAACTGATCGTAGAAGATTTTAATCTACATCATTCTCACTGAAGAGAATGAAGATGCTTCACTCATCATACGACGATTGATACTCTGCTAAACATCATTACAAATGCAAGACTGAAATTATTGCTGAAATCAGACACTATTACTTGTGAAACTCACAATCAATTTACGATGATTGATTTAGTCTTTAGCAGCGAGAAAATACAATTCATGACATGCAAGTGTGAGATACAAATCAATCTGCATCAGAAATTGAATCATCTTTCGATCATCACAAAGCTATGTTTACAAACAATCTTCATGCAGCTCTTGACTTGATGACTTTGAAAAAAAAAGAATACAGAAGCATTGAGTGCTTATCTGCAAATACATTTATCTTTGAAACGCTCTTTAAATGACAAGACTATGATGAATGACAGAGTGTGCAAGATTATCAGAGTGCTACAGAAGATCATTGAGAAATCTACTCTCTTGACAAAATCATTAAATTGAGCAAGAGACTTTTAAAAGCAAAGTTGCTTTGAAGTAGTAATGAAATCAAGATGACTGTGAATCATATGAAAAATGTAAGACACATTAGAAGCATGAAATGAATATTTGAAGCACAACGATCATAAAAACAAGATCATTCAACAAACGAAATGCACACACTTCAGATCACAAATGCATGAGCTGAGTAAAGCATTCAAATCGATATGATGCTTTGCAAAATGAGCTAGAATCAAAAGTCAGCTATCTAAAAAGCTTTCTCAGTTTTCATCATTAAAGCGAAGTGACATCAATCATATGACAACGACGTTCGAGAAAAAAATCGAGATACTGCAAGAAAAGTTCTTTCTCTCATCTTCTCAAGCGAATGTTAACGACATCGCAGAATCATTCATATCTCTGACAGTCTCATTTAATTCACGCATCACAGAAGATGAAGTGAAGCAGACAATCAAATGAATAAAAGCAGACAAAGCATCAGATGCTTCAAATATTTCAAACCGAGTGCTTCAAGCGAGTCTTGCAGAACTGATTTCAGTACTGATGAGTTTATTCAATGCGTGCATAATACATAAATATTATTTGAAGCAGTTCAAAAAGACTCAGACAATAGTATTATGCAAATTGAAGAAAAGCGACTATATTGATTCAAAGATGTATTGACTCATTGCTTTGCTTGATATCATGAGCAAAGCTCTGAAGTCAATCATGATCAAAAGACTGAGTAATATAATTGAAATTCATTGCATGCTATTTAATGCTCAAATGAAAGCAAGATGTAAGTGATTCATGATCTTCACATTAAATTTACTGATAGATTAAGTTCACACAGTATGAGATTGCAAAATCAAATATGTAACGTTCATGCTAAGTTTAAACATCATCAAAGCATTTGATTAAGTTTTACACATAAGACTTCTGCATACGCTGAAGATGAAAAGAATGTCAAGCTACATAATTGAATGAACATGCAGCTTTCTAAAAGATCGAGAGACATCACTAATATTCAATGAACAAACGAGTGACATACGCGAGATAAACGCAGACATATTGCAAAGATTCTTCATTTTATTGATTCTCTTTCTGTTCTTTAACACAAGTTTAATCAAAAAATGCAAAGTACTGAAAATTAAAATCGAAGTGTTTAACTTCATAAATGATATTAACATTCTAGTTTACAACAGATTCACTGAAGAAATCTGCAAAACACTGAGCAAAGCACACGATGTTTGCGCGAAATGAGCTCACACTCATGACGCAACGTCCGCATCAGAAAAGTATGAGTTTATGCATTTCACTAGAAATTCAAAGAAATTCAACATGATGATTAACATATAAATAAAAAGCTCAGTTATCAAATTGAAATCAGACATACAAGTTCTAAAGATGCAACTGAACATAAAACTGCAATAAGATGCACATCTTCAATAAATAGAAATAAATCACGTTACAAAAATGTTGACACTTAGTCATCTTGAAGTCTTTACATAAAAAGCTATCTTCACAAAAGCAAAACAAGTATACTCAGCAGTAGTAAGATCAGAAATTGCATTTGAAGCATCAGTCTGACATCAGCGTGACAAGAAAGATGAACTGTTGAGCAAAGAATGCAAACTAGAAACACTTCAGAATCAGACTCTGCATCACGTAGCAGAAGCATTCAAAAGAGTAAGCATCGAAACTTTAGAGACAGAAACATACACAAGCTCGTTACATGTTCATTTGAACATGTTATAGAACAAGATCATACTACACAGTCATGTTAATGATTGAATGCAAGAGATCAGACAAGCATGCAAACTAATATGCGTTTGTTTAACGAAAGTTATTCACATTATTTCTTGATTACTCATCATCAAGAAAATGATACTTCTGAATGTCTTCATTCAAGAAGATGCAAAAATACAGTCAAGATGCAGATGATGCATCTTCTTCTTCACAATAATTTCAACAAGCGATAGCATTGCAATAGCGCAGTATCACAAAGATCAATGAAATTAATGATGAGAAAAATACAGAGAACATGTTGCAAATATCAACGTAATCTCAGCACAAAGATTGCATCTGAGCAATAAGATGATAAAGATGTGTGATGATCTTCAGAAAGCAGAAAGCATTCTTGCAATGCACATCAGAATCGAATGCATAGATCTGAATGTTTATCTGCACTTTAGAAATGTTTCAGACATGAATAGCTTGCGATGCAATTGCAAATAAAGTCATCAGATGATGAAGCATGTACTCATGCATTGCTTGAACTGATTGCATTTGCAATCAAGAATGTTACAAGATGCTGACTTCTTGAACTATTAAATAACTGTTGTCATCATGAAGAATCTCAAAGCAATAGCAAAGATGATGATGAAAATAAAGCTCTTGAAGCAATTTAAAATGACTAGAACACTCATTCTTTAACGTGTGATCAATGCAAACAAATTTGATACATAGTTTTAAAACTCATTGTTTTGACTGCGTGAAGCAGTTGTATAAACTGCGAGTGATTTTCTATCTTAGAGAGTTTTGTTCACTCAACACAAATAGCATAGAGTCTTTCATGAGTTGATCTAATCAATGTCATTAGAATGTATGAATTTATTATTATTATTATTATACTCATGATGCTCATGATTGTAACGCAGAAACTGTGTTCTCTTGCTTAATGATTATTATTCATTGAGCAGAGAAATGTGTGATGAAAGAAAGATGTGCATAATGAATTAATAAAGTGTAATTGTATTAAATAATTCTTTTCTTCTTTTGATTTGACTTATATTATGTAGATGTTGAATAGATTGTTAGTATAAATGTGCAATTGCAATTATTTGATGTTTAGCTGATCAATAGTAAAGATGCATTCTCATGTGTTAAGTACAATTGAGTCAATGTATAAAAATAATGCATAAGAATAATGTGAATGTGATTTCAAGAATTACATTGTTTATTTAATTAATGAAAATAAACATTTTTTAGTTTATTAAAAAAACATGATATCAAAATTTATCATGAAATTCTTTATAAATCTCAAATTTTTATCTTGAATAATGATGTGTTTGACATGAATTATCATTAAGTTGATGTTTGCATAAAGCAAAATGTTAGTGAAAATTCTACAACAAAAGTGATAATGCAAAAGAATAATGCATTTACTTTTCATAAAGAAGTACATAAAGTCTTCAATGATCTTTTAAAGAACATTCAATAATAATAATAATAAATTCATACACTTTTGTGACATCAATTAAATCAACTCATGAGAAACTTTATGCTATTTGTATTGAGTGAACAAAACTCTCTGAGATAGAAAATCACTCGCAGTCTATATGATTACTTCACGCAGTTGAAACAGTGAGTTTTAAGACTATGTATTAAATTTGTTCACGTTGATTGCATGTTAAAGAACGAATGTTCTAGTCACTTTAAATTGCTTCAAGAGCTTTATTTTCATCATCATTTTCACTACTGCTCTGAGACTCTTCATGATGATGATGATTATTCAATAGTTCAAGAAGTCAGCATCTTGTAACATTCTTGATCGCAAATGTGATCAGTTCAAGCAATGCATGAGTATATGCTTTATCATCTGATGACTTCATTTGCAGTTGCATCATAAACTATTCATGTCTGAAATGTTTTTAAAGTGCAAATAAATGTTCAAATCTATGCATTTAATTTTGATGTACATTGTGAGAGTGCTTTTTGCTTTCTGAAAATCATCACGCATCTTTATCATCTTATTGCTCAGATGCAATCTTTGTGCTGAGATTGCATTAATATCTGCGAATTATGACTTTCTATCAAACAATCTTCATGTTTCTCTTTATGACTTTCTATCAAATAATCTTCATGTTTTTCTTCATGACTTTCTATTAAAAGATAATGCAAAAAGATAATGCAAAAGTCAAAAATCGAAAATTTTTCTATATTTAACTCTCTTGACGTCAAGCTTGAGTTCTTGACGAGTCAAGTTGAGTTAACTCAATTTTCAGTCGAGTTGAGTCACATCAAGTTGAAAATATGAGCAATTCGACTTAAGTCGAGTTAAAAATGTGAGCAATTCAACTCAATCTTGATTTGAATTCAAAATGTCAATTTGAAACTTGACTCAACGATCAGTCTATGATTAACAATGTCAAGAAGATGTTCATTCACAATGTCAGTGAATGAAGATATTCAGCGAAACATGTCAAAAGCAGATCGCAAGATGAAATCTACTGTACATGAATAATTAACGAAGTCAAGAAGATGTTTGTTCACAATGTCAATGAAAACATAAATACATGTTCAGCAATGCATGTCAGAAGTATGCTGCTGAGAATCATGATTTTAACAGTGTAAGAAATGCACTTAAATGAAGTACATTTCTTAAAAGATAAAATTTCTCAACTTGAATCAACAACTTTGAAAAGCACAGATGTTGAAACATCAACTCATGAAGATTGCAACATAGTTGAGAAACAGCTTAATTTTGTTGCTGAAACTGTTGATTTCAAACAACTCATTTCACGTGCAATTGTCAAAGTACTGATAATTCATAAAATAACATACAACTTCAGTAGTAAATTCATAGTTAAGCTCATCAAGATTTTACAGTAAGAAGATAATTTTGCTGTGAAATTAAAAGCAGACGAAATGACGAGTATATAAAAGAGTGACATTGAAGCTTGAACATTGAATAGTCAAGAAATGATAGAATACAATGAATCATTGTATGTTTCAGAAGATCTTTCTGTCGGAGAAGAGCTGTTGAAACATCATCATAATGACTCGTTAGCGAAGCATTTTGATGCTGACAAGATCAGCGAGCTATTAAATCATAAATATTACTGAAAAAGTATGATCAAGAATGTCAAAAAGTATATAAATACTTGTGACATTTGTCAGAAAGTAAAGATGAAACGTCATTTATCATATGATGAGCTGAGATCATTATCTCGATTCACAGATTCATGGAAAGAAATCACAATGAATTTCATAACAGATTTGTCGTCTAGTAAATGAAAAGAAGTCGTGTATGACTTGATTCTTGTGATAGTCAATCACTACATGAAGATGATGTATTATCTGTTTATGAAGAAGATTCTGACTGTTGTAAAGTTAACAGAGTTGTTCTTTGAGAAGATTGCTTTAAGATATGAGATATTAAATGATATAATTATTGATAAAGATAGTTTATTTATCAATGCATTCTGATCAGAGATCTGCTATCATGTCAAGATGAAACGACGATTAAACATTATCTTTCATTCGTAAACAGATGATCAAACAGAACAACAGAATCAAATGCTGAAACATTATTTATGAATATATTGTTCAGAAAAGTAAGACAATTGAGCTACGCTTTTACTCATAGTTGAGTTCATGTATCATCAGACGAAGTACTCTTCGTTGAGCTGTAATCTTTTTAAAATCATGTATGATTACAAGTCAATCTTTGACATACACATCAAGAACAATGTTATGAAAGAAGAAATGTCAGCAGCAAAAGAACGCGTTGAAATGCTGCAAGATGTGCAAAACACGTTGACATAATAATGATAAAACGCGATTAATGTTCAGACAAAGTACTATAATTGAAAACATAAGTTTAAGTTCTTTAATGTTGATGATTTAATCATGGTAGCAGCAAAAAACTTGAAGCAGAAGAAGTTGAGCAAAAAGTTATTAAATAAAATGATAAAGTTCTTTCATATACAAAAATTCATAAATAAGCAGATGTATCATCTTAATCTTTTAATCATTTATAGAGTTCATTCTGTCTTTCATGTATCTTTTTTAAAGTCATATAATTGTAGACTAAATGATGATTTTATACTTAATTATCTTGTATTCAAGCTTATTGATGATAAGCAAGAATGAAAGATAGAAAAGATTCTATAAAAGTGAAAAAGAAAGAGAATTTTATATTATAAGATACAATGAAAAGAATATTTCATTGAATATAATCAATGAATATTAAGCAAAGATATGAAAAATGTCTTGAAGCTTATAGAAGCTTTTGAAATGAGATTGAAACATGAGCGAAAAGCATAATCACTTACTTTCAAGCACAAACTCATTATTAGAAAAGAAGAATCATTGTATTATGATAGTTTCATTCTTTAATAAAACGATCACATATGTAAATCAACAGACAGAAGAAAAAAGCGCAAAAACATTCAAATGCACTCGACAAGAAAGTGTAATCATCACGACACAATAAACATCATGCAATCATCACTTCATCAAACATTTCTTACATGAAGCAAGATTGCAAATTTCTTCTTCTCTTTCATTGTTAAATTTACATTGAGATGTGAAGACAGAGATTTGAAAGATGACAAATTATGCTAAAATATATCAAAACAATTAGAAATGTTGACAAAACAATATATAATTAAGATTGAATGTATTACAAAGCGCTTTACATTTAGAATTTCTCTAATAATATCATTGATAATCATCATTTCTTTGAGAATGAGCTTTTGAATCTTTAAAAGCTTAAGTTTGTGAACTTTTTCAAGATGATTCTTTACACAAGTTGTTGTTATCAACTTCTTGTAAAGAATTTTCTGATGAACAGTGAATGTTTTCAGAGCAACATTCTTTTCTTCATTCTTAATCATACTATCATGAATATTCTGCAAATGAAAGAATTTATTAACAGTTGAAATGCAAATGTTGAAAATTTAAACATTAAATCATGAGTGTTTAGCAGATGTATCAGATAAATATACTCACTGTGATACAAAAACTTTCATTACTTGCATAATGAGCACACTTCTTGTACATTGTCTTTCTTTGAAACATGACATCACATCATGATGCTTTATTCTTGATGTGTAGAACTCAAGCACACTTTATACAAATCATTCTATTTAAAATTTCAAGATTAGCAATGCTTCTTTTATTTATTCTCACAATTGATAGCTGAAAAGCATCAATAATGACATCAAGAAGTGAAATAAGTGAATCTCATCATCATTCTTCAATTTCGCGAAGTTTGTGAGTTCAACAAAATCATTAACGAAGCATTAATAATCATTTCTTTTCTTATTATCTTTCGATTTTTCTCTTTGATAATTGAGATGTACTCAAAAGTTTGAATAATAAAAGCAATGAACTTTCAATCAGAATTTAATGATGTTTGCATCATCATGAGTGATTTAACATCAGTAACATGATGATCATCATATTTGATTGATGTTTTTTGAGCAAACTTATGATATTATTAATCACAATAATAATCATGAAATCTTAAGTTGTGACATCACTTACTTTCATAATAATCTTGATTCAAGCATCAGTTAACTTCATCATCTTATGACTTTCTTTAAGCATTATTGCACATTCATGATTCATGATCTAAATTTCTTACTCTTACTATACAGATATACTCAAAGTTTGTTAAAAGTAATCACATAATGATAAAAGTATAATCATGATTGAAGAAAAATGAAGTTGAAGAAAATGAAAAGTTGAAAGAAACTGAAAAAGTGATAAACAAATCAACAATTATTATTCACTTTTTTTAATTCTTACTCAATTCAACACTCATTATGAATTTATGTGAAATTCTATATACTGTAGCGAGCGCTGCGTTAGCGCAGCGTTCTTTTCACATCAAAAATCACTTCTTTCTGCACTTTATATTATAACTGTTTTCAATGCAAGAACTTTATGAGTTTATTTCTTCTTTATTTTTTCTCTTTTTCATTTGATTTTTTAATGATGTCACAGCTTGAAATTGATTCAGTATGTTCATTGAAAGTATCATTCAAATGATCATCATTGCTGCACTTATAATTTCTAAGAGCTTTCTCAAGTTCGTGATGTTCTTTTCTCATTGCATTGCTTTTCATTCTACTTTTCATCTGAAACATGTTAATAAAATGTGCTTGATCAACATTCAATCTTTGTCACACTTGCACATCATCATAGTGACATTAAATACTCATCTTTCATATAAAAATTAATTGAAGTTAATTTTTCTTATGCATAATTGCATCAATAATGCATTGTAAGACTTTGCATGATTCTTGTGCAGTTGCAGATGTCAATGTGTCATCTTTGATGTTAAATATTGAAAATGAGCTGCGTTGAATTTCTCTTTTCAGACTACTTTTCATGTTTGTTTGATTTATTTCTGTATGAGCATCAGTTTTATCATTACTTTAATGCATTAATGCTCAGTAAACAATAAAGACAAATCATGTGCATCATCAGTCATTTTATTTATCTCTTCATTTTCAAGTACTTTTGTATGTCTCATCATTCAATGTAACTTCAACATGATTTCTTAAGATTAAATGCTTTCATGTATAATTTGAACTTGTTGCAGACGTGTTTGATCTTTTGTTGATATCATAGCTTTCACTGTTTTCAAAGAAGTCTGATTATCATTGTATACTTTATATATCTTTTCATGACACTCTTGATTCTCTGTCATTACATCTGTGAAATGTATCATCTTTGCGATCAATTCTTTCAGTTCTTCATGATGAGTGATGATTAAAGTCAATTCTTTCAATCTTTTATTTAACTTTCAGTTAATTTTCATTGCAGTCATCATAACATTCTCTTTACTGTTGTTATCATTTAAGTAAACTCTTTGCTTTGATGCAAATGTGTTGAGATGATGTTAATTTATTGACATTTTCTTGTTTGCAACTATGACTATTCTCAATGATTCTGATCAGAAAGTTATCATGTAAAGATAATTTCACTTTATCTTCATTTATTCAAGTGTTTCTTTCATTCACTTTTGCTTCAGCTGCAAAAATGTTTTGCACAGCTTTGATTTTTGACTTTTTTGGAATATCAAGTTGTTGCAAATTCAATGCAATATCATTTCAATAACTTCATCTGATTTTTGAAAGTTTATGTTCATTATCAACTTTTATATCAGCTTTCATAAATGAATATTTATTGATGCTGTGTTTATTTCTATCTGTAGAGTCTCTGTTGATGTTGCATGATAAATGTCAATGATTTGTTGCAATGCTTTTTCTTGTACTGATCTCAGCTTAATGTTCAAATCTTTTCAATGATTCTTTACTCTTTGTGACATGTATCATATGATGACTTTGTGACTAAGCAAAGAGCACATCATCACGAAGTATATTTGCTTTTTCATCATCATTGATGAATTTCAAGTAAACTCAATGATTATTTATATGATCTTTTGTTTAATCATTAGTTTTACTTCAACATGATGCATGTAAATTACTCATCTTAGCTTGAAGTTCAATTGAACTCTCAAAACTCTGATATTTGATTTTAAGTCAATTTGATGTTTTATTAACTTTACATTAACATTCATATTAAATCACTTAGAAATTCTCGTAAAGTGAATCAACTCATGCTTTGTCTTTGAAAACTTGATGTCATACGTTTTTGATCATTGTTTGCATCTATCATAGATCTTGTTAAGAACTCTGCAGTTACACTTTATAAACTTTTTGTATATTAAGGTATTAACATCATTTATGAAATTTGTGAAACTTATTCTTAATTTGATGTCATCATATGCTTTTAACAAGTTCATGTTATAAAACAAATATAATATTGATGATAGCAAAAAGTTTTGTGATATGTCAATGTTCATGCTGCATTTCATCATCATGTAATCATCAATTGTGATCATGATGCATCAATTTCTCAGAAAGTTCTTCACAAATTTGAGAAGCAGTCTGAAAACTCTTCTTTTTTTCATGTTATGCAAGAGTCTGTTATGCATTACATTGTTAAATGCACTCTTTTTATTCAGACTTAGTAATGAAACTATTCTTCTTCTTATATTACTTTATACAATGTATATCTTTTCTATAATCAGTTGCAAAGTTATATCTATTGATTTGTGTTTATAAGCTTTCATCTGAATATTCAATATTAAATTGCACGCTTTTACAACATTTTGCAAACATTCAAATATGATGAACTTCAATATTTTACTCAGCATGTTGAATAACACAATTGATTTATATATTTTTACATTAAAGTAATTCTTCTTGTCTGACTTTTACATCACTATTGTGATTGCATTCTTGAACTGAGTTGACTGTATTCTCTTCTGCAGACATTTTTCAAAAAGAAAGCATATTTATTCTGATGTGTTGTCAACAAGTTTGTGCATTATTTTATTTATGTATTTTGTGTATTTTGAATTTTTGAATTTTTGTTAAACATCATCTTGTAGATAACTCTTTTAATCTCATGATGCATTAATGAAGCATCATTCTCAATTGAGAGCAAATACTTGAAGTTTTCTGTGTTCAGCATGAAAATCTCTGAAAATGATGAAAAGTGAGTTTGAAACATCATCTTTATTTTATTCTGCATTATCATAGCAATGTTAAAGCACTTTGACTTGATCAGAGAGAGAATTGTCGCTTGAGTCAATGTGTCTGTGACTGCATTTCTTGCTCATTTCACAGTTTTAAACAGTTTTCTTGAGAATTATTCAACGTTCTGCATGATCTTTTAATATTCACTGCGTTTCTGTTTTCTGATAATTATGCTCTTCTTATCACATGCTTGAATGTACTCTGTTCAATCATCAATGATTTAACAACTTTTTTTATTTATTGCATGCTTTTGATGATCTTCATACACTTCTTCATTCATTCTGCTTTGATCATTTCATGTGATCTCACTCAGAAAGTAAAAATCTCAATGATTTTCTTCAATGCATTCAGCAGTTACTTAATGTATTCATCTATGCATTGATGTCTTGTCTCATGATTCAACAATGATTTTGACATTTGTTCTTTTAAAATATTGATAAATTTCTCTTCATTCATTGTCTTTCAGTTGCAACGCGATTTTCATGCTGACTTTTTGCAGACTCTGAAATCTATAATTGTCTGTATCAATAAATGATTTGAAAAGTTTTTCATTTCTTTGTTAATTTCACATCATATTAATCAATTCATAATGTCATTTGTTGTGAAGATCAAATTTATTATTGTTTGAGATCTTTGATAATCTTTCATAATCATGTCTTAAAATAGCATCAATGATGCATTAACATTTGTGATCATTTCAATTAAATCATTTGACAATAAATGCTGTTTTAAGTAAAATGATCTTTTTTATGTGAAATGATGCAAATTAAAGTTTTCTACAAGAATGCATTCTCTCAACATATGTAGCATCTTTTTGATGTCTGAAAGACTTTCTTTTTCATGAATGACTTTGTAATCTTTAAGTGACAAATTGTATGCTTCGTGAATGTGTATAGCTTTCTGAATCATCTGTGTATCATTTATTAATGTTTATAACATAATCATGTTTACATCTTTAAAGTGTCATGTTGAATATCAGATGTTGCTGTCAATTCTTTTGTTTATGTAGAAACAGATTTTATTCTCATTATTCTTCAGTATGAAGTCAACAGTTACTGAACAGTATGCTTTGAAATTCTCATTAAATCATCAGAGTTCTTGAAGAATCAAAATGTCATAATTTTTTATCTTTTTCTCATGTAGTAATGCTATCATCATTTTTTCTTTGAACTTGTGAACATTATACTATAGTATTCAAAGCTTCTTTTGCTGAAACATTAAAGTTCACATTCAAAATTGTTTAATGTTCTTTTGAGCATCTGCAATGTGCTTGCTTCACTTGTAAGATTTTCAAAAGAAGATGATACTGAAATTGATGTGATTAATGTTAACTTCAACTCATTTATTTTTGACTTCTTGACTAAATGATCCAATATAGTGTTTTCAAATGTAATGATCATGCTGAGCAAATGACTTTCATTTATTGAGCATCTTTATTTTCTTTTCAAATCATTGTTTATCAGTGATTTCAGACTGATAAATGTCGTTATGAATGTTTTTAACATTATCACTTTGAGTTCTTTCTGCTCTTGTACAACATGATATAAAGATCTGTGTTTTGTGACTCTCTTTATTCTCTCTTTTTTGATCTGTCGTTTATGACATTGAGAATTAAAGACTTTGTATATATTTCAACATGTTTCACATTTTTACATGTTTTAAGTCTGTTTATGAGAACAGTGTTTTGAGCGATGATTTAGCATGCAGTAAACGCATCTTTGCTTATTTTTGCATTCATATGTCTTATGATTGTAGTCTTGATACTTTAAACATTGATGTGTTTTACAATTCAAATCATAGAACTGCGTAATTTTTATATCGATTTCATGATATACTTTCTCATCAATTAGCTTGTTTATCATTTCAGCGTTGATTACATGTATTATCAGTGAGATTTATTTCTTCTGTTCACTATTCTTTATGAGTTACTCAACTTTCTCAATCATCATTTTTGAATGTATATTTTTGTTGATCTTGATGAGTGTTTTCATCTTCTTCTTCTTTATGTCTTTAAACATTTCTTTGACTTTAATTTCATGTATCACTACTTCAAAACTAACTTTGTACAGACTTGTGTTCAATGAAATTTCTTTGATTCAAAAATCGTTTTTCTTCAGTATTCTCTTGCTGTCTTTTGTCTTGACTTGAAATATCAGTAAATTTGATCATCTTTTCATAGTTTTTATGTTCTTGCGTGTTCATAACGTCTCGTCAACGTCAATCTTTCTCGCTCACTTCACTATGTTCTTTGTTGTTGTTATCATGATTCTCTTGATCTTCTCTTTCTCTTTAATAAAGATTTTAATCTTGAATTTCTTGTAATGATTTTGCACTGATGATGCAATGTCAGCGTTGAAAATAAAATGACTTTCAAACAACATTGTTGACTTTTCATTCACTTTCTTTGCTCAGTTGTTAACGCATTTCTTCTTCTTTGCGAACTTCTTTTTAAGTCTGCTCATTATCTTTTTCAATCTCTTCAGCTGATTCTTCATGTGTCAATTGACAGTTGATGCAGCGACGCGTTGACGCGTCAGCTTTTCTATCATCTTTATCAATCTTCTCATCTCTTTTCAGAGCATCAGCTTGTTGTTTTTATGTTCATTGAGCTCATAAAGTACTTGCAGCTTGTTCAATTTCTCATGTATATTCTTTGTCTTGATTAAATTTTTCTGCAAGATAACAATACTCGTTTCTCGCTTACTCATTGACATCACATCAATGACACTCATCATTTGTTCTTGATGATCAGAATGAAGTGCAAGCATCATGTCAATGATGTTTTATTGTCAAAAGAGATTGATGTAAATGAATAATATTTCTTATTCACTCTTGTTTATGCTTTATTGTCTCAACAACATTATTTACTTAAAAGATAAACAATGTTTATGTGTTATTTACACGTCATCATTGCTGTCATTTACATCAACTACACATTACATATACTATTTACAATGTCATTTATACACATTATAATTGAAGATAAATCATTATTCAATCAAAAGTTTCTCTTTTTCTTATTTTCTCACAGAGATTTGAAGATTTTTATCAAGAGCTTCTAGAGCAAATTAATGAATGCACGTCATTGTTTATCAAAGTAAACAAAGACATTAATTATTGAGATTGAGAATGAACTCACTTAGAAGAGAAAACAATTATCATGATGAATTGATTTATAAAGATTAAATCAAAGACTAAAGTCAAAGATTAAATTGAAAATCAGATCTGAGTTAGCTCTGAAATTCTATGACTCTGTTAAAACATCATTTAAACTACGTCATATCTTCAACTTAATATATCATGAGTTATGATTTGACAATGCTTGACAAACTCTTTATAGTCAATTAATTCTCTCAAGTTATTGAGAGCTTCTTAATAATTAACTTTATCATAATATATACTCATTCTGTGTTTGCTTAAACTATCACATTGTCATATCATTCTTATAAATTTCATTTATTCATTTAGTAAACTTGATCATCATATGTATAATGTTTATAAAAATATAAAAATTCAAGAATTAATTTTTTAAATATTTTTCTGAAATTTAAATATATTATTGTTGTAAGAACAAAACATCTTGCAGATGTAGCGACAAAAAATCGAGAGTGTCATGAAAAGATATACAAAGTATACAGTGATAGTCAGACTTCTCTGAAAACAGTGAAAGTTATGATATCAACAAAAGATCAGACACGTCTACAACAAGTTCAGATTGCACATGAGAGCATTTAATCTTAAGAAGTCATGTTGAAGTTACATTAAGTGACAAGACATGCAGAAGTACTTGAAAATGAAGTGATGAACAAAATGATTAATAATGCATATGATTTGTCTTTATTGCTGACTGAGCATCAGCACACTGAAGTGATGACAAGACTGATGCTCATACAAAAATAGATCAAATAAACATGAAGAGTAATCTGAAAAGAGAGATTCAACGCAGCTCATTTTCAATATCTGACATCAGAGATGATACATTGACATCTGTAACTGCACAAGAATCATGCAAAGTTTCACAGTGCATTATTGATAAGCTACACATGAGAAAAATTGACTTTAATTAATTTCTACATGAAAGACGAGTACTTAATATTATTATAACAACGTACGAGTGCAACAGAGATCAAATATTGATTAAGCACATTTTATTAACATGTTTCAGATGAAAAGTTGAATGAAAAGCAATGCAATGAAAAGAGAACATCATGAACTTGAGAAAGCTTTTAGAAATCATGAGCGCAGCGATGATGATCATTCAAATGATACTCTCAATGAGCATATTGAATCAATTTCAAGCTGTGACATCATCAAAGAATCAAATGAAAGAGAGAAGAAATAAAGAAGAAACAGACTCATAGAGTTCTTGCATTGAGAACAGTTATAGTATAAAGCGCAAAAAGAAGCAATTTTTGATGCGAAAAGAGCGCTGCATTAGCACAACGCTCGCTACAGTATATAAAATCTTGCATAAATTCATAATCAGTGTTGAATCAAGTAAAAAATAAAAAAATTTTTTTTTGTTATTTCTTGAAGTGTTATTCAAGAAACAGTTAATTGTAATTGTAATTGTAATTGTAATTGTAATTCATACACTTTTGTGACATTGATTTAAATTCAACTTATGAGAGAAACTATGTTATGTATATCAAATGAACAAAACTCTCTGAGAAAGAAAATTGCTCATTGACTACATGATAACTTCACATCATCGAAACAATAAGATTGACACTATATTATCAGTAATGAATTTATAGCTTTTATTCAGCGTGTGATGCTCAAGTAAACTATTGATGAAAGTATCTGTGCTGTTTGATTATGACACATCATTTTTGCTCTGCTCTTCATTGATGATATTTTATACAATGATGTTTTAATTTAATTCTTAATTCAAAGATGTAAGATGTTTTCTTTGCATTCATGATGCTCATGATTATAATGTACATAAAGCTGTGTTCTTTTATTCAATGATTATCATTCATTGAGTAGAGAAATATGTAATGAAAGAGAGATGCACATGATGAGAAAATAAAGTGTGATTGTATTGAATAACTCTTTTCTTCTCTTGATTTGACTTATGTCACGTAGACGTTGAATGAATTGTTAGTATAAATGTGCAATTGTAATCATTTAATGTTTGACTTTGATCAATGAAAAAGAATGTATTCTGATCATTCTCTTGAACTCTTGATTTTTCACATAGATAAATGAATGACTTGACATCACATGAAGAGAAAACATAAAGATCGTTTGACTTTGATAGAAAGTCATGATGAGAAAACATGATAGAAAGTCATGAAGAGAATTATGAAGACTGTTCAATCAAGCTATTTACATTTATTTAATATTTTGTTGAGTCAAGTCGAGTTTTCAAATTGAGTTATTAAGTCAAGCTTTTCAATTCAACTTAAGTGCTTGAGTTCAACTTTTCAATTCGACTCAACATTTTTTCAAAAAATTTCAATTCAATTCAACACTTTTCAAGTTAAGTACTTGATTCAAACTTAAATACTCAACTTGACGTGATTAATCTAAATGTTGTCGTGTGAGTGAAAACTTTGCACGACAATTTATTAAGAATACGTTGCATGCAATATATATAAGACATGATTTCTATGCTGATTTTTCTCTTAGCGAGAAGTAGTTTCTTGCAGCAAATTCACAGTTCAAGATAAGTAAAATCTTTCATTACTCAAATTTCAACAGTTTACTTCTTAAGCATGAAATGCAAACATTTTGTCAGCAATACACATGTGTATCACAATCAATTTCTTCTTTAATCACATTAATATAATATTACTGTTCTCTTGAGTTATACAAATGATGTTTTCAACTAAAGATTGATTTTATCATCAAGATATTTAAGAGTCAAAGCTCAGTGAAGAAATGAAATTCTTAAAATTGACAATCATCATCATTGTATATCACATCTTGCAAACACTCACTTCACTTGTAAAATGTGCAACTCATTTAATTCATGTTATTTGTAAAGATTTTTCTCATGCAAAATGATCATGTTTTGCAAAGATGTTCATATGCTACACTTCTAATCAAACAACGTAGTTCAATCATTCTTTATTAACTCGCTTGTGTCTCTTTTCTTTTAACAAAGTTTTCTCATTAATACATCATTTATGTATAAAATGTTTATGTTTAAATATTTATTAAACAATATTAACAAGATTTTTGAATTTGCTTATGTTGAACTTAATGAGATTCATGAGTTATTTATGTCATAGTAATAGACATGCAGTCTTAACAAAATTTATATGTATTTAACATGTAAATTTAAAGAATGTTCATGATTTAAGTTCTTTCTGCTAATCATTTTTAACAGATCAAATGCAAGAATGTTCTGTCTCAATTTTTATCATTGCAATAATAAGATGTTGAATTGAATGATTTTCATAAGCAATTTTTCTTATAGTTTTATGTTTTATTTAACTTTCTCATCTGCATGCAAATTGCTTTTATAACATGTGCATTGAGATTATTAAAGTCTGCGCGATCGCGAAAACTTTGCATGCACAACGCTTCATTATTATGCAGCATCTTGATATCATTCAAACTTTTAATAATCTTTAAACTTTATTATAGCTAAACAGTAAATTCATAGTTAACATTATATACAGATGAGTTTCATCATTGATTTTCAAGAAACAGTGATTGTGATTGTAATTCATACATTCTTGTGACATTGATTTAAACTCAACTCATGAGAAACTTTATGCTATTTATATCAAGTGAACAAAACTCTTTGAGAAAGAAAATCACTCGTCATTTATATGATTGCTTCATGCAGTTGAAACAATGAGATTGACACTGTGTTATCAAGTAATAAATTTATAGCTTTTATTCAGCGTGTGATGCTTAAGTAAACTCTTAATGAAAGTATCTGTGCTGTTTGATTATGATGCATCATCTTTGCTTTGCTCTTCATTGATGATATTTTATACAATGATGTTTCAATTCAATTCTTGATTCAAAAATGAAAGATATTTTCTTTGTACTCATGATGCTCATGATTATAACATATGTAAAGCTGTGTTCTTTTACTCAATGATTATCATTCATTGAGCAGAGAAATATGTGATGAAAAAGAGATGCACATAATGAAGAGATAAAGTGTGATTGTATTGAGTAATTCTTTTCTTCTTTTGATTTAACTTATGTCATGTAGACGTTGAATGAATTGTTAGTATAAATGTGTAATTGCAATCATTCAATGTTTGACTTTGATTAGAATGTGTTTTGATCATTCTCTTGAGCTCTCGATTTTTCATGTGAATAGATGAATGACTTAATGTCAAGTAAAGAAGATGAGTTCAAGCTCTTTCAATATATCAGCGTGATTGACAAGTCACTACTTCTTCAAGCACTGTAATCATATCTTTTAATACTTGAAATGATTATTCTATCTGATATCTTTTCATCAATTACTTAATGATATTGTTGATGTGATGAAGATGTTTTGATATCAACGCAGTCAATGAGTTGTAAAGTCTTCAATCACTTCTAATCATAACTTGCAAACTCTTCATTTGAGTTGTCTTTTTCACTAGTAATATCTTTTCATCTTTTACTGACATTGACATGTCATTAATCTTCTTCGTAGATTGATTGTGACTGTTAGAAGAAGTGTTATCATGTGAGTGAAAACTTTGCATGATAACTTTTCTGATCACGTAACATTTTAACATCATTCAAACTGCATTGAATTGAAATCTCTTGACTCTTTTGACTTCTATTCAAACACAGAATAGAATCAAAAGATTTGTAGTTGACATCATGTACAGATAAATCTCGTTGTCAATCTTTCAAGAAACAGTTTGAAAAATGAAAATGAAAAAGTAAAAAATAAATTGTTTTAAATATTAAATAAGTATTAATTCTAATAATTAATTTTTTTTTCTTATTGCATTCAAAATCAAATTTATTTTACTTGATAAGTTTTTCTCTTACTTTTCAAAATTTTCTATTTATTTATGTTTTATTTATATTTTATTAAACTACTTAAATTTTATTAATATTATTGCATTATTCAAATGCATCATCAAAAGAACAATGTTGACTTTAATAAATACTTTTCACTTTGTTTAATAATTTAAAAATAATGATCAGTAATGAAACTCATCTGTACATGATGCTGATTACAAATCTACTGTTTAACTACAGTAAAGTCTAAAAATTATTAAAAGTTTGAATAACATTGAGATGTTAGTATGTGATAATGAAGTGCTGTGCATTAATCACATGCAGAGTTTTCATGATTGCACAAACTTCAATAATCTTAATGTGCATGTTACAAAGCAATTTGCATGCAGATGAAAAAGTCAAATAAAATGCAGAACTACAAGAAAAATTACTTATAAAAACCATTCAATTCAACATCTTGTTATTATGATAACAAGAATTGAGACAGAACATTCTTGCATTTGATCTGTTGAAAATGATTAGCAGAAAGAACTTGAATCATGAACATTCTTTAAATTTACATGCTAACTATGTATAAATCTTGTTAAGACTGCATGTCTGTTACTATGATATAAGTAATTCATGAGTTTCATTAAGTTCAACATAAGCAAACTTGAGAATCTCATTAATATTATTTAACAGATATTCAGATACAGACATTCTATACATAAATGATATGTTGATGAGAAGACTTCATTAAGAAAAGAGAAATACAAGCAAATTAATAAAGAATGATCAAACTACGCTGTTTGATTAAAAGTGTAACATATGAACATTTTTGCAAAACATGATTAATTTGCATGAGAGAAATCTTTACAGATAATGCAAAACAGATGAGTTGCACACTTTACAAGTGAAGTGAGCATCTGCAAAGCATGATATACAATGATGATGACTGTTGATCTTAAGAATCTCATTTTTTCACTGAGCTTTGACTCTTGAATGTCTTGATGATAAAATCAATTTCTAGAAAACATCATTTGTATAGCTTGAAAGAACAGTAACATATGTCAATGTAATTAAAGAAGAAATCGACTGCAATATGCATGCATATCACAAATGAAATGTTTGCAATTTATGCTTAAGAAGTAAACTATCAAAATTTGAGCAATGAAAGATCTCATTTCTTTTGAACTGTGAATTTGTCACAAGAAAACTCTTTGAGTAACTTCTTGAGCTTAAGAGAAAAATCAGCATAGAAATCATGCTTTATGTATGTTGCATACAATGTATACAACATATTTTCAATAGATTTGAATGATATTGAAACGTTGCATGATGATGAAGTGCTGTATGTTGATTGCATGCAAAGTTTTTGCAATTATGCACACTTTAATAATCTCAATGTGCATGTTACAAAGCAATCTGCATGCAAACGAGAAAGTTAAATAAAATGCAGAACTACAAGAGAAATTGCTTATGAAAATCATTTGATTCAGCATTTTGTCATCGTGATAACAAAAACTGAAACAGAACACTTGTATGTTTGATCTGTTAAGAATGATTAACAGAAAGAACTTGAATCATGAACATTCTTTAAATTTACATACTAACTATGTATAAATCTTGTTAAGACTGCATGTCTGTTATTATGACATAAACAACTCACAAGTCTCATTAAGTTTGACATGAGCAAACTTGAGAATCTCATTAATATCGTTTAACAGATGTTCAAACACAGACATTCTATATGTAAATGATACATTGACGAGAAAACTTCATTAAAAGAAGAGAAATACAAGTGATTTAATAGAGAATGATTGAATTATGCTGTCTGATTAAAAGTGTAACATATGAACATTTTTGCAAAATATGATCAATTTGCATGAGAAAGATCTTTATAAATAATGCAAAACAGATGAGTTGCATGCTTTACAAGCGAAGTGAGCATCTGCAAGACATGATATACAATGATGATGACTGTTGATCTTAAGAATCTCATCTTTTCATTGAGTTTTGACTCTTGAATGTCTTGATGATAAAGTCAATCTCTAGTTGAAAACATCATCTGTATAACTCAAGAAAACAGTAATGCATGTCAATGTGATTAAAGAAGAAATCGACTGTGATATACATGCGTATCACAGATGAAACATTTGCAACTCATGTTTAAGAAGTAAACTGTCAAAATTTAAACAATAAGAGATTTCATTTTTCTTGAACTGTGAATCTGTTACAAGAAAACTCTCTGAGTAATCTCTTGAGTCTAAAAGAAAAATCAGCATAGAAATCATGCTTTATGTATGTTGCATGCAATGTATACAACATATTTTTGATAAATCGATAATTGAATGCAAAAGATCAAACAAGCATGCAAATTAATACACACTCATTTGACGAAAGTTAATTACGTCATTTCTTACTTACTCATCATCAAGAAAATAGTACTTCTGAATGTTTTCATTCAAGAAGATGCGAAGATACAATTGAAATGCAAACAATGCACTTTCTTCTTCATAATTATTTCAACAAGCAATAGCATCGTAATAGCACAGTATCACAAAGATCAATGAAATTAATGATGAGAAAAGTACAAAGAACGCGTTGCAAACATCAATGCAATCTCAGCATAAAGATTGCATCTGAGCAATAAAATGATAAAGATGCATGATGATTTTCGAAAAGCAGAAAGCATTCTTGCAATGCACATCAGAATTGAACGCATAGATCTGAATACTTATCTGCACTTTAAAAACATTTCAAACATGAATAGCTTGCAATGTAACTGCAAATAAAGTTATCAGATGATGAAGCATGTATTCATGCATTGCTCAAACTGATTGCATTTGCGATCAAGAATGTTACAAGATGCTGACTTCTTAAACTATTAAATAATCATCATCATCATGAAGAGTCTCAAAGCAGTAGTGAAGATAGTGATGAAAACAAAGCTCTTGAAGCAATTTAAAATGACTAGAACATTCGTTCTTTAATGTGCAATCAACGCGAACAAATTTGATACATAGTCTCAAAACTCATTGTTTCAACTGTGTAAAGCAGTTGTATAGACTGTGAATGATTTTCTATCTCAAAGAGTTTTGTTCACTCAATACAAATAGCATAAAGTTTCTCATGAGTTGATTTAATTGATGTCACAAAAGTGTATGAATTTATTATTATTATTATTATTAATTTAAAAATAATTCTTCATGAAAATTAATTTATCTCACTTAATATTATACTTGATCAATAATGAAACTCATTTGTACATGATGTTGATTACAAATTTACTATTTAACTACAGTAAAGTTTAGAAATTATCAAAAGTTTGAATGATATCAAGATGTTGCATGATGATGAAGTGCTATGCATTGATCACATGCAGAGTTTTTGCAATCATGTAAACTTTAATAATCTCAATATGCATGTTACAAAGGAATAATAATAATAATAATAATAATAATAATAAATTCATACATTCTTATGACATTGATTAGATTGACTCATGAAGAACTTTATGCTATTTGTATCGAGTGAACAAAACTCTCTGAAATAGAAAATCACTCACAGTTTATATGATTGCTTCACGCAGTTAAAACAGTAAGTTTTGAAACTATGTATCAAATTTGTTTACGTTGATTGCATGTTAAAGAATAAGTGTTCTAGTCACTTTAAATTGCTTCAAAAGCTTTATTTTCATCATCATCTTTGTTACTGTTCTGAAACTCTTCATGATGATGATGATTATTCAATAGTTTAAGAAGTCAGCATCTTGTAACATTCTTGATCGCAGATGCAATCAGTTCAAGCAATGCATGAATACATGCTTCGTCATCTGATGACTTCATTTGCAGTCACATTGCAAACTATTTATGTCTGAAACATTTCTAAAGTGCAGATAAGCATTCAAATCTATGAATTTAATTCTGATGTGCATTATGAGAATGCTTTCTGCTTTCTGAAAATCATCACACATCTTTATCATTTTATTGCTCAGATGCAATCTTTGTGCTGAGAATGCATTGACATTTGCGACACATTCTCTGTACTTTTCTCATTGTTGATTTCATTGATCTTTGTGATACTGCGCTATTGCGATGCTATCGCTTGTTGAAATCATTGTGAAGAAAAGAATGCATCATCTGCATCTCAACTGTATCTTCACATCTTCTTGAATGAAGACATTCAGAAGTATCATTTTCTTGATGATGAGTAATTGAGAAATGACGTGAATAACTTTCGTCAAACGAACATGTATTAATTTGCATGCTTGTTTGATCTTTTGCATTCGATCATCAACACAATTGTGTAGCATGATCTTGTTCTGTAACATGTTCAAATGAACATATAATGAGCTTGTGTATGTTTCTGTCTTTAAAGTTTCAATGCTTACTCTTTTGAATGCTTCTGCTACGTGATGCAAAGTCTGATTCTGAATTGTTTCTAATTTGCATTCTTTGCTCAACAGTTCATCTTTCTTGTCACACTGATGTCAGATTGATGCTTTGAATGCAATTTCTGATCTCATTATTGTTGAGTATACTTGTCTCGCTTTTGTGAAGATAGCTTCTCATGTGAAAACTTCAAAATGACTAAGTGTCAGCATTCTTGTGATGTGATTCATCTTTATTTGTCAAAGATGCGTGTCTCATTACAGTTTCATGTTCAGTTGCATCTTTAGAATTTGTACATCTGATTTCAATTTAATAACTGAGCTTTCTATTTATATGCTAGTCATCATGTCAAATCTCTTCAATTTTCTAGTGAAATGTGTAAGCTCATACTTTTCTGATGCAAACGTTGCATCATGAGTGCAAGCTCATTTCGCGCAAACATCATGTGCTTTGCTCAGTGTTTTGCAGATTTCTTCAGTGAATCTGTCATAAACTAGAATGTTAATATCATTTATGAAGTCAAGCACTTCAATTTTAATTTTCAGTGCTTTACATTTTTCAATTAAACTTGCGTTGAAGAACAGAAAGAGAATCGATGAAATGAAAAATCTCTGTGATATGTCTGCGTTTATCTCGCGTATATTACTCATTTATTCATCAAATATTAGTGATGTTTCTTGATCTTTTAGAAAGCTGCGTGTTCATTTAATTATGTAACTTGATGTTCTTTTCATCTTCAGCATATGCAGAAGTCTGATGTGTGAGACTTGATCAAATGCTTCGACAACGTTTAAACTTAGCATGAACGCTACATATTTGATTTTGCAATCTCATACTGTGTGAACTTGATCTATCAGTAAATCCAATGTTGAGATCACGAATCACTTGCGTCTTGTCTTCATTTGAGCATTAGATAGCATGCAATGAATCTTGATTATATTACTCAGTCTTTTGATCATGATTGACTTCAGAGCTTTGCTCATGATATCAAGCAGAGCAATGAATCGATACGTCTTCAAATCAATATAATCGCTTTTCTTCAATTTATGTAGTACTATTGTCTGAGTCTTTTTGAACTGCTTCGAATGATATTTATGTATTATGCATGCGTTGAATAAACTCATCAATACTGAGATCAATTCTGCAAGATTCACTTGAAGCACTCTGTTTGAAATATTTGAAGCATTTGATGCTTTGTCTGCTTTTACTCGTCTGATTGTCTGTTTCACTTCATCTTCTGTGATGCGTGAATTGAATGAGACTGTCAGAGATATGAATGATTCTGCGATGTCGTTGACATTCGCTTGAGAAGATGAGAGAAAGAACTTTTCTTGCAGTATCTCGATTTTTTCTTCAACGTCGTTGTCATATGATTGATGTCACTTCGCTTTAATGATGAAAACTGAGAAAGCTTTTTAGATAGCTGACTTTTAATTCTAGCTCATTTTGCAAAGCATCATATTAATTTGAATGCTTCGCTCAGCTTATGCATTTGTGATCTGAAGTGTATGCATTTCATCTGTTGAATGATCTTGTTTTTATGATTGTTGTGCTTCAGATATTCATTTCATGCTTCTAATGTGTCTTGCGTTTTTCATATAATTCGCAGTCGTCTTGATTTCATTACTACTTTGAAACAACTTTGATTTTAAAAGTCTCTTGCTTAATTTGATGATTTTGTCAAAAAGATAGATTTCTTAATGATCTTCTGTAACACTCTGATAATCTTACACACTCTGTCATTCATCATAGTCTTGTCGTCTAAAGAGCGTTTCAAAGATAGATGTATTTGCAGATAAGCACTCAATGCTTCTGTATTCAAATTTTTCCCCAAAGTCATTGAATCAAGAACTGCATGAAGATTGTTTGTAAACATAGCTCTGTAATGATCAAAAGATGATTCGATTTCTGATGCAGATTGATTCATATCTTGCACTCATGTGTCATGAACTGTATTTTCTCGCTGCTAAAGACTAGATCAATCGTCGTAAATTGATTGTAAGCTTCGCGAGTAATAGTGTTTGATTTCAGCAATAATTTCAGTCTTGCATTTGTAATGATGTTTAGCAGAGTATTAGTTGTTGTATGATGAGTGAAGCATCTTCATCTCTTTCAATGAAAATGATGTAGATTGAAATCTTTTACAATCAGTTGTTCACAGTCATTCTTGAGTAGTTCATTCAAACGAGAAATGATTAAAGATCTTTTTGTAAATGTAATAGACAGTGAGCATGAATTGTAAACATTTAGAAGTCTTAGCATCTGCGTTTCATTGTTTGAAATTGCGAGTTAATATTCTGATTGAACAAATGTCTGACTCAACTGTTTCTACTATTCATTGATCGAATCTTAAATGTTTGTTAACATATATGCATGTTCTTGATTAAGATGATGAGTTTTTCATTAAATGAAAGAAGTTGTGTGCTGAGTTAAATGATTGTGAATTATTGTTATTGTGATCTTGCTTCTGTATAGCTACTATGTCAAATTCGCGAACTTCTCTGTTAATTAAAAATGATTCTTGAATTCTTAATGACTTTCTGATGTTATACTGTAGAATTCATAGAAAAGATTGTTTTATCATAAAGTTATTCATAGTTGTTGTTGACTCTGCAATGAGAAGACTCTTTGTATGCTTTCAATCATCAAGAGTCTTTCTTACTTTCTAATTGAACGTTTCTGAATCTGCTCAGATATTGTCTCATTTAAGTCATTACTTACACAAGAGAAAAGATTGACTCGTCTTTTCTTGATTTTTACTATCTGTCAAGCTGATTTATCAGTGATTCAACTGCATGTTTTCAACATGATTGTTGCTGAGCTTGAGAAGTTCATTGAATCGAAAGAGTTTGTTGAATCTGAAAAGTTCATTGAATCTAAAGAGTTCAGAGACAGCAAGAAGAATGTGCGATTGTATTTAGATGCTTTTGAATAGCTGAACGATCTATTTCTATAAATTTCGAACGCTTGTTTCATCTGCTGTTGTCACTTGAGACATGTGCATCTTCAGAGTTCATGATTTTCATTGCAGTTGACGCAACATCTTCTGTTCAAAGACATTACACACTTCTTGATGTGATGCTTGTCTGCACACTTTTCGCAGCGTTGATTCTTTCTGCAAAACTTAGTCATGTGATCAAATTTATGACATTTGAAGCATTGTGTGATGCAACAGTTCTTTTCAAATAGCTTGCATGCACATTCTTGATACAAGTTCAGCATGCTCACATTCATTAATCAATTTGTCATCACTTTGATCGCGATCTTTACAATGAACAATGAATGAGTCTTCTCACTCTTTGCTATCTTCTTAAGTCAGATTATTCTTAGAACTTTCAGATCTTCATGAAGTCTTGCGTTATCTTTTATCAATCTTTCAATGATTTTTTTCTGATTGCTCATGTCTATTGTAGTGTGTACTTCATGTGTCAGCACTGCAAAGATTCAACGTGTTACACATGTTGAACTCGTGATTTCTTTTGCTCATATCTGAGTCTTTTTCAGATTTGCTTGAGCATCTGAGCTAACTGCGTGAAGAAAAATGTCATTGCTATTCAGCTTGCGAAGTGACATGATTAGATTTCTTTGATCTGTCAACACGTCTGCAATTCTTTGTAGAATTTGTTCAATTAACTTCTTCTGTATCTCTTTTATTTCTTTTCTGTTCATTATCTTAATCATGACTTTTCATTTCTTGCGAAGCGATGATGAATCATCTTTGAAACGTTGCTCTTTCGTCGCTATTTCTTCTCTTGTCATGTTCGCTCATGACGTGATTTTCGTTAAAAGATGCATGCTTCTCTGTGTATGCAACTGCTTGTTAAGCAGTTGAACTGATGTCTTCAATTTCTATACATTCTTCGCGATGAATGCATTCTGATTCATGTGATGTTTTTCTTCTGAGTCAAGTTGAAAACGTTAAATCAGCTTCAATGCTATCTCTTTTCATGAATGATCTTTACTCTTCTCTTTCTCTAATGTTGATATCTTTATTAGTAGATCAATAATGTTAGCAATGTTCTCTTCATCATTACGTAAGCATTTCAATCTTGCATCTCTGTTTTCTTGTGATGAATTAACGTCACTTGCAATCATCTTTGAATCAGCATTGCTGCAATTCATGCAATTCATCATCATTCAATCGTTTTCTAGATTCACTCTGTCTTGTTTATAGTGCTCTTTTTCAAAATTTGTGATGCGTGCGTTGTGATTGTTTTTTGTTACAAAGCAATTTACATGCAAATGAGAAAATTAAATAAAATGCAAAATTACAAGAAAAATCACTTATGAAAATCATTTAATTCAGCATTTTGTCATTGCAATGACAAGAATTAAAACAGAACACTTTCATGTTTAATCTGTTAAAAGTGATTAGCAGAAAAAACTTAAATCATGAACATTTTTTAAATTTACATGCTAACTATGTATAAATCTTGTTAAGACTGTGTATCTGTTACTATGACATGAACAACTCATGAGTTTCATTAAGTTCAACATAAGTAAACTTGAAAGTCTTATTAACATCATTTAACAAATGTTCAAATATAAACATTTTATATGTAAATGATATGTTGATGAGAAAATTTCATTAAAAGAAAAAAGACACAAGCAAATTAATAAAAAATGATTGAACTATGCTGTCTGATTAAAAATGTAGCATATGAACATTTTTGCAAAACATGATTAATTTGCATGAGAAAGATTTTTACAAATAACATGAAATAACATGAAATAACATGAAATAACATGAAATAAATGAATTGCATGCTTTACAAGCAAAGTGAGCATTTGCAAAACATGATATACAATGATGATGACTGTTGATCTTAAGAATCTTATTTCTTTACTGAGTTCTGACTTTTAAATATCTTGATGATAAAATCAACTTTTAGTCAAAGATATCATTTGTATAATTCAAAAGAACAGTAACATATGTTAATGTGATTAAAGAAGAAATTGATTGCAATATGCATGCATATCATAAATGAAACATCTACAACTCATGCTTAAGAAGTAAACTGTTGAAATTTAAACAGTGAAAGATCTCATTTCTTTTGAACTGTAAATTTGTTGCAAGAAAACTCTTTAAGTAATCTCTTGAGTCTAAGAGAAAAATCAGCATAGAAATCATGCTTTATATATGTTGCATGCAACGTATACAACATATTTTTGATAAATAAATCACATCACAAGAATGCTGATACTTAGTCATTTTAAAGTCTTTACATGAAAAGCTATCTTTACAAAAGCAAAACAAGTATACTCAACAGTAGTGAAATTAGAAATTGCATTTAAAGCATCAATCTGACATTAGTGTGACAAGAAAAATGAACTGTTGAGCAAAAAACACAGATTAGAAACACTTTAGAATCAGACTCTGCATCACGTAGCAAAAATGTTCAAAAAAGTAAGCATCAAAACTTTAAAGACAGAAACATATACAAGCTTACTACATGTTCATTTGAACATGTTATAGAACAAAATCATGTTACACAGTTGAATCAATAATTGAACATAAGAGATTAAATAAATATGCAAACTAATATGCATTTGTTTGATGAAAGTTAATCACGTCATTTCTTACTCATTCATCATTAAGAAAATAGTACTTCTGAATATTTTCATTTAAGAAGATGCAAAGATACAGTTGAGATGCAAATGATGCATCTTCTTTTTCATAATGATTTCAACAAGTAATAGCATTGCAATAACGCAGTATCACAAAGATCAATGAAATCAATGATGAGAAAAGTACAAAGAATGTATTGTAGATGTTAATGTAACTTCAGCACAAAGATTGCATCTGAGCAATAAGATGATAAAGATGCATGATGATTTTCAGAAAGCAAAAAGCATTCTTACAATGTACATCAGAATTAAACGCATAGATTTAAACATTTATCTGCACTTTAGAAATGTTTTAAACATGAATAGCTTGCAATGTGATTATGAATGAAGTCATCAGATGACGAAGTATGTACTCATGCATTGCTTGAACTGATCACATCTGCAATCAAGAATATTACAAAATGTTAACTTCTTAAATTATTAAATAATCATCATCATCATGAAGAGTCTTAAAGCAGTAGCAAAAATGATGATGAAAATGAAGCTCTTGAAGCAATTTAAAGTGACTAAAACACTCATTCTTTAACATGTAATCAACGTGAACAAATTTGATACATAGTCTCAAAACTCATTGTTTCAACTGTGTGAAACAATTGTATAAACTGCGAGTGATTTTCTATCTCAGAGAATTTTGTTCACTTGATACAAATAGCATAAAGTCTTTTATGAGTCAATCTAATTGATGTCACAAAAGTGTATGAATTTATTATTATTATTAATATTATACTTTTTACTTTTTCAAATTCTTTACAAGTTCATATTTTATCAAATTATTCAAATTTCATTGATATTGTTACATTACTTAAATGCATTATTAAAAGAACAATGCTGACTTTAACAAATAATATTCACTTTATTCATAAATTCAAAGTCTATCACAAATTAAAATCATGATGAAAATTGATTTAATGAGATTAAAAAACACTACAAGTGACAGAATAATAATCATGTAATCATATTCAAACAATTACACAAACTAAGATAATTCAATGTTTGAAAAGAAGTGAATGAAACAAATAAAGTAATTATGAAAAACAATGTCAGAAATCAAGTAGAACAAAAGCACAAGAACAAAAGCATTCATGATAATGCGTCTTAGTTAAACTGATCATTAAGTTGAGTTTCAAGTTGACATTTTGAACTTGAATCAAGATCAAGTCGAGTTGCTCACATTTTCAACTCAACTCAAGTCAAATTGCTCATATTTTCAACTTGACGTGACTCAATTCAACTGAAAATTGAGTCAATTTAACTCAACTCATCAAGAACTTAAGCTTGATGTCAAGAAAGTTAAATATAGAAAATTTTCCGATTTTTGACTTTTGCATTATCTTTTTGCATTATCTTTTAATAGAGAGTCATGAAGAGAAACATGAAAATCATTTGATAGAAAGTCATAAAGAGAAACATGAAGATCATTTGATAGAGAGTCATAAAGAGAAACATGAAGATCATTTGATAGAGAGTCATGATAAAGAACATGAAGAAAAACATGAAGAAAAACATGAAGAGAAACATGAAGAAAGTCATGATGAGAAACATGAAGAGAAACATGAAGAGAAACATGAAGAATAAACATGAAGAAAAAACATGAAGATCATTTGACCAATGATAGAAAGTCATGATGAGAAAACATGATAGAAAGTCATGAAGAGAATCATGAAGACTGTTCAATCAAGCTATTTACATTTATTTAATATCTTGTCGAGTTAAGTCGAGTTTTCAAATTGAATTATTGAGTCAAGCTTTTCAATTCAACTCAAGTGCTTAAGTTCAACTTCTCAATTTGACTTGATACTTTTTCAAAAAAATTTCAATTCAACTTGATACTTTTTGAGTTGAATACTCGACTTAAACTCAAGTACTCAACTTAACATGATCAGTTTAATACTGATGAATCATCTTTGATGTCAAATATTGAAAATGAGCTGCGTTGAATTTCTTTCTTCAGACTACTCTTCATGTTTATTTGATTTATTTCTGTATGAGCATCAGTTGTGTTATCATCTCAATGCGTTGATGCTTGATCAGTGATAAAAATAACATATGTACATCATCAATTATCTTGTTTGCTGCTTCATTTTCAAACACTTCTGCATGTTCTGTCACTTAATGTAACTTCAGCATGACTTCTTAAAATTAAATGTTCTCATGTGCAGTTTGAACTTGTCACAGACGTGTCTGATTTTTTGTTAATGTCATGACTTTCACTGCTTTCAGAAAGATCTGATTGTCACTGTATATTTTATATATCTTTTCATGATACTCATGATTCACTGTCACTACGTCTGCAAAATGTTTTGTTCTTGCAACTAATTCTTTCAGCTCATCATGATGAGTGATGATTAAAGTCGATCTTCTCAATCTTTTATTTAACTCTCAGTTCATTCTCATCATGATTGCTGTAACATCATCTTTGCTGTCACTATCATTCAAGTAAACTCTTTACTTTAACATGAATGTGTCAAGATTATGTTGTTTTATTGATATTTTCTTGTTTGCAACTATAATTATCTTCAATGACTTTGATTAGAAAATCACTATGTAGAAATGACTTCAATTCATCTTTGTTTACTCAAGTGTTTCTTTCATTTACTTTTGCTTCAACTGTAAAGATATTTTACACAGCTTTGATTTTTGATCTTTTTTGAGTATCAAGTCATTACAAATTCAACGCATTGTCATCTTAATAACTTCATCTGATTTTCAAGATTTCATGTTTATTATTGATCTTTGTATCAGCTTTCATAAGTGAATATTTATCAACATCATGTTTATTTTCATTTGTAAAATCTTTGTTGATATTACATGATAAACATCAATGATCTGTTGCAATGCTTTTTCTTGCACTGATCTCAGTTTGATGTTCAGACTCTTTTGATGATCTTTCACTCTCTATGATGTATATCATATGATGACTTCGTGACTAAGCAGAAAGCATGTCATCACGATGTATATTTGTTTACTCATCATCATTGATGAGTTTCAAGTAAACTCAATGATTGTCTGCATGATCTTTTGTTTAATCACTAGTTTTGCTTTGACATGACACATGTGAATTACTCATTTCAGCTTGAAGTTCAATTGAACTTTCAAGATTCTGATATTTGATTTTGAGTTAATCTGATGTTTCATCAACTTTACATCAACTTTCATATTGAATCATTTAAAAGTTTTTATAAAGTGAATCAACTCATGCTTTGTCATCAAGAATTTGATGTCATGCATTTTTGATCACTGTTCACATTTATCATAAATCTTGTTAAGAACTTTGCAATTACGTTTTATAAACTCTTTGTATGTCAAGATATTAATATCATTCACGAAGTCTGTAAAGCTAGTTCTTAGCTTGATGTCATTACATGCTTTTAACAAGTTCACATTGTAAAATAAATATAATATTGATGATAGCAAAGAGTCTTGTGATATATTAATGTTCATGCTGCATTTCATCATCATGTAATCATCAATTATGATCATGATGCGTTGATCTTTCAGAAAGTTCTTCACAAACTCAAAAAACAGTCTAGAAACTTTTCTCTTTTTCATGTCATGTAAAAGTTTGCTGTGCATTACATTGTTAAACACATTCTTCTCATTCAAACTCAGCAGTGAGACTACTTTTCTTCTCATGTCACTTTACACAGTATGTATCTTTTTTATAATTAGTTGCAAAGTCGTATTTATTAATCTGTGCTTACAAACTTTCATCTGAATGTTCAATATTGAGTTGCAAACTTTTACAACATTTCACAAACATTTAAATATGATGAACTTTAGTATTTTGCTCAATGTATCAAGTAGCACAATTGATTTATATATTTTTGCATTAAAGTAGTTTTTCTTATCTGACTTTTGCATCACTATTATGATTGCATTCTTGAACTGAGTTAACTGTATTCTCTTCTATAAACATTTTTTAAAAAAAGAGTGTATTTGTTTTAACATGTTGTCAACGAGTCTGCGCATTATTCTATTTATGTATTTCGTGTGTTTCAACATCTTGTCAGATGTCGCTTTGTAGATGACTTTTTTAATTTCATGATGCATTAATGAAATATCATCTTCAATCAAGAGCAAGTACTTGAATCTTATTATGTTCAGCATAAGAATCTTTGAAGATGATGAAAAGTGAGTCTGAAACATCATCTTCACTTTATTTTGCATTGTTGTGATGATGTCAGAGCACTTTGACTTTATCAGTAAGAAAATTGTCGCTTAAGTGAGTGTATCTGCGATTGCATTTCTTGCTCATTTCATGATTTGAAACAGTTCTCTTGAGAATTGCTCAACATTCTGCATGATCTCTTAATATTCATTGCATTTCTGTTTTCTGATAATCTTGCTCTTCTTATCACATGCTTGAATGTACTCTATTCAATCATCAATGATTCAACAGTTTTTTCTCATTCATTGTATATTCTTGACAATCTTTGTACATTTCTTCGTTCACTTTGCTTTGATCATTTCATGTGATCTCGCTCAAAGAGTGAAAATCTTGATGATCTTTCTTAATGCGTTCAGCAATTACTTCATGTATTCATTTATGCGTTGACATCTCATCTTTTGATTCAACAATGATTTTGACATTTGTTCTTTTAAAGTATTGATGAATTTCTCTTCATTTATTGTCTTTCAGTTGCAACATGATCTTTGCACTGACTTTTTGCAGACTCTAAAATTTATTACTGTCTGTATTAATAAATGATCTGAGAAGTTTTTCATTTCTTCATTGATTTCACATTATATCAATCTGTTTATGATGCTTTCTGTCGTGAAGATTAAATTTATTGTCATTTGAAATTCTTGATAATTTCTCATAATTGTGTCTCAAGATAATGCTAGCGATGCATCAATGTTTGTGATCATTTCAATTAACTCATTCAACAATAAATGTTATTTTGAGTAAAATGATTCTTCTCATGTGAAGTGATGCAGATTGAAATCTTCTACAAGAATGCTTTCTTTTGATATGTGCAACGTCTTTTCAATGTTTGAAAGATTTTCTTTTTCATGAATGATCTTATGATCTCTGAGTGATGAATTGTATGCTTCATGAATGTGTATAACTTTCTGAGTCATTTGTGCATCATCTGTTAATGTTTGTAACGTAATTGTATCTATATCTTTGAAGTGTCATGTTGAATATCAGATGTTGCTGTCAATTCTCTTGTTTATGTAAAAACAGATTCTATCTTCATTATTCTTTGCAGAAATGTGTTATGAAGCAAAAAAGAATGAAAAGAAACTACAATATGATAAATATGAAATTATCAATAGTGAGAAGAAAAAGAATAATGTTAATAATGAAAGTGAAAAGAAAATAATAAAGCTGTTCAACTAATGAACAGTCTTTATCTTACTTTCTAAGTTTTAATCATAATTCATAATCTTATGAATTCATAGATTGAATCATAATGTATTATTTTTTTACATTATCTTGAAGAGTGTTTGATAGAAAGTCATGATGAAAATCATGAAGTTTTCATGATGAAAACTGTTTAATTAAGCTATTTACATTTATTTAATATCTTGTTGAATTGAGTTGAGTTTTTGAATCAAGTTATTGAATCAAGCTTTTCAATTTAATTTGAGTTCTTGAATTCAACTTCTCAACTCAACTTAACACTTTTTTCAAAAAAATTCAACTTAACTTGATACTTTTCAAGTCAAGTACTTGACTTAAACTTAAGTACTTAACTCAATACAATCAATCTATGCAAGAATCATAAATTAAAAGATTGTTAATGAAAGAAGAAAGAATCAACAAGCAAAAATATGATAAAAGAAGATTAATTTTCTACTACATTTAAATTCTGAACTTTTTAATTTAAAATCTTCTTCTACTTGAAAATGAATTGTTATAATTTCAGTTCAACAAACAAAGCTGTGAAATAAAAAGATCAATGATTTACTACATTTAAACTCTGAGTTCTTCACTTCATCAATGATAACATCAATGACAGTAAGTTTTAAACAAAAGAAGAAGAAGCAGCTGATAGTTAAGCTATAAATCAGACAGCTGAAGCAGAAGCAGAAGCAGAAGCAGCTGATAGTTAAGTTATAAGTCAAACAGCTGAAGTAAAAGCAGAAGCAAAGAAATAATGAAATATCTACAAATGATTAATCAAAGTGAAACATATGTATCAGAAGAGTTTCAAAAAGATTTTATTAACTATGTAGTTCATTTAAAATGAATCGTTGAAGCAATAAAAAATAAAATGTGAATTTTCAGCTTTATAAAACTGTCTCACTGCTAAATTTAGCTCAGTGCTAGATAAATTCTTCTATGATGAATGAGAAAAGTTAAATATAAAAAAGAATATTAATTCTTTTATTTTCACTCAACATGATACTTCAAAGATGTAAACATGATTATGTTACAAACATTAACAGATGACTCAGAAAGTTATACACATTCACGAAGCATACAATTTGTCACTCAGAGATCATGAAGTCATTCATGAAAAAGAAAGTCTTTCAGACATCAAAAAGATGTTACACATGTTGAGAGAATGCATTCTTGTAAAAGACTTCAATCTGCATCATCTCACATGAGAAGAATCATTCTACTCAAGAGTCAAGACAATATTTATTGTCAAATGATTTAATTGAAATAATCACAAATATTAATGCATTGCTGATGCTATCTTAAGACATGATTACGAGAGATTATCAGAGATCTCAAATGACAATAAATCTGATTTTCATGACAGACAACATTATAAATCAATTAATATGATGTGAAATTGACGAAGAAATGAAAAACTTTTCAAATCATCTGTCAATACAGACAATTATAGATTTCAAAGTCTGCAAAAAGTCAGCGCGAAAATCATGTTACAACTGAAAGATAATGAATGAAGAGAAATTCATCAATACTTTGAAAGAACAAATGTTGAAATCACTGTTGAATCATGAAATGAAGCGTCAATGCATAAATGAGTATACTAAGTAACTGCTGAATGCATTGAAGAAAATCATCAAGATTTTCACTCTTTGAGCGAGATTACATGAAATAATCAAAGCAGAATAAATGAAGAAGTGTATGAAGATCATTAAGAGTGTGCAATTAGACTAATCGTTGAGTCGAATTTTCATATCTACATTTCGACTCGACTTATTAAGCAATCGAATATGATGTCAAGAGAGTTAAATATAGAAATTTTTCCGGTTTTTCGCCTTTGCATTATCTTTTTGCATTATCTTTTTGATAAAAAGTCATAAAGAAGAACATGAAGAGAAACATGAAGAGAAACATGAAGAAAAACATGAAGATCATTTGATAGAGAGCTTTGATAGAAAGCTATGATAGAGAGCTATAATAGAAAGTCATGATGAGAAACTATGAAGACTGTTTGATAGAGAGTCATGAAGAGAAGTCATGAAGAAAAGCTATGATAGAAAAACATGAAGACTATTTGATAGAAAGTCATAATAGAATATCTATCTATTTATCTTCATGTCTTGACGAGTCGAGTCGAGTATTTCGAGTCGATACTCGATTTCAATTCTCTGACTCAACTCAAATACTTAAGTCGAACATCTCGATTCAACTTGAATACTCAAGTCAAGAATTCTGACTCGAATTGAGTCTTGATGAGTCAAGAACTCGACTCGATCTCGATGATTTGACTTGACGCGATCAATCTATGTGCAATGAATGAGAAGAAGTTATCAAATCATCAATGATTGAACAGAATACATTCAAGCATGTGATAAGAAAAGCAAGATCATCAGAAAACAGAAATGCAGTGAATATCAAGAGATCATGCAGAACGTTGAACAATTTTCAAGAGAACTGTTCAAAACTGCAAAATGAGCAAGAAATGCAATTGCAAACACATTGATTCAAATGACAATTTTCTTTCTGATCAAGTCAGAGTGCTTCAACATCACTACAACAGCATAAAATAAGATAAAGATGATGTTTCAGACTCACTTTTCATCATTTTCAGAGATTTTCATGCTGAACACAGAAAACTTCAAATACTCATTCTTGATTGAGAATGACATCTTGCTGATGCATTACAAGATCAAAAGAATTATCTACAAAATGACATTCAATAAAACTTCAAGATATACAAAATATACAAATAGAATAACGTGCAAACTCATTGATAATATGTTAGAATAAATACACTTTTTTTTTGAAAGATGTTTGCAGAAGAGAATACAATCAACTCAGTTCAAGAGCATAATCACAATAATGATGCAAAAGTCAGACAAGAAGAATTATTTTAATGCAAAGATATATAAATTAATTGTGTTATTCAATATGCTGAGTAAAATATTGAAGTTCATCATATTCAAACATTTGCAAAACATCATAGAAGCATGCAACTTAATATTGAACATTCAAATGAAAGCTTGCAAACACAAATTAACAAATACAACTTTGCAACTGATTATAAAAAAGATACACATTGTGTTACGATCCTAGCTACGCACCTTCGTTGATAGCTATGTTGGTGACTATGTTGATGGCTATGTTGATGGCTATCCTGAGAGCTATCGCCGATCGCTCGCCGCTAGGGCATAGGCTTGTTCCGAAGCCAACCCTATTCAGGGTTAGCTTATGTTCTCCTGAGTCATATAGATAGCCGGCCCTTCCCTTCTAGATACTTTTCTTCCTTAGCATTTATATACTCGTTACATTACACCCATATGACTCGCTCTATGCTGGTCTCTAACATTATATAAATGCTTCTTCGTTACAGGCGAAGTGAAATAATCTGCATCGATCCCTTCGAATGCTTCTGCTAGTAGTTCTTCAACCCTCTATCGACTTTGGTCTAGCGGCTTGCGTCCGTGCAGCAGCACTCACCTTCCTCCTCTCGTGAGCTGATTCAGCGAGGATAAACAAAAGATTCGGACTCGTACGCTGATCAGCGAGTATAAACAAACGATTGAAACCATCCGACTAGGTCAAAGATCAGCGGATTAACCGTTCATTCAGATTCGCAAGGGATTCTTCGAATTTGTTGAACAATCAAACGAGGCCAGTCATAGAACTGCGTGAAGTCTCTATCTCGAGGAGCAAACCCCCAGTGAGCCTGCTTCAATGGCATCGTCAATGCGATGGCCTACTCGCTCTCATCGCTCTACTCACCAGTGAACCTGATCATACGTCCACGTGCAACTAGTGAGCCTGCTACAATGGCGAGCCCAAAGTCGATCTCTTCGATGAGCAAGTCGACCAGTGAGCCTGCTTCAATGGCACTGTCAATGCGATGATCTATCTTCTCATCGTTCTACTCATCAGTGGACCTGGTCATACATTCACGTGCAACTAGTGAGCCTGCTACAATGGCATCTTTCGTCAATGCGATGACCTACCTACCCACATCGCCCTACCTACCAGTGAATCGGTCTGCCGACTCGTTCGCGTGCAACTAGTGAGCCTGCTTCAATGGCACTTCTACCTCGCATAGTGAGCCTGCTACAATAGGCATTTCGATTCTACACAAGGCTAAGGAAATACATTCATGCGGACATGAATCGTTGAAGGGGGGGGGTAATGTTACGATCCTAGCTACGCACCTTCGTTGATAGCTATGTTGGTGGCTATGTTGATGACTATGTTGATGGCTATCCTGAAAGCTATCGCCGATCGCTCGTCGCTAGGGCATAGGCTTGTTCCGAAGTCAACTCTATTCAGGGTTAGCTTATGTTCTCCTGAGTCATATAGATAGCCGGCCCTTCCCTTCTAGATACTTTCCTTCCTTAGCATTTATATACTCGTTACATTACACTCATATGACTCGCTCTATGCTGGCCCCTAACACATTGTATAAAGTAATACAAGAAAAAAAGTAGTCTCATTACTGAGTCTGAATGAGAAAAGTGCGTTCAACAATGTAATGCATAGCAGATTCTTGCATGATATGAAAAAAAGAAGAGTTTTCAAACTGCTTCTCAAATTTGTGAAGAACTTTCCGAGAAATCAATGCATCATGATCACAATCAATGATTACATGATGATGAAATGCAGCATAAATATCAATATATCATAAAACTCTTTGCTATCATCAATAATAATAATAATAATAATTCATACACTCTTATGACATCGATTAGATTGATTCATGAGAAATATCTATGCTATGTGTGTCGAGTGAACAAAATTCTCTGAAATATAAAATCGCTCGCTGTTTATACAATTGCTACACGCAGTTGAGACAATAAAACTGAAACTTTGTATCAAATTTGTTTGCGATGATTGCACGTTAAAGAATGAATGTTCTTGTCATTCTAAACTGCTTCAGCAGCTTCATTTTCATCATCATTCTCGCTGTTGTCTTGAGACTCTTCGTGATTGAAATGATAATTCAATAGTTCGTGAAGTCGATGTCTTGTAACATATTTGATCAAAGATGCGTTCAATTTAAACAGTTCATCAGAATATGCTTGACTGTCTGATGACTTCATTCGCAGTTGCATCGAGAGCTATTCGCGCTCGATACATTTCTCGAGTGCAGATAAACATTCAGCTCTATGCGTTTGATTCTGATGTGAGTTGCAAGAGTGCTTTTGATCTTCTGAAGATCATCACGCATTCTTACTGACTTCTTGAATAGATGAAATCTTTGAGCGAAATATGCATTAATGTCTGCAATGCATTTCTTGTAGTTTTTTCATCAAAGACTTCATTGACTTTTATGAAACTGTGCAATTGCACGTTCACTTGTTTGAATCAACGTTAAAAGATCGAGTTGTCTGCATCTAGACTGTATCTTTGCTCTCTTGCGAATTAAAACATTCAGAAACATCATTTTTTTTGAGATTGAAGAACAAAAGATGAATTTATTAGTTTTTATCAGATGAGCATGTATGATCTTGCATGCTCGTTGAGTCTTCTGTGTTCTGTCATTGACTTGACTGCGTAGTGTGACTTGATTCTGTAGCTTGTTCAGATGAACATGTAGCAAGAATGTATATGTTTCGACTTTCAGCGTTTCGATGTTCACTTTCTTGAAGACGTTGATCACATGATGCAACGCTTGATTCTGAAGAGTTTCTAGTCTTCATTTTATACTCGACAATTCTTCTTCTTTATTGCGTTGATGTCATATTGATACTTTGAACGTCATTTCTGATCTTATCATCGCTGAGTATATCTGTCTTGCTTTTGCGAATGTAGCTTCTCAGATGAAAATCTCAAGTCAACTAAGCATGAGCATCTTGATGATGTGATCTGCTTCTATTTGACGAAGATGTGAATCTCATTGTAGTTTCATGTTCAGTTAAACTTCGAGAATTCGTACGTTTGATTTCGACTTTATTATCAAGTTTTCTATGTGTAGACTGATTGTCATGTTGAATCTTTTTGACTTGCGAGTGAAGTGTATAAGTTCATATTTCTCTGAAGCGAACGTAGCGTCATGAGTTCAAGCTCATTTTGCACAGATGTTGTGTGCTCGACTTAATGTTTCACAGATTGATTCTGTGATTTTGTCATAGATCAGAATATTGATGTCATTTATGAAGTCAAGCACTTCGATTTTGATTTCTAAAGCTTTGCATTTTTCAATTAAGCTTGCGTTAAAGAATAAAAAGAGAATCGATGATATGAGAGACTTTTGCGATATGTCAGCATTTACTCGTTGCATCGCGCTGATTTGTTTATCAAACGTCAGCGATGACTCTCTGTCTTTCAGAAAGCTGTGAGTTCATTTGACTATGTAGTTTAATGTTCTTCTCATTCTCAGAGTGTGCAGAAGTCTGATGTGCGAGACATGATCAAACGTCTCAGCAACGTCTAAACTAAGCATGAAGATCATGTATCTGATTTTGCAGTCTTATACTGCGTGTACTTGATCTACTAGTAGATTTAACGCTGAGATCATGAATCACTTGCATCTCGCTCTCATTTGAGCATTCGAAAGCATGTGATGAGTTTCAGTAATGTCACTTAATCTTTTGATCATGATTGATTTCAATGTCTTATTCATGATGTCTAGCAGAGCAATGAGTCAATACATTTTTGAATCAATATAGTCGCTCTTCTTTGATTTGTATAGTACTATTGTCTGAGCTTTTTTGAACTGCTTTGAGTAATATTTGTGAGTTACACATGCGTTGAACAAATTGATTAATATCAAAGTCAGTTCTGTTAAACTCACTTGAAGCGCTCTATTTGAAATTTCAAATGCGTCTGACGCTTTGTTGACTTTTACTCGTTGAATCATTTATCTCATTTCATCTTGTGATAAAGCTGAATTGAATGACATTGTCAGCAATATAAACGACTTCGAAATGTCGCTGATGTCTGTCTGAGACGATGATGAAAAGAACTTCTTTCGTAGAATCTCTGTTTTTTCTTCGAATGAATCTGTTATGTGATCGAAATCATTGCTTTTTAGTGACGAAAACTGTGAAAGTTTCTTGAGTAGTTGACTTTCAATTCTGACTCATTTTGCGAAGCGTTAAATCGATTTTGATTCATTGCTCAGCTCATGCATCTGTGATTTAAAATGTGAACGTTTTACTTCTTTAATGATCTTGTTTTTGTGATCATTGTATTTCAGATAGTCGTTTCATGCTTCTAGAGTATTCTGCGTTTTTCATATGACTCGTAGTCATCGCGATTTTGTCACGACTTTCAAGCAGATCTGATTTCAGAAGTCTCGTGCTCAATTCAATGACTTTGCTCAAGAAGTAAACTTCTCAATGACTTCTTGTAATGCATGAGTGATCTTAGTTACTCTGTCATCTATCGCTGTCTTGTCATCGAGAAAACAATCGATGAAAAGATGTATTCTTAGATGAGTGTTTAGTGCTTCTGTGTTTATTTTCTTTCATAATCAACGAGTCGTGAGCTGCATGAAGAATGTGCGTAGACACAGCTTCGTGACAATCGAAAGATGATCAGATTCTTGATGCAGATCAGTTCTCATCTTGCATTTGTATATCATGAACTGTATTTTCTCATTGTCAAACGCTAAATCTATTGTTGTGAGCTGATTGTGAGTCTTTTTAGTAATTGTGTCTGATTCAAGCAGTAGCTTTAGTCTTGCGTTTGTAACGATGTTTAGTAGAGCATCAGTCACTGTGTGATGAGTAAAGCATCTTCTGTCTTTTCAGTATGAGTGATGCAAATTGAAATCTTCTATGATTAGCTGTTTGCAGTCATTTTTGATTAGTTCGTTCAGACGAGAAATAGTAGATGATTCTTCTGTGAAGATGATAGACAGTGAGCATGAATTGTAGACGTTTATGAGTCGTAGTGTCTGTATCTCGTCTTTCGAATTGCTAGTTTGTAGCTTGATTGAGCAGATGTTCAATTCAATAATTTTCATCACTCATTGATTGAGTTTTAAACACTTGTTGACATAAATGCATGTTCTTGCTTGAGATGATGAGTCTTTTATTAGATGAAAGAAGTTGTGAGTCGAGCTAAACATCTGTGAAACGTTAATGTTGCAATCTTGTTTCTGAATGACTATTATGTTGAATTTACGAAATTTTCTGTCTATCAGAAATGATTTCTGAATTTTTAATGATTTTCTGATATTGTACTGTAGAATTCGCAGAAAGATTTAATTTGTCATAAAGATATCTGTAACTGCTGTTGACTCTGTGCAAAGACAGCTTTTTGTATGCTTTTAGTCATTGAGAATTTTTTGCATTTTCTAATTTGATGTTTCTGTGTCTGTTCAGACATCATGTTTTCTGAGTCGCTAATCATGCATGAAGAGCGATCGACTCGTCTCTTCTTGACTTTCATCACTTGTTATGTTGACTTGTTGATGTCTTGACTGCTTGTCATCGTTGAGATGTTCATTGAACTTGATGAGTTCGTTGAACTCACAAGATTCATTGAACTCAAGAAGTTTCAAAAGAAAGAAGAGAATGAGCAATTGTCTTTCGATGCTTCAAAATATCTGATTGATCTGTTTCAAAAGATTTTTTCTGATTGCTTTATCTGTAGTTTTCACTTGAAACATGAGCGTTTTCAGAGTTCATGACTATCGTTGCAGTTCACGCATCGTCTTCTATTCATCGACACAACGCATTCTTCAATGTGATGTTTGTCTGCGTAGACTGATCGTCAAGTCAAGTTTTCATATTTACATTCTGACTCGATTCGAGTACTCGAGTTGAATCTTCTGACTCAACTCGAATACTTGAGTTGAATCTCATGATTCAACTCAATATTGATCTCGAGTCGAGTCAAAACTCGCTGACTCGACTTGACTCATTAAGCAATCGAATATGACGTCAAGAGAGCTAAATATAGAAATTTTCCCGGTTTTTCGCCTTTGCATTATCTTTTTGATAGAAAGTCATAAAGAGAAACATGAAGAAAAACATGAAGAGAAACATGAAGAGAAACATGAAGAGAAACATGAAGATCGTTTGATAGAGAGCTTTGATAGAGAACTATGATAGAAAGCTATGATAGAAAGTTATGATGAGAAACTATGAAGACTGTTTGATAGAGAGTCATGAAGAAAAGTCATGAAGAGAAGTCATGAAGAAAAGCTATGATAGAGAAACATGATAGAGAGCTATGAAGAAGAGTCATGAAGAAGAGTCATAAAGAAAAGTCATGAAGAAAAGCTATGATAGAAAAACATGAAGACTATTTGATAGAAAGTCATAATAGAGAGTCATAATAGAGAGTCATAATAGAGAGTCATAATAGAATATCTATCTATCTATCTTCATGTCTTGACGAGTTGAGTCGAGAATTTCAAGTCGATACTCAATTTCAACTCTCTGATTCAACTTGAATACTCAAGTTGAACATCTTGACTTGACTTGAATACTCAAGTCAAGAATTCTGACTTGAATCGAATCTTGATGAGTCGAGAACTTGATTCGATCTTGATGACTCGACTTGACGTGATCAGTCTATGTCTGCGCATTTGAAGCAGCGCTCTTCGTTTTTGCAGAATCTAGCTATATGATCAAAATCAAAGCATTTATAGCACTGTGTGATACGACAGTTCTTTTCAAACAATTTGCATGAGCATTCTTGATATGAGTTCAGCATGTCTACGTCTAGCAGTCAATTTGTCATCGTTTCGATCGTGATCTCTACGATGAGTGATGAGTGAATCTTCTCACTTTCAACTATCTTCTTAAGTCAAGCTATTCTTAACATCTTTAGATCTTCATGAAGTCTTGTGTTGTTCTTTATCAATCTTTTGATGATCATCTTCTGATTGCTTATGTTCAGTATGATGTGTATATCATGAGCTAATATCGCGAAGCTTCTACACACTACATGCGCTGAGCTTGCAATTTTCTTCACTCATGTCTGAGACTTTTCTAGAACTGCTTGAGCTTTCGAACTCATCACATGAAGTGCAATGTCTTCGCTTTCAAGCTTGCAAAGCAACACTATTAGATCTCGTTGCGTCGTCAACACGCTTACGATTTCTTGAAAGATCTGATCAATCAATCTCTTTTGTATCTTTTTCATCTCTTTTCTCTTCACTATTTTCACTAGAATCTCACGTCTCTTGCGAAGCAATGACAGATCATCTCTGAGTTGCTGCTTCTTGATTGTCGCTTCTTGTTACGATCCTAGCTACGCACCTATGTTGGTAGCTATGTTGGTGGCTATGTTGATGACTATCGCCGGCCGCTCGCCGCTAGGCTATAGGGTTGTTCCGAGGCCAACCCTATTCAGGGTTAGCTTATGTTCTCCTGAGTCATATAGATAGCCGGCTCTTCCCTTCTAGATACTTTCCTTCCTTAGCATTTATATACTCGTTACATTACACCCATATGACTCGCTCTATGCTGGCCCCTAACACTTCTTCTCTTGTTACATTGACTCATGATGATGTTTTGAATGTAAAACGCGTGTTTTTTTATGTTTGTAGTTGTTTATTAAGAAGTTGAATGAATGTCTTCAACTTTTATACATTTTTCACGATGAATGCATCTTGACTTTCGATCTTTCTTTCTGAGACATTTCAAAGACGTTGAATTAGCTCTAAGATCACTTCTTTTCATGAGTGATCTTTGCTCTTTTCTTTCTTTAACGTTGATGTCTGTGTTAGTAGATCAATGATGCTGATAATTTTTATCTCGTCATTGTGTAAGTGTTTAGATTTCACGTCACTGTCTCTTTGTGACAAGTTGACGCTGCTTGCAATCGTCATTGAATCAGCATTACTGCTGCTCATGCGATTTGTCATCATTTATTTGTCTACTCGATCTTTTCTCTCTCGTTTATAATGCTCTTTTCAAAAGTTCATTTTGCGTGCATTATGATTGTTTTTTGCTATCATCAATATTATATCTGTTTTACAACATAAACTTACTAAAAGCATGTGATGACATCAGATTAAAAACAAGCTTTACAGATTTCATAAATGACATCAATATTTTAACATACAAGAAGTTCATGAAATGTAATTGCAAAGTTCTTAGCAAAATCTATGATAAATGCGAACAGTGATCAAAAATGCATGATATCAAGTTTTTAAAGACAAAGCATGAATTGATTTACTTTACAAGAATCTTTAAGTGATTCAATATGAATGTTGATGTAAAGTTAATGAAATATCAAATTAACTTGAAATCAAATATCAGAGTTTTGAAAGTTCAACTGAACTTTAAGTTGAAATGAGTGACTTACATGCATCATGTTGAAGCAAAACTAGTGATTAAACAAAAAATCATGCAAACAATCATTGAATTTACTTGAGACTCATTAATGATAATGAAAAAGCAAATATACTTCGCAATGATGCATTCTCTGCTTAGTCATAAAATCATCATATGATACATGTTACAAAGAGTGAAGAATTATTGAAAAAATCTGAACATTAAGCTGAAATCAGTACAAGAAAGAGCATTGTGATAAATCATCAACGTTTATCATGTGATATCAACAGAGACTTTACAGATAGAAATAAACACAGCATTGATAAATATTCATTTATGAAAGCTGATACAAAAGTCAATAATGAATATGAACTTTCAAAAATCAAATAAAGTTATTGAAATGATAATGCGTTGAATTTGCAACAACTTGATATTCAAAAAAAGTTGAAAATCAAAGCTGCATAAAACATTTTTGCAGCTGAAGCAAAAGTGAATGAAAGAAATACTTAAATAAACAAAGATGAAGTAAAGTCATTTCTACATGATGATTTTCTGATCAGAATCATCAAGAATAATAATAATCACAAACAAGAAAATGTTAATAAATCAACATCATTTTGACATATTTACATTGAAGCAAAAAGTTTACTTGAATGATAACAACAGTAGAAAGAATGTTATGATGATTACAATGAAAATTAACTGAGAGTTAAATAAAAGATTGAAGAAATCGACTTTAATCATCACTCATCATGAAGAACTGAAAGAATTGATCGCGAAGATGAAACATTTTGCAGATGTAGCAACAGAGAATCAAGAATATCATGAAAAGATATACAAAGTATACAATGATAATCAGACTTTTTTGAAAGCAGTGAAAGTTATGATATCAATAAAAGATCAGACACATCTGCAATGAATTCAGATTGCACATGAAAGTATTTAATTTTAAGAAATCATGCTGAAGTTATATTGAATAATAAAACATGTAGAAGTACTTGAAAATGAAGTAATGAACAAGATGATTGATAATACACATGATTTGTCTTTATTATTGACTGAGCATTAATGCATTGAAGTGATGACAAGATTAACACTCATACAGAAATAGATCAGATAAACATGAAGAGTAGTTTGAAAAAAGAGATTCAATGCAACTCATTTTCAATATTTGACATCAAAGATGACATATTGACATCTGCAATTGCACAAAAATCATGCAAAGTTTCACAGTGTATTATTAATGCAGTTATGCACAAGAAAAATTGATTTTAATCAATTTTTACATGAGAGATGAATACTTGATATTATTACGATGATGTGCAAGTGCAACAGAGATTAAATGTTGATTAAGCACATTCTAATAACATGTTTCAGATGAAAAGTAGAATGAAAAGCAATGCAATGAAAAGAGAACATCATGAACTTGAGAAAGCTTTTAGAAATCATGAGCGCAGCGACAATGATCATTCAAATGATACTTTCAATGAGCATACTGAATCAATTTCAAGCTGTGATGTCATCAAAGAATTAGATGAAAGAGAGAAAGAATAGAAAAGAAACAGACTCATAGAGTTCTTGCATTGAAAACAGTTATAGTATAAAGCGCAGAAAGAAGCGATTTTTGATGCGAAAAGAGCGCTGTGCTAGCGCAGCGCTCGCTACAGTATATAGAATCTCGCATAGACTCATAATGAGTGTTGAATCGAGTAAGAATTAAAAAAAAAACTTTTATTTGAAATCAGAAGCATTGAGTGAATCAGATTATTCTTAAAAAAAGTAACAATCACTTTCATGAATAAATATATATTATAATTCATATCATTTAACAATTTCACGTATAATTGATGCTGTTGTCATTACATTTAACTATTTGCATGTTCATTTGATTTTCGTGATAGTGCAATTGCGATACGATGATCATTTTGAATACTTTATTGCATCATCTTATAGAAGAAACAGTTTTTTTCTACCTTTAAATTAACAAGTCACTGCTCATTCTGTACCTCAAACGAACATCGCTCTTTGCTCAGTTTCATGCTCAGCTCTACCACGAAAATCTACAAGCTTTACGGAACATCGAACCTCTTATTATACAAGGAGAAGAACGTGATAAACTATCGGCCGGGCGAATTTCATCCTGTTATCCTTGGAGATACTTTGAAAGACGGTCGGTACAAAATATACCACAAACTGGGCCATGGTGGCTTCTCAACAGTCTGGGTTGCCAGAGACAGCAAGTATATCGCTGCATTGCTCACGGTTTGCTTTCAAGCGTGCTGATAGCTTATAGGCTCGATCAATGGGTGTCAATAAAAATCATAACAGCAGATAGGACAAACCAGTCTCGGGAACTCCACAATTTACGAGCACTGGCAGAACACACGAAAGGAAGTCTATGCGCCGAATATATTGTTCAACTACTCGACGATTTCCTTCATCAAGGTCCTAATGGATGTCATCAGTGTCTCGTATTCGAACTGCTTGGCCCTACTATCAACATAATCGTGAATGACTACCATGAAGAAGGGGAACGGCTCGATACGGAAACTGTTCTTAAAATATCGAGGCAATTGCTGCATGCTGTTGTATTTATACATGCGGCCGGCTATGCACACGGAGGTAAAGTCGACCAGAATCTTCTTACCTCCCAGGCAAAGCAACTTTCTATGCCTGGAGCTAATTTTTTGCAGACCTTAGCGCTAGAAACCTTGCCTTCGCGTCCAGTCGCCTATCTCATTCATCTGAAGAGAAGCTTTTCGAAATACTTGGGCTCCCGGAATCGGAAGATTTAATTCGATTAGATGGCGAACCCCTCGGAGAAGGTATCCCTAATCAGCTGGTCAAATCAGTAGGATGGGTTGGTTGGCCAGATGAAGACGATGAAGATATTCGGGTTATCGATCTAGGAGAAGCATTTCTTCAGAACGCCGTGCCTCAAAGGCTTGCCCAACCGTGCCAACCTAGTGATCTGCAAGCTCCCGAAACGATTTTTACCAGCAGGTTTGATTACAGACTGGACTTGTGGCGTGCAGGTTTAATAGTGAGATTTCCGCCAACTACACCTTGAGAGATGCCAACTAACGTCTGCTATAGATTTATTATCTCACGTTCGGAGCATTGCCATTCCAATGGTTTAGAAACGACACTTTAGTTGCATCGATGATCGACTTTGTGGGAGAGTTACCTCTAGAATGGCAGCCAAAATGGGAACAGTTAAGAGGAGATATCAAACTGGGAGAGAAAGGGCAGCGCTCGAAGTCGACACTGGAACAGAAGTTTGATGGACATGTCAGCGAACCAGATTTGAAGGTTCTCCTTCCGGTGATCAAGGGGTTGACAAGGTTCTTGCCGGAGGATCGCGTTTCGGCATCGCAGGCCCTTGATTTAATCAGGGATAAATGTACCGATCGAGATAGCAAAGCATCAGACGATGAGTTGGTATTCAGATCATGATATACTACGTCTCTGATTTAAGGGTCTAACCGAACGACCGCCACCATTGTGCCGGCACTATGATCTAATCGGAGCATAGGGCCACTCTTGATGCCTTGAAAAATTACTTCTTGTATCCTACCCCTATTGTTTCCCTCCCGAGTAAGGACATCCAGAATCTTCTGATTGGCCGAAGGAATTTAGTCAGGAGTAGTTCGTATTTGTAGACGTCAGAGGACAGCTAGAAAGCCAAGAAAAGGCGTGGAGCTTCCCGTTCCTTATTGCTTTCCATCCCCTAGCATTTCTCATTTCCTGCGGCTCTCAATCCCCTGTGGCTTATACGCATACGTTTGGTTCAATGACAGACACGTTGACCATTTGAATTTCTCCCCGCCAGCTAATCGAACGTCGCTTGTTGTTGGTAGAGGAGATCTTCGCCATCTTCTCCGCAAGTGGTAGTGACTCGTCACTGTTACTAAAAAGCATCTGTTCGTGCTGTTGAATTGTCTTCTGCATCATGGATATCTCCAGCGCTAATGGGTAACTGAGAAAGGAGCATCTCAATAGCTTCTCTTCTCGATCTAAAGGCCTTTTCCTTTTGTTTGGAGACACTTGGCAGAGAGGACTCGCACACGACGGAGGATCGTCCCATAATACCGCACGCTCAAAGTCGATTAACATGACGGTGCGTGTTCCTTCATTCCATAGCATGTTCGCTGTTCGAAGATCGCCATGCAAACACCTGCCTCGTGGATAGTCTCAACGGAACGCTGAATTCGATTTAACCATACTGGCTCGTGTTCACCTATATCTTCCAAGCAGTCACCTCCCCAGCCGAGAAGCATCATATGCACGATTCGGACCCCGAAATCGTAGTAATAAGGGTAAACGAGGTCGATGCCTCCTAGACAAATTGGGATAACTCTACCTTGATGCGATTCTAGTTGCCTGTAGATCGTAGCTTCGTGTTGCAGGTCTTGTATGAAGGCGCTGACAGTTCCTTTGGCGGCTATGCTGTAGCCATAGGCTAACAGAGTAACCTTGAATAGTGCACCTCGAGATCCCTGTCTTCCTAGTGGCTCGCAGCCACTATCGAGATCCCTCTCCAATTGCTCGCGCAGCAACGAGCAGAAGTGCGCTTGATCTAGCCGATGGTGACGGGCCGTCACGGTTTGTTGATGCAGCGCCAGATTCGGGCAGCCAGTGTGCAGCAGTCCTTTATCTTTTAGACCTCGCAGACATAGTTGTGTACAGTATGCTCGCGTGTGACCGCGATAATGCGAGGGCTCTCCGCGGTTACGCCGCGCAGCACGTCGAGGTGGGAGTTGTCTCGACTTGCCTTCTCTTCGAGTGGGTTTAGTCGGATGGTTTTCCTCGGCCGAGTCTGTTAACGAGTGCTCAGGATCTTGTGCCTCGTTCTGATCGCTGTCACAGCTATGTATATTCGGAACCCTTTTCGAGCGCGTAATGATCGGAGACCTTGTAGTGATACGGTATGTGCGAGGAACGAACGCCGACGCTGGAGGCTTCCGTTGACGTACTGTTTCTGGGATCTCGTGCAGTATCGCAGCATCGTCGACCACCCAACGACGAGGATTCATCATTGCTTCTTTTCGCTATACCTGGCCGCAAGACTTAGACTGAAAAGCCATAAGATAGAAGGCAATGACCTGGCCAACGGCAGTCCATGATAGGTAATCTTCGGCTAGCTCAGCGGCTTCGGCAACCTCCGCGGTAGGGTCTGCTTAATGGTAATACACAGTGTCAGGCTCGTTGGGGCGAACCTGTAGGAAAACAAAAGCTTCGCCAGTCGTAAGATAGCTGTACTCAAGTCCATTCTCTATCATATACGAGTAGACCTGAGTAACCACTGCCGCTGCCAGTCGATCGGAGTGATACTGAAAAACAGCATCAACGTCCACTTGATCAGGTTGAAGGTAACGATCGATAACCTCCTCTTTTAAATTCATTTCGCGTAGTCCCAGGCGGAGACATGGAAGAGTAAGCTTATGAGGAGCTTTATATTCAGCGATCAATAGAGGAGTCCGGCGTTTCTTGATAGTCCTATAGACGCAGATCTGATCGGCACGAAGGGTTGTAGAAGGACTCGACGAACGTATTGGCGTAGACGGCTGGGGTCTTTCCAGTCGTTCAATGACCTCATCTGCTTGCTCGCTCAAGGTGTTAGGATGATTTTCGAATCCAATGGCGCTGCTCAAGTTGAATATCGCGCGGCTTTCGGGTTGAGAGTACAGGTATTGAATAATATAGGCGATAGGATTCTCTAGGGTTACACGTTTAAAGCTCTCTAAATCCTTCTCGCTGGCAATTTGGCGTAGTGCGCAGTCGCGTCCGAGTTCTTCTAGGTACTGAAGAGATGCGAATACTCGAGGACTACCGGATGAATCGTCTCCTGTCAAAGGCAGCTGATAGAATGCTCCTTGTTGCTGTTCTGCGAAACCGGTCCACGGTCGTAGATAGGTGGGGCATATTTTACCCTCTGGGTTTGTCAATGTCCCTTTTGTGGTCAGTGACTTGTTCTTCTGAACAGAGAAAGCCTGAAAAGGGCCATCGTGACATCCACGAAGGTACCCGTGAAGGGTGGTTGGTTGAGTGCGACGCTCTGCCTGCTCTGCGCGGCCCTCTGCCTGCTCTGCGCGGCCCTCTGCGTCTTCGGCTCGCTGGCGTTCTATTTGGAGCTGCTCTTGAATCTGCTTAAGTGGTCATAAATATCAGAAGACATATTGCAATGTTGATGTGACAAGGTAAACAAAATGGGCAGCCTGTTTGGCGGCTCTTGGCAAAGCTCTGTATTATACTGATTGTAGAATTGTAAAGCCTTATCCGCACTGAAGCTTACACGATGTAAGTCTGCGCTGGTTCAATCATGGAGAAGGGCATCTTCTCTACCTCGTTCAGAGCAACCTCAGTGTGGCGTTACAAGCTTACAGCTGGCGGGGGGTTTGAAAGCCGAGCCAGGGCCGGAACTTTGTTTTTCTTTTTCCGGCCCCGGCTCAACTTTCTGCATAGAATAATGCTAACCATGAGTTCAAAGTTCTTCTTCTTTAATTTAAATTTGTTTTTCAGCAATCTTATTAAGCTTTTGTACTTAAACTTGGTCACGGATTTTGGTATGGCTTGAAGTCTTTCCAAATGACCAAATTTCGCCCTTGTATTGACCTTCACTCTGGCCAAGTCAAACAAATCATTGGCGGAACGTTGACTTCGTCGGCGCTTGATTTGGAAACAAACCATGTCTCCATCTATCCCGCGGGTCATTTCGCCCAACTGTATAAAGAGCATGGAGTGAGTGGTGGTCATGTGATAATGCTAGGTGTGGGCAATCGTGGAGCTGCCCAGGAAGCGCTCGATGCGTGGCCACAGGGCCTACACATTGGGGGAGGAATAGACGAGAACAATGCAATGCACTGGATCCAGCAGGGCGCTGAAAAGGTTCGCCAAGTCCCGTAGAAATAAACCGGCCAGCTTTGCGGTATTGGACTCAACATCGCTCGAGATAGGTCATTGTCACTTCGTATCTGTTTCCAGACGCAAAGTTCTCTCAAGACCGTCTCATCAGCCTCCTCGCAGCATTGGGACAGGATCGGAACAAGCTCGTTATAGATTTAAGCTGCCGTAAGAAGGGCAGTACTTGGGTTGTAGCAATGAACAAATGGCAAACGTTAACGGAATATGAGATCAATTTGGGTAATTGTCATACCAGTCTTGCTCCTGAGAAATTACTAATGTTTCGCGGTAGATAATCTGCAAGCTCTCGAATCATATTGCTCCGAATTTCTCATTCATGCCGCAGATAACGAAGGTTTACAACAAGGTATTGATGAAGAACTAGTTGGAAAGCTCGCCCTATGGTGCTCCATCCCGGTGACCTATGCTGGTGGTGGGAAGCATTTGGCAGATCTAGATAAGGTCAAAGAGCTCAGCCATGGCAAGGTTGATTTGACAATAGGAAGTGCTCTCGATATATTTGGCGGCAGCCTAGTGACATTTGAAGAATGCGTAGCTTGGAACAGAAAGCAGTCTTAGTTGAATTCATGAGCCGCCTTAACCATATTGAAGCATTGGTCGATCTGATTTGGTCGGTACATGGGTTACTGACTGCAGGATTCTCCTTCTTTCTGCATATACACCGAATAAAACATACGTTCTACTCCGCTAGAGCCATAATTGACCAAGATACCAGAACTAATCAAAGGGAGGATCCTTTCATTAGGGCGGAAAAATAAGGGAATATCAAAAGGTTGTAATTTCTAGCGTTCATCAACGACGTATGATTATGTCAGAATTGGGAGGGTACTGGTGATTTCATTCTGGCGTTTCGTGACATTTTCAAAACCGAATGTCTCTATACTACTGAACTGGAGGAGGGCATTCTTGTTATCGCTGAAAGTACTTATCTTGTTCACTGAGGTTTGTTAGAAGGCTTCCTTAATGCTCAACCCGAACAATACCAATGGTTGTGCATATGTGGCACTGCAGTTATGCTCTTCAAGATTACATAGAGTAAAAGCCTTCCTGAGCAGGGCTACAACCAATGTTTTGGATTCTGATTGTTGATTTTATTCATCAAGCGCTGTTTCACCAACCACCTCGTTGCTCTCCTTGCCATTCACATCCAAGTGTCTGAGTCTTGTATTCAAATCTGGCACACTGCTAGCGGCGCTGAAGGCTCCATTTCTACCTTTCCCTTTCCTTGCTCCTCTCTTCGCCTTCCCCGCCCCTTCCAGCGTCAGCGGCGCCTCCATAACCCACCTGGCAACGGCTTCCGCCCTCTCAGTACTGATCGGATACTCCTTTCCGTCCTCCTGCGCCCACCGTTTTGGTGTTTGGCCAGTGTGCCCTAGTTCCTCCCTCCTTTGCTCCTCGGCTCGCCATTCTCGAGCAGAGACGGCAGCTTGGAAACTCGCTTCATCGTGGACACGTTCGTCCGCCAAGGCCTCCATGATCGCTTCGTGCCGATGCCGTTCCTTTGCCTCTTCCTCGCTTTCGGCCTTCGTGGGCACTGAGACATGACCTGGCAAGGGAGCAGGGGCGCACAACGTCTCCCACGATTGCTGTAGTCCGATCCAGTTGCAGGCGCGGCGTACGACTTCGGTCCAATCTGCTCGACTTGGAGAGCGGGCGGCGAGGAAGATTGGGTAGCCATCGCACACTCGGGCGAGACGAGCGACCATGTTAGCGTGGCGGAGATGTTCTTTAGGGGAGGTTTGGATCAGGGCGTGACACAAGAGTAAGGAGTGGAGAGCGTCAGTAAGGAGAGGATGGTAGGTGACTGCTTCGTGCTGTTCTGAGTGGGCTAGGAGCTGGTTGGCCAACCCGTCTTTGCTGATTTGCTGGGACGTCTGTTTTCGCGGAATCAGCGCTTGGGATACACTCGGGTATGGTGGTAGGTTCGCTGGGGGAGAAGAAGAGAAGAGAGAGGACACAATATGCACTTCTGGTGGTGGAAGCGATGAATATGTGTTTGTATTGGTAGATGTACTACTGCTGCGGTGATGGCTGTCATTGTGCTTGTAGGAGATCAATCCATCTGACAAGGCTCCATTGCTGAGACTTGAATTACCGGACATGTCAAGTAAACGGTTTGTATAGTGGCCTCTAGGCTTGGTGGAGCTTTTTGTAGCGGCGCCAACTTTTTGAAGGTATTCTTCTGAAACGTCGGCCGGTAGTCCTGGGGTGTATTCAAAGTTTGATAAAAAGCTGGAATAGTCTCTCAGTGCTCTTTTCGCATTGGCCTTGACCGTTTTACGTGCTTCTAGCCGTCGTCCGTAGGCCTCATTGATTACAGAGCTCTCCACCGGGTCTGCCAGGGCGTCTGACGGCGAGAGGTTTTCAGGCGCGTCCACGACTTCTTCAAGTCCGTCAAGGGCATCATGGACATGTTGGCAGGCTAGAGTGAGATAGACTCCGGCCCTATGAAATAATAATTGGGGCTCCAGACTGTTTGGATGGCCTTCTTCTTCTTCTAATTTCCCGTTCCAATCTCGAGCGTTGCCATTTCTCCTTTCCGCTGCGCCTAAGGTATTTGCTAGCACTATCTGCCCTTGACCAGAACTATGTTGAGCAGAGTGACGACAAAGGGTAAGAGCTTCAGTCAGATCTCGGGCCGCACCTACAAAGTCGTCCTTAAAAATCCGAGTAATAGCCCTAGTTCGTAAAGGGGCACTTTCTGTCGGTCGATCTTGAATTACCTCATCTAGCGGTTTCAACATAGTACACTGAGCCAGCATTCTGGAAGGGATTTTTTCATGAAAGAAATGAACGTATTTGGCGTCACTATCATTCGCACTTCGTTGTAAGACTAGCTTTGCAACCTCTTCAAGAGATGAAGCTGACTGCATGGTCGCTACACTGGCAGCAATTTCGTCCAGATAATACGCATGGGAAAGCTTCTGAGTCGCATGCTCTCTCATCCGATGCTTCCTTTCCCTGCTCAGCTTCGTACGGGCCCCTCCTCCGCCTAGTCCTAAACCTAAAGCAGCCGCACCTCCTCCTCCAAGTATGCCGTTACCTGCGTTCAACGAATTGCTCAACGACGATGATGTTGTCCCATTGGATGCTCGAACAGCAAGATCGGTCGCGTCTTCAACGAGACGGCGGACCTTGATCAGGTCAAAGAAGACCGCAGGGTCGATTGGACGAGGGCGCGGCGAGGCGTAATTGCTGTATGCAAGGGATTCTAAGACTTCTGGGGGCAATTGAAGCCAAGGGCCATGATAGGAAGATATGTATTTCCAATGCTTATTGCGACATATTATCAGTGCAGATGTCGTGGGTTCAGAGGTTTCAGCTTTGCTTGTTGTTGCTGAAGGCTTGTCGATAGTCGCTGAAGGAGTACTGGAAGATTGACAGAGCACAGGTCCATCCCGATAGTCCTCGTCACTGATGCCTACAGTATTGGTAGGCTTCTTCCTTTTCGTCATGCTGCACAAGATTGCTGACTCTGAATTCAGTAGATTTCATAACACGTAGTTGGTAATATGCCGGAGATTTCAAACGCCAAAGATGCTAGGCGCGGTGGCGCCTATCGCCTAAATATGGCTACCTTAGCGGGGTATGAGTGTTAAATCTAAGGTGTACAAGGCTACAAGCATAATGCACGGTTCCTTTTCGTACACTTCTTGTACGTGGAAAATATAATTCCCCTGTTTGTATCAGCTTTTAGAAGAACAACAAGTTTAGTACAAAAATATTGTACTAGATGTTGAAATCTTGTAATGTTGATTAGAATATATCTTTTGAATGTTCGTTTGATTGATCGCTTAAGTCTCGAGCTGTATCTGCTCTGTTTCAGACCGCAAAAATATTGAATACAGTGTGTTTCAGCCCATGAAGTTTAAATAAACTTCAGAATGAATGCTTATATAACGATACTGTCTGTACAAAAAGAATCATTACACAAGAACTGAAGGTTGTGTATAGCGATACGAGTAGCTTGCATCAATGTTTAAACTAGAAATTTAACGGTGTAGTTACAAACTTGTCAAATTAATAATCATGTTTCATACACGATCGTCATACTATTACTGTTTTAATGATGATATGATACATGGATTTCTACAGTCTTTATGTCGTCTGTTCATGCTGTTATCCAATCCCCAAACAGTGGGCTGACAGACGAGTGGGTCCGATGACATTTACTACTGTTATCTCCCTTGGAAACCCCAGGGGAAACGATACAACTCAGGGGACGGTATACGCATGATGCTCTCTGGTTGACGTTAAGCAAATGCAACTTGGTCTCATGACCAATGAAGGCAGAAAATGGACTACTAATACGACGAATAGTGGGGACTTTCACTCTTGGTCAAAGCCTTATTCTCATAGACATTGAGTTTTTCCCAATGTAAAAGTACGACACCTTCGCTATGAGAGATCCTGCATTTCGGTCAACTTAACATGGAATATCCTGTCGGAAGCAACAGCCCGACACACAAGCATGTGTGTCTTGGCATATGTGTCTTGAAGTAGTTTCAGATCAAGAAGCTTGATTCATACCATCACCGTAGCTGGTCCGACATGTTTAATGTTCTCGTAGTTTTGGTAGTATCTGGCTACGTCTTGCCGCGTGTACTTCCCATGGGCCCAGCTCGCCAAATCTAGTACCAAAGGACTCCAGTGTCTTATCCAGAGAGTCCAGACAACTTATGGCCCTATTCACCATTTGCTCGGGCCTTTCACTGCGCAGATTGGGCAATGCTGTTATTGGCTCAGCATCCTGAAGACTTTGTGGTGCAACGACATTAGATAGTGGATTAGGGTCCTCTTCTAGAATATCCAGAAATCTTGAGGACACGTAAGCGGCACGTTGCAGGTCGTGGAATGTCCAAAACGCGAATTCGGCCAGGTCTTCATGGACTCGTGACGTAAGTTCTGCAAATGTAGTAGCACAGTCGAAAATCAATGCCTTGCCGTGTTCAGGCAACGGACCTCTCAGACCGGGGGGCGAGAGGACCAAGATATTACTGTATAGCAGATCGGAGTGGATGAGTCTCCTGATCGGCTCCTTTATTGTATTAGGCATCTTGAAAGCCCACATGTGTAACGATTTTAGAGCCTTAGAGATTACTGGCCAGGCCTGTTCTAGAACTTGAGGACTTGACTGGTAGAGCTCCTGATATGAGCAAGATTGCAACCGTCGAAGTCGAGTCAAATGCACGGCTGCATCAGTTTGATGAAGGAACAGTTGCTTTTCGGGAGTCATTGGCGTCGAGGATAGAGGTGGATAATTATCTAGCGGAGCCACATTTGTGGAATCATCCGTGAACGAGAAAGCTCTAAGATAGACCATACTCACAGATCTGAGGTAATGTTAGAAAATTGATGAACGGAAAGGACTTTCCAAGTGGACACCAACCTGTCAAGTGCATATACCGAGTGGTAAACCCGCCTTCGAAGACTGACGTCTGGGCCTCTCGCTAGTGGGTTGATATGAGAATCTTGATGCAGCCCGAGATCTACCATGGCGCGAGCGGCTGCGCCAATGAGATACCAGCTGTTAAAGTGATGTGGATCCAACATTGCGTATTGGGCGAGGAGAAGTATCGCCTGGATTCCTTGCATTGACCCTGGCTGGACTACCAATTCGGCTCGCTTAAGTGCGAACGCTGCATGACGAACAGCATTTCGATACTGCGTATCGCCTCGCCGGCGAGAGAGAGATGCAAATGCGTTAGCAAGCACCAGCCTTATAATCCAATCATCCATTGGAGTCGCATAGCGACCTCCGTCCTGGTAAACAGCATCCAAAGAACTGAAAATCTTTATTTCATTTAGGAAAGGGTACAGAACAAAGATGTTTTCTAGATAATGTTGAACGAGAGGAGTAGCTGCACTTCTAGCAGGTAAGGTATCGTGGGTGCAATTGGGCATTCTCTCAATTATAGCTGATGAGAGGACCAGGCGGGCAAAGGACATTTCATTAGTGAATCCATGGAAATCCCTTGCAGTAGCGTTGACCGACCTGCAAATCAGGGTTCGTAAAGGACAGTTCAGACTCCGCTCAGGCCATCACTCACAGAAAGCCAAAATCGGACACTAAGTCATTAACATCTGAAGCTTCCTTTCTTTGATCTCTTTGATCATGGCCGTCAAGATGAATTTTTGGTGATATTGCAGCCTGAGTTGGCAGAAAATCGAGCGTGGGCACAGACGATTTCCTACCACTTGCTTGAGAAAGTTGCTTCTCTAGCTTCTCAACTCGGGCTTCGAGGGAGGAAACATAACATCTTTCCTTTCCTTTGGCAAATTCATCATTCGCATTTGAGCATTGCCCACTTCTGCCAGATCGCTCACACGCTGAACAAGCAGGCAATTTGCCGTCGCATCTGATTTTAGACATTCGACACCTCGAGCATGCCTGGTAATGATAGAGAGTTATGGAAACGTCTTGAAGCTTGCTAATACATGGTATCACTTACAGATACAGGTCGACTAACCCGGAGTAGTGGCGTCTTAACCCTGCTTTCTGTGGTCATATTTACAAGGACGAAGATGATTCGAAAACCGATTCTTTCTTCGGATAGCGCATCAACGTACATGAAGGAGAGAACATAATATTACGAATACTGAGCGCAAAGCCAAACCCGGAAAGTGAGACCAATTCTTGTAGTGAGATGATTACTGAAGAATTACCTGTAGACTGAAGTAAGTAAATCACACTAGCTCGGCTGGTGTTGCCGAGAAAAACAGGAAGTCTGTCAAAATAACTGGCAATCAACCAGGATCGCTGAATCACTCAAATACCGAGAGATTTTCGCGGTACGCAAGCTCAGTAAAGTACACAAACATCGATATGGTTCTCCGATTGTATTGTGAGTTATTTGTAAGAAAGTGGTCGTCAAGGACCATCGGGAATCGAACGACCTTACTGTACCAGTTATTTTGACATATTCTACTGCTCCGAATGTTGCGGCGCTTCCGCTAGGACAAGCGACTTCCAAGATTGGAGGAACGAGGGGAAGCTCTAAGCCTCCAACCAATTTCCGACAGCATGGAATACTCGTCAGTCTTGAGCTCTGTGGACACAGATACTATTCGAAGATTCTTCCTCGATCATGCACGCGATCGTGGAAGATGAAGCTGTGTAAGCAGTTGAACAGTCTGGGCCACCGGACATTCTTGGTGGATGATATTCCATGGACACTTCACAGATCGCCATCACTCGTCTGAGCTCTGATAAACAGGGTAGCGGAGGGAAGGAGGTAGACAGATTCAGCCATGGAAGCCGTGAGGTCGTGGAATTAAAAGTGGCTCACACGTTGAGTGCTTGTACGAGGTGTAGGAAGGTGAGGCACTTCCCTTGTCAGCTCACATCGGGCTTGTCGCCTGATCGATCGCTCAAGATTCGCAGCGGAAGAGCAGGTGTGATCCCGGCCTACCTCGTTGCGTCACATGTGAGCAGCACAATGCGACGTGCGAATACTTCGACATCACCAAGGGCAAGAAGGTGCCTAGGACGTATGTCATACATTTGCAGAATAAGATTACAGAACTCGAAACAGAGCTTGCCCGGATAGCCTCTGAAGATAAAGCAGCTCCTGATGCCGAGGCCATCATGCGTGGTGCTGGCCTTGTCAGGTTTAAGGAAAATGACGAATCCAGGTTCCTGGGACCTTCAAGTGGAATTGCCTTAACCCGTCTGGTCATGGAGCTGGCAAAGCAAAACACATCTAGCAAACGAATCAGAGAGATAGTACCGGATATGAAAGCTCAGCAGATCAAAGACTACTTCACACAGGAGAGCTCAAAACCTACATCGAAGGTCTATCCATTAATCAGTAATGTTGCCGCACCTGAACTCCCCACACGGGAATTGACGGAGAAGCTCGTTGAGATCTTCAATCACACAGGTATAGACTCCTTTGTTAATCCATAAGAAAAGACGGCTGACAAGTTATAGCCCAGTACCTACTACCGACACTTCACGAGCCTTCTTTCCGGGAAGATGTTGAGGATGTGTATCACGGGTCTCGGGAAGCTTACAAGAACTTTACTTTGCGAATGGTCATAGCTATTAGTATGCAGAAATTGGACACTAAATTTGCGGGTCTCGCGGATAGCTATTATCTCGCGGCTTTGCCTTATCTTGCGCTTGCTATGGAACCTATGAACCTTGGTACTCTGCAATGCTTCGCTCTAATTGCTCAGTATTCTCAAGTTACTCCTACAAGAACTGCTTCATACTGGATTGTCGGTTCAGCGAGTAGATTATGCCAAGAGCTTGGGATTTCAGAAGAGGCTACCATAGGACTTGCCTCCGGAAGACCACCGTTCAGTGCGCTCGAGATCGACATGCGTCGACGTCTGTTTTGGATTATCACGTCGATGGAGATGGGTCTTGCTCATAGTCTTGGTAGGCCAAGTGCTTTCGGCGCTAGCTTTGACCACATCGACGTAAAACTTTACGAGCCTTTAGATGATTGTTTCATTACCTCATCTGGTGTATTGGCGCAGAATACACCTTCTAACAAAAAGTGTATCTCAATTCACTTCATGAAAATGAGACTACTTCAAGCGGAGATGAGGCGTAAGCTTTACTTGACAAAGCGCTTGGAGCCGAAGGATGATCAAGACCCATGGTTCGTGACAATGCAACAGAAGCTGAAGGATTGGCTTTCAGCAAGTCCCAAGGACGACGAAGGAAGCGGGCTGAACGAGACTTGGTATGTAAAGTTTTTCTATCCGTCTTTCTGGTGAGGCTGTGCGGTATGAGCATGGTTGTAGTTCACGAGAAAACAATCATTAGATTCCCAGTTCTCGGCAGGACGACGTTCTTGGAATTGACTTGCTTCAAAGGTTCCGGGGCCGATGCAACGTCATGATGGTCATGCTACACCGACCATCGCCACAGATTTCAGAGCCATCCATTGTTTCGGCGCAAATCTGCTTCGATGCGGCCAGTTTCAATATCGGGATGCATAGGCAGCAGATCGCCACGAAGTCTGTAGACTTGACGTGGATCTTCACCCAGTCGCTTTTTATGGCGCTTAATACTGTTCTGTGGAGTGTTTCCTATGCGGAAGTCCGTAAAGATCATTCAAAGAAGGAGACAGAGAAGCTTTTACGGACGGCTCAAGAAGGTATTCGTTTGGCTGCAGAGCGCTGGCCTGGCGTCCAATCGGCGCTCGCCCTCTATGACCGTTTAGGTGCGGCATGTCTCAAAGCGTACGAGTGCGAAAACGTTACATTTCGCCTGGCTGGGTCCTCTTCTTCCAGATCGTGGCCTGGGAACACACAAGCTACTCCCAGACACCACCAGACTTTTAAATCTTCAGCTACGACGGGTTTCACGTCGTCTACCCACAACGACTACTATGGCGACGGTTCATCCTCCATGAGCTATCTGGTTCAGTTTGACCACAGGGCACAGCCACAGTCATACTCCTCACCAGGACGCTCAGAAGATACCTTCACTGACTCCGACAAATCTGACACTAGTCGAAGTGACAAGTTACGACTGCCCACCTTCACCACGCCGTTCGACCAAACCTTGGCGTATAATGCATTCCCTACGGCAGTACCAGATCTACGACCTTGGGCGCTGCCAGCACAGCAGGTCCCTGAACAGTCTTTGGGTTTCATCGGCGATCAGTATCTACAATACTTCCATGCTCCCTACGTTCACCACCAGTCTATTCGTCAATTAAGCCAGGAGGAACAGATGGAACTCATGCACAATCTCGAAACAAACGGATTGCACGGTGGTACTTAAAATGGTTCAGGTTAGCTGCGGACGTTTCTCGAAGTGCTCGGTATGGAATCTGAAGCCTCTTACCCACAATAGCAGCTCTTTCCCTGAAAGTTCCAACTGTAGCCGCCACAAAAAAAAGTGGAACGGGCAAGTGGTTACGCCAGGTGTTGAAAGCAAGCCCAACTATTACTCATCGCCCTTCAAAGAAGAACTCGAGTCCTCTATTGCCTCATTGCATGGATTCGCACCATACCTTTGAAAAATCACCCTATATTTGCTCTCGGCCACTAGACTGGTGAGAAACTTACACGTAGCGAAGTATCTGGCTCTAGGACGCTGAACCTCATTGTACTATGAATCTCGAATATGATTCTTCTAACTGATGGGTGAAACACTCTCGTACGTCGCTACCCTATACCTTTTTAAGGTGGCTTTGTAGTCCTCGAACGTTTCTTACGAGGAGTCGCTGGCTCGGACACACGAATTTGAACGGCTCTATATTTTCATAACTTCTCGATTCCAACCACATGTCCTTTCGCTGTAGTTCTTCCACAATTACATATCCCAATCAACCCTTTTTCTCCCGAATATCTTTAACCCCACCCTGCGCATGTATTCCGCGTAACCAGGTTAAAAGTAGCTCAGACTTGCCTTTAGCCACTTCAAAGTCAGCATCACGATCCTCAACGCCAACCATCTCAAAGCACTGCCATAACCCGATTACGTTCACCCAAAAAGGGCTTCAGAAACACATGGCGAGCAGAGCTGGTAGATGTAAGTTATGAGGTTGAAACGCGACTCAGCAGTATCTGTAGGGCTGGCATACGCCGGCCCTGGTCATCATTGCCATCATATCTTTGGTCACTATCCCAGCACGGGAAAATCGGCCCCACTCTGGAAACCCCCTTACGTAGCGGAAGACGGGAACGCGGCTAATATCTCGGCGTTAAGGTTGATATAGCTTTTTCCAAACGAGTGCTGCTGGATATTCCGCTCTCCATGGGTGATCAGGAAAGCCGATCGGTGCCCTTTACCCTACCAAACCCCATTTTCGCGGTCCTGGCTCCGAACTGGATTGCTCTTTTCTTTTCGATGGCCACATTCTCCATTCCGAGTTTCCATGCCACCAGCCTCAGAATCTTCTTTCCTGGCTCCAGTACTGGACCATCATCTCCCGCCAACCCGGTCTCACTAACTACAGTCTCCCCAAACCCGCATTTCTCCCACACCCGCCGCTCCAGCGCCCAACTCACCAGATCCTCGTCAAGATACGGGTACCGCGCCTCCCTGCCCCAATGTGAGATCACTCGGTCGTCACGTCCTAGATTACGTTTCCCTAGCCGCAAGAAATCGAGCTCAAGCTCAGCCAGGAGACCTTGATACCCTCGCCGGTTGAAAGCGATGGCATGGCGGGTATAGCCTGCGAATAGCTCGTCGGCGCCAAGACCAGAGAGAAGCACCCTGGCTGGTGTAACATAAGGTACGATTGCACCTGTAACGCTGTTACGGACCATACCACGACCACGCGCAGCGAAGTAAAGAGCGCAGGCTATTGAGAGGTCCATCTCCGTATTGTGAGGATGGATCAGAGAAATTATTTGAGCGCGGTGAGCTAGTGTTTCGGAGTAGGGAATATCGATACCAACGAAACGCCATGTCCGGCCAGGACAGACGCGGAGAAGCTCGGCATGGGAAGAAAGACCGGTCTTACGATCTGGACAGACGGAGTAGGGTGATGACGCACTAGAGTCAAGTTGAGAAGCATTGGTTCCCGCTGCTTTGATGACTCGTGGATTCTCGAACGCTACGTTGAGAAGATCAACCTCACACTCTTCGGGAAGGAGATTGTGGACAAGACGTGCTAGCATGGTGCAGTCGAGTCCACCAGAGAATAGAATAGCGATTCGAGCTGAATTGTCGGTAGCTCCTGGTAGGACAGGGACATGCTTTACTCGAGGGGATATTGACAGCAACAGCTTTTGTGTAAGCTCGATTACGGCTGGTGAGTCGAGTTGCAGCGGCGGTGGTCGTATGGTGGAGCTTTCTTTGTTCAGTTCTGGGAATGGTGATCTCTGGGAATCAGTCATTATAATGATCGAGCAAAGGTGCGAGCGCATCGAACCAAGCAAGGGCATAAACCCGAACCGTCTTCCTCTTTCGACCATGGTATACGCTTGAGCACATAATCCTCGTTCTCACTATCGGTTCGGCCTATTGTAAGATCAAGCATGTAGATACCATTAGCCTCCACTTCACTCCAAGCATCAGAGACAGACCCATCACAGATGCTTGATACTGTCAAATTACCATCTTCAGCACTCTTGTATAGTAATGACCGCCGTCCTAGGATGTCCCTCCCGTAAAAGATGCGTTGATGTCTTGCATCATAGAAGACAAAGGCATATGGTCCAGACAAACAAGTGATGATATTGATCACGGCTTGTAGAGTCTCAGCATATGCAATCGATCTATCATCATGTCCCACGGTATTATGCTTCGTAGCTTCAAGAAGCAGACTGAAGATTGGCTGCACGTCGTTCCCGCCAAAGATTGTGCCATCGATCTTCCAGACTTCTCCGTTCCAGCATAGAAGAGAACCCGAAAACGGGTCTTCCAGTGGCTGACGCACAACTTCGTGCCCTCGGAGCGATAGAACGGTAGAAACGAGAGTCAGATGGAAGACATGCATCAAGGTACTACCAGCACATTTAGGTACTTCAAGCCTCAGTTGTACACCCTGCTGGTCGTCTGGACCCCGCCGTTTAAGGCAATCAAGGACTCCACTGGAGGGAGGAAGATTGTTCTGACGGCTACAAGAGAAGAATATGCCACACATACTTTAAGATCGCGGTGTTGACCGTAAAGTAAGAAGGGAGGGTCAGGCGAAGAAGTGAAATAAATGGTCAAGGAGGAAGAGCTCTGACAATCCAGCACTGACCGACACATACCACCGGATAAACATAGTAGATAAGACCTTATGATCCTTATCCTTCTAAAGCAGTGAACTAGGTGAATTTTTGCCAGCCCTATGATAGCTCCGCTAGCTCCGTTATGATCCAACAGGGCCAAGCGTATGCCAAGACCTATGTAAGAGTGAGACTTCACACTCATTTTCCAAAAGATCATATGAAATCTTCCCTTAGCTCAGGCACAGGCTTGGACAAGGCCTATATTGTGCTAAATGGAAGATTGCTGTTCCGGTACTGCTAATCGCTTTGCATATGATACCTAGATCAACACCTAGACCCAAAAGCATGCTGATTCATGTCTTCTAAAGGAGGGCTACCCAATTCTACTGTTGCGACGCTATGTTTGATACGCACCATGTCGAAACAATGGTGGGGAATGGAGAAGCCAGTACTACGGGAGAACACATCGATGATGAGGATGGGAATCTGAGGTCCAATGGCGACCAGAAGGGACGTCCCAAGCATAATTTGAAAACTCCTCTGCAGCTTCCGGGATCGACCCAAGAGATCCTAGATGCTCATGGAAGTTATGACGGTGAAAGCGCTGGGGAACTTCAAGTAGAAGAGTTGGAACTAGAAAGAAAGGCACAGGAGCTATCGTTGTCTGCATCCCATACCTCCTTGAATTCAGGCACTCAAGATGCAGCGGCCTCCTCTAAACCTACCAAGTATGATGTAGTACAGTCTCTGCTAGACGAATCCCACAACGATTCCGTGTCCACAGCCTCAGGACCCTCAGTGTCTATTGCTCGTGTACCTTTCAATGTATCTACTTCCTTACTTCTTCGACCCGATGCGGAAGAGCACTACAAGATTCCCGTTACGTCTTCAAGAACATCAACTGATGGGGAATTCGATAGCAAAGATACAGAAAGTGCTGAAGAGCAAGCAGACGGAGGCTCGACGTCGGAGATACAGAGCATTATGGACCAATTTGATGAGGGTGGAGATGGCCCTGACGAGGAGGAAGTCATGTCACCTAGACTCGAACTTGCAGCTGGGTTTTTAGGAAGTCCTATACATCCTCCTCCCAGGAAATCAAGCCTTGAGCCCGTAAATGCCGTGAATCCAACGGTAGAGCAAAGTTTTTCAGAAGAGACTGTGTTCTCACCTCAATCCACCGGTGCTTCGCCTCAAACACTGGAGAACTCTAGTCTTGGAAGCTCCGCTAAATCATACTCTTTGCGAAGTTCGAGCTTGCCACAATCTGCACGCTATGCCACCGAAGACGGACTTGTGATCCCGTCCCCAGTGTCTCTGCATAAACCACTTCCACCTGAGCCTGGTTCTGAACCAGATTTACCTTTTGACTTTCATCGCTTTCTCGAACAGCTGCGTCACCGGACTGCAGATCCGGTTGCTAAGTTCTTACGTTCGTTTCTTGTCGAATTTGGAAAGAAACCGTGGATGGTTCATGAGCAAGTAAAGATCATCAGTGATTTTCTAGCTTTCATAGCAAACAAAATGGCTCAGTGCGAAATCTGGCGGGGAGTCTCGGATGCCGAATTTGACAACGCCAAGGAAGGCATGGAGAAGCTTGTTATGAACAGACTATACTCTCAGACCTTTTCACCTGCTATTCCACCGCCAACTTCACTTCCAGGGTCTAAAGGTAAACGGAAAAACATGGAGAAGACCCTAGGGCCGGGGAGAAAAGGCCAGCATCAAGAGGACATTGAGCGTGACGAGATACTGGAGCAGAAAGTGCGTATATACGGGTGGGTGCAAGAAGAACATCTTGATATTGCGCCCGTCGGTGATAGTGGAAGAAGATTTCTGGTTCTTGCTCAGCAAGGTATGCTACCATACTACCTCCGCATACGACATATTTGGCGCTTATCTGGTATTAGAGCTTCTAAAGATCAAGACCTATCGAGCTCCTCGAGATAAAGTCATCTGTGTTCTGAATTGTTGCAAAGTCATCTTCGGTGAGGAAGGCCTACTTAGCGATAGACAGGGCTAATATCGTAGGACTTCTACGAAATTCACAATCGGCAGATACTTCAGCAGACTCATTTGTGCCGCTGCTGATATATGTTGTACTTCGAGCTAACCCGGATCACTTGGTCTCAAATGTTCAGTATATCCTTCGATTCAGGGACCAGGACAAATTAGGCGGAGAAGCAGGTTACTATTTATCTTCGCTGGTACGCACCTTTCATCAAAGTCCTCTCAACCCTGGACTGGGCTGATGTGGAGATATATCAGATGGGTGCAATTCAATTCATTGAAAATCTCGACCGAACTAACTTGACTATCTCTGATGAAGATTTCGAAAAGAACGTCGAAGCAGCAGTTTCAGCAATCACAGAGCGGCATAAAGAGCATGTGCCGCAATCGCCCCGTCATCCACGTGTCTCCGACAAGTCGGCATTGAGTGAACCGGAAATCGTGCCTCAGAGCTCTGTAGAAGTGGAGTATGCGACACCGCGAAGGTCCACGTCCTCACGTCGTGTAATAGACAAATCTGTTGGTTCTGATGGCGAAAATACCGCCGTGGGTGGTTTGTTACGTACTATTCAGCGGCCATTATCTAGCCTAGGACGAATGTTTTCAGAGGAACCGCCTACCCAACATTCAGGTGCTACCAGCCCGTTCCCGCTAGGGCCACAGCCGAGCCCGCCTCGATTGTCTCCAGCAGTATTCCAGCCACCTCGAGACAGCAACGAGACAAGACGATCTCATGAGGGAATTAGAAAATCCGAGGCTGGAAGGAGACAAACTGCTGGACTCAGCGCAGACCAGACTGCACGCCAAGCTAGCACCGAAACGGCCGAGGCCCAGAGACTGCTCAGAGTCGAGCACAACAATGTTGTAGAGTGAGTATTACTCAATATTTATCTGGCCTGGGCTGATACGTTCCGTCAGAACTCTGACCGGAATGTTCCCGGATTTAGACAAAGACATCATAGATGATGTTGTACGTGAGAAGCAGGGCAGGTGTGTAGTACCCTCTTATGACCTGCACCAAGGCGGAGCTTACTGACGACTTGATATCCAGGGTGGGTTTGGCAGTAGATGCCTGTCTTGCGCTCAGTTCCTAATCGGCACTGGTTACGAAACGTCTACGAAAGCCTCCCTATGGTCCTGACTTTTCTATGTAACTGGGCTCGCATATTTGCTATTTTCGTCCTGCATACCCTGGGGAAAGAGCAGCCTTGGATCGCATTAGCGTCAGCATTGACCAAGCATTGATGACACCAAATACTTTGGAGACGGCGTTTACCTTTTTATTCGGCTTCCACATCAGGAATTCGATCATACCATAGAAACCCACAAATCCTAAGACTGCTGAAACCGATGCGTAGTCCTGCGGGTTTAAGCAGAAGCAACTGTATTCCACGCAATTTTTACACGAGAGACTGGTTTAACGACTGTCCATTACAATAGCCTTGAAAGGCTATCTATCTACTGGCACAGAATCCCGAAGTCGGCTTTGTATTGTGCATCAATATCGTCGCAGTAAGTTCACTTTTCTCACGATATCATCCTCTGTTCGAGGTGATAAGTACCAATTCTTGGTAAAAGACTGCTATTCTACATCAGCTGCTTACAGCAATCAAGGCAAGCCTTCACTTACATCGTTGGACAGGCATTATCGAAGTTTGCTGCATCCAAAGCATTGCCAACTTTAGATATATATCCATCTCTATCAAGGTATCTAGAGATCAATGGGCACCTGAGGGGGCCGATTGAGTCTCGAGCTCCCAGTAGCTTTTTGTTAGTGTCATCTTTCTTGATCTCGAGGACTCATATTACTGTGGCATCACATATACGTATATCGGTCTCAAATTCATGAGGTTTGAGGCAACAGAAACGGAACAAAGGGCTCCCAGGCTAGTCTGTTTTGTTCCTATCTTCACCGTGCCTAAAGCGAAGCATAAAGCAGGTCGGTCGCATAGAATGCTAACATTTTCGAGATCAACCCGCCTTTTCGCTCTTGGCTATCATCAAGCAGTGGTGGAGTAAGTGCTATCAATACTTGCTCATACTGTAAATCTCAACAGGCAATCGGATTCTCGTTGCTCTAATGCGGACGAGGCTGCGATGGCGAAAAGATGAACTTCCAAGTCTCTGAAATCAATACGAGAAAAGAATGCTTAATTAAGAACATAACATTACCTTATCCCCCGTACCCAATACTATGATGTACCAGACCACCTTCCGACAATTTAGTCGCTCCTTCCTGTGCAAGGAAATCTTGATGGTGCCTTCCTGTCTCTTGGGTTCTCCAGTCTGTCAACAGTGCCCTTAGCTCAGACCAGCACTTACCGATTGAACATCTTGTTTATTTCTACAATTGTCCAGTTTCTGCAATAACATTAGCCTACGAAGAAGGATCAACTCTGACCAACGCACGGACCGGTCGATCCAAGGACAACGATGCCACCCCGGAGCCATCACATTCCATACAAATGATACCTCAAGGAAATCCTGTGGTTAATACAGGCGATCCAGTGGGGTGAAACCAACTGATTAACTCAAGTACAGATAGCTACGTGACCGACGTCTGCTAAATTGAGTACTTTAGCAAAGCCAATTTTCGGTTTTGCGGTCCAGATTGGAAACACTGTGATATGTTTCGTCAGCAGATCGGATGCGAGTCAAGGGTGCCTGTGCCTGGTAGAACAGAGCAACGAAATGGCTAACTAGTGCTCCTTGTGTTCGTCAGATATTTGGCGACATTCAACTTCTTTGATCTTGATCTATGCTATGGTGATATTGTTGTGGTATCTGTTGATAACCCTACGTTCGAGTTTTCCTGTCAGCTCCAGGGGGCTGATGACCGTACCAACAGATCTTGTGAATGCCTGGAAACCCAAACCCCGGGGTGTAAAGGATAGTAAAGGGCCCATAAACCCTTTTACGAAAGTCGTACAGCATCTTTTTGGGACGGGAGGCATTCGAGAACAGGACTCTGCGGAGGTGTGAAAATTACTGGATGATGGCTTGACAGTATACCCCTCGAGCCATCCGGTGACCGAGGTTAGGAAACTTGGGACGATCTCTCCAGACTGTGAGGATCATGCTGAATCACAAACAAGCTTTACTGCAGTACTTGGCTTCTATCTTTCCCAAGTCCTTTGTCAATGAATGGCGATTCTGGAACTGGTGGAGGAAATAGTAAGGTACAGAAGTTGGGAAAGGAACCAGAATTGAAGATCCACTAGCGGGCCATCTCCCTTTGACGCCTTCGCAAGTCAGCAAGATCCGCAGGTCATTGACTCCTCGATCTTTGAGGTCGCTTAAGGAAGAGGATCGAAGATATATGAAGAAGGCTTGTGACGACTCAGAATATGGAAAGACACTTGATCAAGTGTGCTCAGGCCACTTGAGCAATATGGACAAGCGTACGAGGTACAATTGTGTAGCGTGCTCACCCTTGAATGGAATAAAGCTTGCGGAACACTGTAAGCAGCTCGTTGTCAAGGAAGAAATCGCTGTCTATACGATTTGCGGCATCCTCCTTATCTTGGTTCTTTTGGCGTTGGGTTTAGCTGCGCTCTGGCGATGTAAAGATTGAAGGGGATCCGAGAACAGGACAACGAGAACACTTCAGAAAAGTCGCCTATTATCATTGCTAAGAAGCCTTGGTACCGCTTATTCCACACTTCTAAAGCCCCAAAGGTCTCTGGCACTGATCAGGCTGAGATGGGAACCAGCCCCACGAAATCAATCACGAAACAACCTCCCGTCGATGGAGCTTCGTCGATGGGCGAAAATGTTTCGATAATGCCTTCTGTTCATGTTTGTGGTTTATTACTCGACGATGTCGGATCCAATGATCATCGTAAGGAGGATGCAGATACTACCGCAGCACTCCCGATTATCCCCTACATCAAGCTCACGAGTATGGGGTCGCTACATGGTGCCATCGATGCTGCGTTTGAGAGGAAAGGTTCTCATGGTTCGACTCGCTCCAATCTGGCGGATCACACCAATCTTCACGGTTGATTCGCAACGTTGAACCACACTAGGGGCGAGTGTGTTCACATTAAGATGCTCTATCACATCATTTAAGATGCCACGCTCCTAGTCTGGCTTGTTGCTTCGAAAATTCGATTCTCTATACGCATAGCTCTTGTCTTTTTGCTGTCCACGCATGCCTTATCTTATGTGGGCATCGGTACTTGTTTAGTTTGCTCATCGATCCACAGTGATAAACATAGTGGAGACTTGACTTCCTGTCACCTGTGTAACGGAGGGGAAGAATCGTACTTTGACTTGGCTTTGTACTACAGGTGGAGTCATCACTGGCCCGACATGCTTAGATAGATGCCGGAGGTGTGGCGAGTTTACCATCAAATTTTGACTATCACGTACTATCATTTCCCCTACGTCCCGACCTCTGTCCTTAAGGCTATCGATCTTAAACATTGAACGCACTTTTGCTTCCTCCGATTTATCCCGGTTGGCCTTCCATAGCTGAAAGGCCCTTTTCCGTTCTTAATACTATCTACAACTTCAAACAAAGCATAGCCACAACCTTTCCAGACCAACACTTGATCATAGAACCCTTTATTTGGCTTTATCTTTTCTCTTTCTCTTGTACAACATACAGAGTCTTGGATTGTCGGACAAATATCCGTCGCATGACCAAAGCGATATCAGTCAAATTCGTTCCCGTTGAAAGTTAGCTGATAGAGATTTCATACTGTAAGCAACAACAAAGATACCAGATCTGCTAATCCCGAGTCCAAAGTTCACAACCAGCGATAATGGCCGGTGAGATGAAGTCGCAAGCTTGCCCAGAATCAAAGAATTTGTTTCTGCTCAGTGTCGTGCTTTGAAAGTTGTAGGCGTACTAATCCTCGCTCATCCTACTTTGTCCGAAGCTGTAGTGTGATGTTGACTTTCAGATTGAGAGAACGTGGCTGATATCATTGCTAGCTAATTTATTCGTGTTAGAGGATGAGAACATACTGGAGTTGTCAGTGATTGTCTATGAAGGCTAAAGGGCGAAGGGATAGAGTTCGCTCTCCATCCCAGAGGTGGGAATTATTCGATGCATTCGACCAGTTCTCCAGGCACCGGAAACTATGAGCTAGAGATGAGATTCCCTTCATGCGCTAAGAGATGCTAGAAGTTCTTCATTTCATGGACATATTAATGGGTTCTTATAGCGTCTGCCTCATACCTGTGCCAGGCAGCAAAACAATACTGAGTTATGCAATGGCGCGGCAACTTGCAGAAACATTTGTAGAGCCCGAGGACGAACTCCCCTTATCAAAGAAACGTGATCCAGATTCATCAGTTTGCCAGCAGGAGAAGGTTGTCCACACAGTGAGACATGCATTTCCCCAATAAGCATAGGTATGTCTCAGACGTACTCTTACTACTTACTACCTATGAGGCTATGACAGCTTATGATCTTCCGCGCTTTAGTCCTAATCTGGGGGGTGGACCATCGCTTCGCCCGGGAAGCGCTTGTCCGCGCTTAACTCGAGCCTTACGGATGTCTCTAGAGTTTTCGAATCAAGCGTGCAACATAACTAAGGGACAATTCTTGAGGTGTCCAGCATGGATGTGAAACAGTACTATGCGGATGCACCGCCAACAATCGTCAAACTTGCTGTTAAGCCGCACTTCGATGCACTGACTGAACAGCAAAAGCTCTACGCCCATCACATTTCAAGGTCAGTGACACTTAAGATATTCCCTGATGTTCTTTTTTTGCCAGCACCCCGGACATTCGGTGAATGTCCGGTAAATGGAATGCTGTCACAGCTTAAGAAGTGGTGTCTGTTCGGATTGTTATGTACCTAGGTTTAATCATCTCAGGGAATGTTGTCAGCTGCTAGTTTATCCTGTTGCGAATTTTCCTTTCGTTGTTCTCATCACAATAGATGCCGAGATAGCTAGTAGTTACTACGATGCTGATCACTAAGCTGGCAGAGCAAGCTTTGTTGGATCCCGTATCATTCTGCGTCAAGTCTCTCCAGAATCCGAAGCCATCTATGATCTCATAATTTCTTTATACCGTTCATGTAATGGCGACTGGACTAGGCTTCAACGAGAAGCTGAAATCGATGATCAGGCTTTAAAGCACTTCTTAGAATACGCAACTCAATTCCTCGGTAATATTGGGAATTACAAGGGCTTTGGAGACTCGAAAATCATCCCAAGATGTTCTCCCGATATATTTGATGCCTTGGTTGTGAAGTCTCCAGAGGCAAAAGAAACTCTAGATAAGTGCAAACCTAGCATATACGCCGACTCCCATAGACCGGGGCTTATGCACCTCGGCTTTCCTGACGCTGGACATCTCTCAAACTACTATCCAGAGTCGCCGCATATTACAAAGCAAGAAATTGAACTACTTGGTGATTTTCTTGCTGTAAAGGAGATTTTGCCAGAAAACACACGGATACGAAAGACAAAAAATGGCAATTTTGAGGTCCTCATTGCCTCTGCCCTTCATAAGCCACCCCCAGAAGGGAGCGATGCCGGGCAGGAGACTGCATGGGACTTGGAAGGACCACTGAAAGGCAAGACAGTTACTCTGGTTTTCGGTGATCACATTGAAGAGATGGCCAAGATCGCGCTTCATATGAAGAAAGCAGGGCGGAGTGCAGCAAATGATACCCAGAAAAAGATGATGGATGAGTATGCCAAATCCTTTGGTAGTGGGTCGCTCAATGCGTTCAAGGAAAGCCAGAAGCTATGGGTCAAAGATATTGGGCCGGAAGTCGAATCTAATATTGGGTTTATTGAGTCCTACCGCGACCCAGCTGGCGTCCGCTCCGAATGGGAAGGCATGGTGGCTATGGTCAACAAAGAGCGCACCAAAGCGTTTCAGAAGCTCGTTGATGCTGCTCCGAGGATGATTCCCAAGCTACCTTGGCCTCGTGATTTCGAGAAGGACATGTTCGTAGCTCCGGACTTTACCTCCTTAGAGGTACTGTCTTTTGCATCATCAGGTATTCCTGCGGGTATCAATATCCCGAATTATGACGACATACGCCAACAAATTGGCTTCAAGAACGTCTCGCTTGGTAATGTCCTTAGTGCTAAAGCTCCCAATGAACCCACTCCCTTTATCCGCCCAGAAGATCTCTCAATCTACCAAAATAACCGTGACGAAGCCTTCGAGATCCAAGTCGGCATCCATGAACTTCTCGGTCACGGTTCAGGGAAACTCCTTCAAGAAACCGCACCTGGCAAATACAACTTTGACATCAGAAATCCTCCTGTCAATCCTCTAACCAATAATCCCTGCACGACATGGTACAAACCCGGCCAGACATGGAGCAGCGTCTTTGGCTCCATAGCTTCTTCCATGGAGGAAAATCGTGCAGAACTGGTAGCCATGGCACTAAGTTGTGACTTCGAGATCCTCAAAATATTTGGTTTCGGAGATGGGAAGGTCAACATGGACAACAAAGCCGGCGAAGTTCTCTACGCCTCCTATCTCTCCATGGCCCGCGCTGGCGTTGTCGCTCTTGAATTCTGGGACCCAAAGAGCCGGAAATGGGGCCAGGCGCACATGCAAGCCCGTTTCAGCATCCTCCGCGCCTTTTTGGACGCTGGACACGATTTCTGCAGATTGCATTACTCAGATTCCGAGAACCTGTCGGACCTCACGATCAAGCTTGAAAAGAACAAGATTCTCAGTCACGGCCGCCCGGCAGTAGAGGCGTATCTGCAGAAAGTACATGTTTACAAGGCGACGGCGGATGTGGAGGAGGGGAAGAAGCTGTATGAAGAGATGACAAGGGTGGATGAGTGGTGGGAGACGAAGGTGAGGAAGATGGTGTTGGAGAAGAAGACGCCGAGGAAGGTGTTTGTGCAGGGGAATACGTTTGAAGAGGAGGACAAAGTTGTGCTGAAGGAATACGAGCCTACTCTAGAGGGGATGATCCAGAGCTTTGCGGAAAGGGATATTTGATGGATTATTGAGAAGTCCTAACATGATGGCTACGAGCGCGGATAAAGACATCGACCGCAGGCTTGACATATTCTTCCTATGTTCGAAGCGGCTATTCTATCTCTGCGCGACAGCAATGTGAAGTCTTACACCTGGAAGCAATGGTAGCATTTCCCAGTGTTCCCTCCTACACACTTCCCTCATCCTCAGAAGCATATAAAACACCATAGATATCATTGTTTCATACTCCTTTGAGAAACAGTCTCGCAGAATTGAAAGAAATCGATGCCATGTCATAAACCCCTAGGAAAAGGGAGTATTACTGGCTTGTAATAATAGCCAAGGGGGGTGGAGGGGAAGAAGTGATGAGTATACACGATGCCTGTTTGTGACCGAGCAAGAAGCTGGATATGCAGAACCAGCGAGCGCCTTTCATTTCTGCTGTGCAAAACCGGCAGTGATGGTTCTTCCAACCACCCTGAACCTGGAAAACTGCACCTTTGTGGGTGCCCCAAGGAAAGTGAAAGTTCCGGCAGGGAAGAGAGCATTGGAAGAGTACATTATCCAGCTACCAAGACACATGCTCCATCCAATTACCGGGTTAGCACTGTCTTCCTGCTTCGAGAGTTATATATACGTCCGGTGTCTATAGGAAAACCCAACCTAGATTGCTTGGGGAATAGACGACATGCAGGAGAGAAAAGTAAGGAATCCACTGTCCGCCGTCAAAACATCGGCAAGATGGGTATCCAATCATACAATCGCCAACCCCGGCCCCTACGCTCTTGCTACTCGAACAGAAACCCACACACTCCGGGCCATCCGATATCAAAGCCACCGGTGTTCATGCCACCCATCCAAACCCCGACTATTCCATCCCATTAACGCCCACCCCATTGCCTGCCCTACGTTCCATTCATCTCTTGGTCAAGCATTGGTCAACTTCGCCTCCATAATCCTCTTTCCTCCCATTCCTCTAACTTTCTCCACGAGCTCCCCTTTCACATCCAGCGCCTCCACGTCATCCCCGCCGCCGATGCTCTTCCCATTAATCAGCACATTCGGCACCGTCCTCCTCCCCGTACTTTTCTCCAAATGTTTTTGCAGCTGGGGGCCTAAAGGGTGGTTGTCCAGCTCGACGACGAAGGGGGCGGGGACGATCGTGTATTTCTCGAGTAGGATATACTTGGCTTTGCGAGAATAGGGGCAGTAGGATTTGGAGAAAATGATGACTGAGCGGTGTGGGCCGTATCAGTTTTATGGTGTTGCTGGCTTAACAACAAGCGCATATTTTGCAAAGGACGGACTCACTCGGTCCCTTTTTTAGTATGCTGTTGAGTTCGACCTCGACCTCATGATCCTCCTTCGTTTCTGCTTCATCTTTCTTCCCCTCCTTGTTCTTCTCCTCCGTCGCCGCCTCCTTGCCCGTCGCCATATCCCACTTCTCTCCGCCCTTCATCTTTTTCCTACCTGCTACACTCTTCTCCCCGGTGGATGCTTCGTCCGACACCTTAGGAACAGGAGCTTCAGGCTTTGTGTCCCCAGGGGACATGGGTTTTTGGGCGCCTTGCTCGCCGGCTACTTGCGCCGCTTCGTGCTTTGCGGCATCGAGTTTCTTGGAAACTTCTTGATCGGAGGCTTCTTGTCTGTGAAGGGCAGCGACAGTGGTGGAGTAGAAGTCTTGGGATTTGGAGCGGCGAACGTCGTTCTGTGGGGGCGGAGTTTGAAGTCAGCATTGGGGTTATCTGGGAAGCTATCAGAGGAATCGCGAGGAGAAGAAGGAGAGAAAGGTACAGTGAAAAAGAAGATCATGAAAATGAAGAGGGCAAGTGCTATGCCCAGCACTTTGACTCGGCGTGTTGAAGGCATGTTCACAGTGGAATAATGCGCTCAAGGGCGCATGAATCGAAAGGGTTCTGCAATGCGTAGAAGGGACTGCTCTCAAACAGTTGAGGTCGTGTCAAGCAGGACTCGGCCCCAATTAAGTCGTCCGGCGTGGTTGCTAGTGAGGTTTCGCTATTTGCGAGGAGAGCAGTAGACCGAATTGCGGCAAGCAGGTATTGGGGGCTGTTTGAAAAGGGTAACAGAACAAGTAAGCTACAGCGATAGAGAATGCAGCGAAGAGAAGTCTGACAGCGATAGCAGAGCAGTTCGAAGCGTATATCACGCAAAACAATCGAGTCGTGGTGATAAAGTTACGGAGTAATAGGGGGGGGGGAAGAGTTAGGTACTATTGGTATATCAGATGATCTCTCTGGGTCAATTGGATTGATTACCAAACAAGATACCTTACCTACCTTACTTTTCGTACAGCCTTGAAGAAGGCTCGCGTGGCTCGGCCGTGCCTTATCCAGGGCACTAGGGCTGAATTCGATCAAGGGTCCCCCCGCACTCTTGGCAGGAACGACCGAGGACGAGGACGAGGATGATCTGATACTAAGTAGAGAGTAAAGTTGTTGAACAACCATCAAAGGAAGCAACGATGACGATGCTGAGTCCTCATGGCAGATGCCGCTCATGGCTTGATAGAGAACTCCAAATCCTTACGAGTATCCTTGGAAGATTGAATTCAGTGGTTGAACGTGGATCGCCAGGCAAGGTTTGGCCTGCTGGTGATGGAGCGGACACAGTTGCAACTTGCATGATAGCAAAGGTTCCTACGGACAACACCAAAATGGGGACGACCATAAAAGGCCCACCAGTAAAGAGTCCTATGTATTAGTATTGCTCGATTCGTGGCTAAAGAAAGAAGCATCAAGGGAGTGAGTGGCCTCTTCCCTAAACAGACAACAATAGTAAGCGAGGCCTATTGAGAAAAACAGTCAGGTACAGTATACTCTATTTCACCGTCTTATTGAACAACAATAGTAAGCGAAAATCATGCGCTGAGAAATGAGCTGGCCCTACTATTCATTGTCCTTCATCTTTACACACAGCCACCCTTCCCCACTCTCGCTCCGAATTACTCTACTCTTTCTCCATCAATCAGTGCATCTAGTTCTCTACCATATCTCTCCAGCATCCCCATCTGCTCTATTGACAGATTCTCAGTCTCCGTCATTGAGATACCTTTTTTTCAGATTACCTGAACTCACCTCACCTCACTCCACAATAACCTCAATCATTCAACCATGATTGCCCCGCCTTCCCCGTCCACGCCCAGCCTCTATACAGAGCAAAGTGCCAGACTCCTTGTCGCCGCTCTTCTGTCCTCCAGTCTACCACAATCCACCAATAATCTCGCCATGTCCCCAGACGAATCTCCTCCACAGCTTCCTATGACCATTTCAATTGACGCCACTACCCGCATCATGGGCCACGGCAACACAATCCACCTCCCCTCCGCCGAACGAATTGCAGGACTCATGACGGTAGCAATGAAGGGCACGGGTGTCAATGAGAGCGATCGAAAGATCGAAGTGAAGGTAGCAGCGGGGGTGGAAATCCGAGGCTGCAAGAACGTCGTGCTTTCTGTGGGTAAACAGGGACCGGCGGGGGGCAAAGAAGGCTCCAACAGGATGGATAGTAGCGGACAGGGAGAGGGGGAGGAGGCGGGTAGAAAAAGACGAGCGGGGTCGGTATGTTGCATTCAGCGGTGATAGGGATTTGGTCGGTATGCTGACACGACGAACAGGAGCCGGCCGAGATGCCGTCGAACAAAAAGGTTGTCTGGTGATGGAACCGAAGCTTGGATCGGTCGTCACTGGGATGGATGACCACAGCATGGCAGAAGATGTTCGGAGATGGAGGCAAAGGCGAGGACGCCTTTTGAGCTATATGGCTTGAGCCTTGGCTTGAGCGCTTGCTTGGAGGGTTACCAGACCGCTGCTTAAAGGCTTGAGGGCTGGCCTGAAAGCAGTCGTTCTGACGAGAAGAAGAATGGGAGATGGCGGAAAACATCATTAGCTTCAAAATCAATTCTTATCTTGCTCTGCTCCACAGAACCCAGAGCTATAGTACAAATATCATAGTACGCTCTCAACCGAAAATTTCCGTGGGACGCCGCCCATATGCCGTAATCTCACCAATCCTCAGACCTTGGGGGAATACCGCCAAACGTCGAAAGTTTTTGGCATCCCAGACTAAAACCAATCACCGTGCGCCGAGAGGAAATTCCAGAATATGCATGTTTTTCGCCCATGGCGGCAGACGTTTATCGCGCTCGTAGGTAAGACCGCAGTTATTGCACAGTGACTGTAGATTTTTAGCAGTACACTCCAGAGGCGCTGAAACTATGTCTTACCCTTGGTCCGTTAGGCCCATCTCGAACAGCCCAAACAGCAGATCCATGCACTGCGCAGTGTGAACATCTCCACGTTTGCCTCTCCCTGCCATCATCTTTAGTAGCACTCCCAATACGACGGACAGCATGACATACCAATCATTCAAGGCTCCACCACCACCATACCCAGCCGCACCCGTATCAGGCGTTCCCCTTGCACCCGGGGTACCACTTCTCGCCAAAGGACTCAAACTCCTGAATCTCCTCTTCCTCTTACTCCTCTCACCTCTCCCCATCGGCGTCTCTGAACTCTCCGGTTGATCAAAGTACCCACTCGACGTTGGCATGCCCCCAACCATGTTAGTCGTCGAAGAAAATCTGGCGGTCTCCCTCCGTAGTCTCCTTATCTGCCTCTCCCTATCTCCTTCTCTCTTCTCAATTTCTTCCTTCGAAAGCCTTTCAATCTTCGGTTCCCATTCATCCGCTAGATGCTCGTTGTCGTATCTCCATCCAGCTTCCTGGCCGTCCAAAGCATCGTTGGCTATTCCATAGCCGTTACCACCTACCAGACCACCACTTTCGCATGCTTCTTTCTTGAGCCGAAGGACCGCTTCGTAGATGGCATGTGTCATGGTTGGTATCCATTCTCCGGAAAGACTCATATCCGCACAAGTCTGTTTGGCGAATCGTTCCGCTACACCAGGCGGATGCAGCAACGACCACTCGAACTTGTCCGTAAAGAGCTTGTTCTGAAGGTGAATGTTAAGGGTAACGATGCAGCGGTACGTGTCATCAGGATTATACTCATCGGAGGCAGATGCTGGGTGTTGCGAGGCTGAAGCAGTTATTCCATCGGTCGCGGAAGGCGTCAAGGCGTTTCCGTTCATAACGCTGGTTCTGTCATTGCCATTTGCCAGAGGTGTGCGCGAGCCTGCCCCCACCGGAGTCGCCGATTGGTCTCTTGAGCTACCCGCTTGAATCGTCTTGACCACGGCACCATTGGTGGCAGTAGTGCTCGTTGAATGGAATAACGGGTGTAACGCAACTCCTGCATATTCTTCTAGTTGCGTTCGAATCTGAGTTGCAACCTGGACGGCTAGGCCACCAGTATTCGGAAGATCTAGATCGTTGATGAGGATGTTGGCGAACTGGTCCGGGGTTATGAGTGTCTCGTGTAGATTCCATAAGAAAACGTCCTTTAGCCGGTAAGGTGGAGTCGGGTCGGGTGTTTTATAGGCAGGGTGGTTCGTGTTGATCTGGTAGTTGTGGATATCCGTTGGAAGTGGCAGGGCAGGATGAGGGACGAACGAGGGGATATCAAGGTCGATCCGAATTGGTATGAGCGTCAGAGGTAGCGTCGTTTGCGCATGAAGTTGCTTGTCTGTCCTGCAATGGAACCACATTAACGCGGTCCTGCGTGCTTTGAAAACTTTGTACCCTCACCTCACCAATTTCGGCTTTCCCATCCAATCTCTCCATATCCCTTGAACATCGACGGGCGCAGTCAACTCTTTTCCCAGCTTATCAGCAAGCCCTTCCTTCCCCTGATTTGGGTCTTCTCGTCTGCTTCGCAAACCCGTTGGTCGCCTTGGTCCCTCACTGTCCTCAAAGTCATCATCATCATATTCATTCTCAGCATAGTTGATAGCGATAGTGCCTCGTTTAGTTGTTCGTGACAGAGGAGCATTTTGAGCGGTCGTGGGTGGAATGACAGGTGTGAGAAGTGAGTTGGCATACGCTCGTAGTCGAGGAGCATAGCTACTTATAAACGCTTGCGGAGTCGTCTGGGTGGTCATGGCGGCTAATGCCTTGCCCTAAGAGTAGAATCGAAAGAAGGAACACGGAACTTGCGATGCAGTTTTGCTTGATAACATGTTACTCCGTGGCGCAGAGGAATATTCTCCACATTTGCAGAAGAGCAGCGAAGCGTGCCTCAAAGCAACCGGGAGCACGTTGAAAGCAAAGGACCTCCACCGTGTTGGACGGTGCCGGCGCAAAAGGGATACTATGCTGCGACTTTGAATTCCGTTCCTAAATCGCGTCCGTTTTTACCTTACGATTGATGTTCGGAATAAGCTTAGGCGCGCCAGCCCTACGCTCCATATCACGTGAATTTCTAAACAGGTACCCTAAAAGGTACCTAAGGTGCTAAGGTAAGGTAAGGCGCCTTAGTTTCAAGCACAGTTTCAGCACGATATATCACTTCTGCCACGATAAGTTATTAAGTATTATGATTACTGTCCAAGATCAAGTCGCTACACAATCTATAGAGAAATAATGGCCTTTTGACCTGGTATCATCCATCCTATACATCAACATCGCAAAGAAATCATCGACCCCTAGCTTCACGTTAGATGCTTACACAGCAGATGTCACTCTCCTATCCAAACGAGCCCTTTCCAAACCCCCCTTCCCCTGGACAAGCGTAATCCAATCCTCCCACTCCCGTGCCATCTCCATCAGCACACTGCCCATCACGCCCGCACTTGCCATAAGACCATGGCCTTCCCCATCCAGTACTCGAACCTCGCATCTTCGCATTGTCTTGCCAAGCCATTTAGCATTCTCTACAGGGACCCTAGTGTCTTTGCTGCCGTGGTGAATTACAACCGAGCGTGTAATGTCGACGTATCTAAAGCCGATGGACTGCCGCCGTTCCAAACAGACCAGGAGATCAACCGCTGGATTGGCATTTGTGGTGGCCGCAGCCCAGATGGCTTCCGTCAGTCGTGTGTCATAATCTGATTGGCGTTCTTTCTCGGCCTCCGGGTCAATCATTGATGGACCTAAGTCAGAGTCGTCTGAAATGGCCATGTCTTGCGCAAATGAACCCCGATCGTATTTGAGTTCTTGCACTTTCGTCGGCTTGGAGTATTCACGTCGACTGGCATTTGTGATTTCTGGGGCCTCCGTTGGCATGCTCTTACGCCTCGAGCGCCGTGGCGACTTGGGCAAACTCGTGGTAATGCTGGCACTCGTGGTACTGAAGAAATTGGAATTGGCGGCTTTCAGAAAGGTAGTGGGCAAAGAACGAAGGAAACGCTGGGAATAAGGCATAGCACTAACGGGTAGAGAATCTTGCTGGGTCCCAATGACAGACATCTGAGATGGAGGGATCCAGGGCGCTAAGAGGTGGACTCGGCCACGGATGTGCTGTGGCATGCGGAGCGCCGTTGCCAAGGCGTAAATGGCGCCCGCGGAATGAGCCAGAATTGAGAACTTGGAAAGTTTGAGATGCTGACAGATAGCGAGTACATCATCTGGCCATCGCAAGGGCTGATCGGTCCCATCGACGTGAGGCTCGCTGGCCCCAACGCCTGGGCGATCAGGTGTGATGAGCCGAAGCTTTAAGGTCAACGCTAATTCATCGTAGAAAGCGGTGATGTACCTGGTCAAGCCCATTCCAACGCAGCAAAAGACAGCCAGACCGTTGGGATCACCAACCTCGGAAAAGGAGATGACACGCCCAGTCGTTGGATGTTCTATCTTCTGGGACAGCCTTGGAGAGGACAGGTAGTCATACACACCATCGTCTATGGAATCTAGACTCGATGATCGATCCTCAGCTGCCAGTGGATTTGAGAATGTCCTCCGGTGCTTCTCGGCAGTCGTTGGGCTTGTAGATCTCTTCAGTAGGCGAGAATTACTTCTCTGTGGTGGTTTACTCCGCGTTCGTTGAATTTCCACGGTGGGTTTAAGCAGGGAACTGTTCTTTGCTTCACGAGGCTTGCAGCCTTGTGAACTCGCTCGAGCTCCGCTAATTCGGTTGATCCTCTGATCAACCACTGGAGAAGGTGCGCTATTTTCGTAATCTTCGTTGGAACATGCTTGCTTCATACGCTTTGCTGGGGAGTTTTGAGGCTCGTCCTTTGCATTAGTTGTCAAGTTGTTGGTCTGTCTCAATGGTGATCGATCGTATTTCCCTTGGCGACTGCTTGAAGGTGATCGAGAATCTTCAGTGGTTACTGTGAGCGGGCTTTCTCTCCTTCTTTTCTGCTCCTTCAGCTCCCTTATCCTGCGTGAAACATCGTCCTCAACGGAATCATCAGGAAATTTCTGAGACTCTTTCTTGGACAAGTCAGGGCTATCATCCAAAACCAGTCTCCCGATATCTGGCTGGACGTGGGATCTCCGTTTCCGTCTGGACGGGCTGGAACCATGGCTGTGTCGGACCGAAGAATCTCTGGTAGGGATTTTCAGCCCACTGCCTACAATATCTGGACTATCACCTGGTCTGTTGGCCTCCTGGTTTGTAGCATGGATGGAAGAATGGGCCGAAGAAGCTCGTGCGGAGACGCGCGGAGATTTCGGATGCTGATTTGTAGTGTAGATCGAAGAATGAGCCGATGATCCTCGCGCGGAGAAACGTAGAGTCTCCAGATCGAGATTTTCGCTGTTCTGGCTTTCAAATATCATCAATGGATCTGGCGAAGACGTCCCCTCAAGGTTTGGATTTTGGTTTTCTGCATCAGGCAAATGTTCGCGAGATTTCATTCTGCCTCCTAGTCTATTCCCATCACTCATTCGGTCTTTAGAACTTCTAAAACCTAGAGTCTTATAAGTCTTTATGCTCTTCTTGCCACCACTCGCGGTCGATGCAATGCTTGTTTCTGATTGCTGGGGACCTGGCTCAATGCTGAGATTCCCAATGCTGTATTCCTGCTGCGGATCACGTTCGGCGTGGGTCTGCGAACCCCACGAGACGTTTCGAAAATGGGATTTGAAAAAGCTTTGACCTGGTGAAGTAGGTACTACTGGTGGATGCGCCACATCGTCCGGGTGCAGGAAGAAGTCTTCGGCCGATTCACGGGGTTTCTTTTGCACGCCATAGTCCATCCCAAAGCCAGGGTCGGGACCTGACCGATGTACGTAGCCACCAAAAGGACCATGTGATTTGTTGTAGCGCGGTGAGGAAGGGGTGGATACTGAGGCGGTTATGCGGGGCAAGTTTTCGAAATGATGCTCGGCTGGAGTTGATATAGCGGAAAGGGTCTCTATTAGGGACGATATGACTTCGGTTGAGGCAGGTTGGATAGTTACACGGTTCGCCGACCGGCGGGGCGCCGTAATAGTAGAGGAAGGTAATGAACGTCGATGCTGTTCTCTCGGGCGCAGGGAGGTCCGCAAAGGGATAACAGGGGAAGAGTCCGTCATCGTGGTGGAGGGCATATCGGAGGACGGAATGTAAAGGGGATGATGTTTCTTTTTGGGCAAGTTCGCGGTCTCACTTCTGCAGGGCGGCTGCCTCTAGAGCACGGCCCCAATAAGGCATCTAAGGGCCGAGTCGGGGATGAATCCTGTCCCTCATCAAAGTGCAGTAGTATCGCAATGGGCGTTGCTCACGAGATCAATAATGCCTGATCCAGCAGTACACAGTATTCCGTATTCGGCAGAGGTGATACGACACAGGGATGGAGCGCCACGATAATTGACAGCGGGTAGGACTTCGTTAGTGGGTACCTTGTCAAAGAGTGACCCATTTCTTCTTACGACAGATACAGTACTTCCACGTTGATATTATCATTTTATATTATACCTATAAACAACATCAATCTACCGAAAAGCTGAAACCTGCCTCCGAAGGAAGATCGACCCCATCAAGCCCTTTTTTTTTGGCAATGTCCTTGAATGAGTTTCTGGGTCTTGGCTCATTGACCGCTGACAAGTTCTACAAAACGCGCAGGGTGGAATACAAACTGCCCCTCTAGTTGTCGTCTTTGATCAAGGAACTATTCTTTCCAGACCTCTTCTCATATCTCAATTTATATTTCATCAGGGGGATTGGTGGGCCATGGTGGCATCCCATTATCGAAACAGCTTCTCATTGGTCAGTGTTTGCCTAGCTCTAATGCGGGCCCCGGAGCCTGTAACATCGCTCTCGTCCAACTCTTCTCAGCCTTGAACCGTTTCACATTATTGTATCTTTCCTTCGAAACTACTGTACTTAGCAATCACAATGAATATATTTCAGTCCTCACAGCCTACGTGGCTTGACCGAGCTCTCTTACGAGTTCCACAGCCATCGCTGCTGGACCGCGTCTGGCTATCAGTTCGCTACCCTTACGATCTTGTAAAGAAGCCCATTGATATCCTACATTCAGTCCCAACCGTTGGCTTTCTGCTTGTACCTTTCTTCTCATCATATTCGACTTCGCTGAACCTACTGCTCTTTTACTTAACATGGACCACCCTCATCCTTTCACATTCGCCTCTCAAAGTTGAGCTTATTGGTACACTCGCGATCCGTAGTTTGTTCTGCATTCTGCCGTCGATTGGCTTCCTGCTCTTCGATAGCGCGGTGCCATCTTTAGCTGTCAAAATCAAGGAGCACGGTGATGATGCGTTGCCGTTGAGGGAAGAGCATGGGGGTATCAAAGGCCGATGGTGGAAGATCACACTGGTTAGCCTGGGGAATATCTTACTGGGGATTGCATTGCAGGCAGGCATTGAAATCCTTCTGACCGAGGTCCTCCACACGCGGAGCGCCCTGAAGGTGACCCATGCCATTCCAATGCCCTGGGGAGTCGGGGTTGACCTGCTCCGGGGATTGCTCCTGCGCGAGGTATGTCCATCAAGAATCACACCCAAGCCATCTGCGCTAATTCACATCGCGCTTCAGATACTTGCCTACCTATTCCACCGTTACGCCCTCCACAACCCCTCCTCCCCCATCCACAACCAGCACCTGGCTTGGCAACACTCTGTCTCAGCCCCATACTCCCTAATCGCAAACTACGACCACCCCCTCCCCTACATCATCCACGTCTTCCTCCCCTCCTACCTTCCCGCTGTATTCTTCCACTTCCATCTCCTCACGTACCATCTCTACCTCGCCATCATATCTCTTGAAGAGACCTTCGCTTACAGTGGGTACAACATGCTACCTAGTGCGTTTATTCTAGGCGGGATTGCAAGAAGGCAGGAACGACATCTGATGGGTGGAGGAAAGGGGAATTTTGGATGCTTTGGGTTGATGGATCTGGTCATGGGGACGGGTCTTGGAGAGGATGTGATAGAGGACATTCGGGACGAAGCAGAGAACAAGCAAGTGGCTCAGAAAGTGAAGGGAAGGGCAAGAGCGGCTGGGAGAAGGACGAAGAAGTCGAGGGAAGATTAAGAATTTGGGACTCGAATTCGCGAGTAGAATGTGCCCACATTTCAAGATACCCTTTTCATCACTTCCGATGATCTCTTTTGTGATACCCTTGTCATCCCTTGCTGATGTTTCCTCTTCTTTTCTCTCGGTGGAACGTGTAATTGATGGATGTTCAGCGCCGAGTGGCTTACTTTCTTATTTAGTATGTAGAACCACATGCAGATACCACTGTAGAGATGGAGTGACTCTGCTTGGTTAATCTTTACCGAATGAAATCAGGTGATTGTGATGTGGTTCTTGTTGAAGCTTGATACAGAAAGACTTGCCGCCAATTAGGCCATATCGGAAATGCGGTCCGTCCCTCCACGTACAAACAAATCCAGCCATCAGTAACAAGCACCGTCCCTGATCCCCATTCACACCTCCGTAAACTACCCTGGACCCCTGTCTACCACTTCATCTCGTGTGGTCTGTCTCCCCTGCGTAAACTAAACGTGCTTCGAAGGTACTCGAAGAGATGCGGCTCTTTCTTGATATTCGCCAACAGCGACTTGTCAACAGCCTTCTGATCGCTCGCGCGTACACTAGCAACCTTCTTCTTCTGCAGTAGAATGTAAGTCAGCCAACCTCATCCCAGGCACTTCGCCTTATGTACTGACCTCTGGCTTCTCTCCCTGCTTAAAAAAAGCTTCCTCTCCACTCTTCTCTCCTTTCTTCTCTCTCGTAAAATACCCCTCATTTCCAACCTTCTGAACCACCTTCTCATCAATTCCCTTCAGCTCCACCTTCGCGCTCGTGGCAATCACATACCGGGCGTTTACTCTCCGGAGCGGCACGCCGTTGACTTTGAAGGGACCGGTAATGAGGAGGACACCTTGAGGGAGGTGCTTGAGGAGAATGACGCGCTTGCCGCGGAAGCGGCCTGCGAGGAGGATGAGGACGGTACCAGGTTGGAGGGTGGCGCGGGGTTTGGCGGGGTGGATGGATTTGCGAACCTGATGAAATAGAGGATTAGTAGCAGTTTTTTTAGTAATTCGAATCTTGTTGTGACTCGAATTGTTCGCAAGCTGATCGGCCTTCGTCGCGCAACCCACCACGGCCACTCAAGCTCTAAGCAGGTCACGGAAACCATAGGGCCAGTCATTATGACTTATCAACATACCTTCTTGGGCTTGTACTCATCCTCCGCAGGATAGTACTTCTTCGCCTTTTGTGAGTGGTGAGGTATTTCTCGCTCGCCCTTGCCGAATTTCTTCGTCTGCCCTGTAGGCTTACTCGAATCTTGCTTTGCAGACATGGCGTCTGCGGGAACGATTGTTATGAATAGTAGAAGGGTAGCCGTCGACTTGCTGTAGACAGGTAATGGTGGGTTCGGTGGTTGATAGATGAGCCCTAAGGTTTTGTGGGAGTTTTCGCTTAGCGGGCACTAGCATGGATTTGGCTGATTATGTAATGGACTTTGAGCTCTTTGAAGCCTTGCAAGCAACGACATGTAATTGTTGTCAATCGCAATTCTGCCTAAGGTAAACCTACAGCTTACCTTATTCTAAGCATACCACCTTAAGCGGTAGCTACCTGAACTGCTACCATGTCAATCTCACCCATCATAACCTTTAAAGCTGGTATTTGTGATGTCGATGTAAGTCTTAGCCTTCCCAACCGAATAATAGCTCAAATACATGGAAAACAGCTTGCAATGACTCTCACGACTAACAAGTGCCAGACCACCTCAACTACTCCAAAATTCACTCCGAAGCCAACACCCGGTTACCTCTATCTTTTCGAAGAAGATGAACTCATGCATTTCTGCTGGCGTCCCCGACCGGCCTCCCTGAGCAGCCCTGAGCTTGAGCTCATCATGGTTCCCGCCGACGGCCGATTTATTCCATACGAGCGTAGCGAGCCAGATTCAAACTCAAAATCTCCCACGAATGGCAGAGTGTTTGTTCTGAAATTCCAGTCCAGCAGCATTCGTCATCTCTTCTGGCTACAGTCCAAAAGCCAGCATGCACAAGGAGATCCGGCTTGGTTCAGTCCACGGGACTTGAAAATTGGACAGATTGTGGATCGGTTGTTACAGGGGGATGAGGTCAATGTGCAAGAGGAAATTGCGAATGTGAACGACAATCAAGGGGCCCATGATCGTGAGGATGATCGGATGGAAGATGTAAGGCCTGGAGGAGGTGATGTACAGGAGAATATCGCTAGTGGAGATCCTTTTATGGGAAATCCTGAAGAGGAGGGTGAGGGACCTAGGGAAGGAGGTGCAGATGGCGGACGAGCGTAGGTGTTAATTTCCAGTTATTCTGACTGTTTCGAGACATATCTGAAGGTGTCTTGCTTTGGGTGGATGACCAGCGGCGTTGTGGAGTGTGCTCTCGGCGGATGACGGGCTCCGACAAAGGTTGCGATAAATGTACTGAAGGAAATGCAAAGCTTCGGGGTTGATTGAACGCTCTTAAGCGTTTCAAATGTGTGCTCGATGAATTGAGAACGCCTACACTGAGCATGGCTAACGCGTACTTGATAGTGCAGCTATACCGTCCAGCGACGCCGCAGCAGCGGTCCAGAACTTCCTCCGGTCAATGCAGGGCAACCAAGCGCTCACCAACCCGCAAGCACAAGCCCAATCTAAACCATTCACCACTCTACCTGACCTCCTTCCCACTTCAACCACCATCCCTGTCGTAGAATCACTGCCCCCCAAGTCCATCGACTCTCTCCTCTCCTATCTCCCTCCCACCCTCCTTCTCCTAAGCCAAGAGGCCGACGACATCTCATCCGTCGACTTGAAACCCGAGACCGCTGCCGCTGCCCTCGAAGCCTTAAGCCTCGATCAAAAGAAAGATATCTTAAAGAAGGTGCTTCGCTCGCCACAATTCAGCCAGAGCCTGGGGAGTTTGACGCAGGCACTTAGGGATGGGGGATTACCTAGTATTAGCGATGCATTGGGGGTGAAGGTGAAAAATGGAGGGTTTACGAGGAGAGGAGGGATGCCTGTTGGGGATGGGGAGGCTGTGGAGGCGTTTTTGAGGGGGGTGAGGGGCAGTGTGGAGGAAAAGGAACAAGAAGATCAGGGGGAGAACATGCAGACTAATTAGTGGAAGGAGTTGACAGATGATGGATATCTTTTTGTAGAGACGATGGCATAGCGAAATGGCGTTTTGATCATGGAAGATAAGAGGCCTGAACGCTTGATGCTATCATACATAAATCCCTATAATATAGCTTACAAAGTCCTGGAGCAAAGCAGCATAATCGAATCATCTGAATAAAACGGTTTATGTGATTATGCCTCATAGGTTTAGCAATAGATACCTTCAGTGACGTTGGGCTATTTCCCCAATATCCTAGAAGTAACAGCGGCACAGAGCGATGGCCATTCGAAATAGAGAATCCAATTGCACTTCCTGGAAATCATCTTCTGCAACCGCATGATAGGTCCCGTTCCTTTCAGAGATTTAGGTTGAGGGCAAAACTCAAAGGTCTTTTCGATTGAGGTAACTTCTTTACAACGTCCACCACCGTCCTCTATTCTGAATTCGCTCGAGCCCTTCTAGTAAGGCTATTTCCAGTTAGATTTTCGATGAAATATTTCGCTCAAAACCCACGAAGATTTCTCAATTACCGAACTGTCCACTTCTACCTCAAAACCATAACAATTGTATTTGTCCCAGTTGTAACACTTCCAGACAAATTATATCAGGGCAATCAAAGGTCTTTTAAAACATACTACCTTCAATAGGCCAAACAATGTCTTCAGCTCCTCAGCAACTTCGTAATGTAGCTACTCAGCTATGATCGGACGATGAGTTGACAATGTTGATTGTAGGCTTCAGCTATCCCAGGTACAAATTCACTTGTTGACGGATAGACCGGAGGACAAAGAGTCATGGGTAAAGGACAAAATCCAGCAAATCTTTACACTCATAGTATTCTTTTTGGTAGGATTAACCGGTTCTTCTGGAGTAGACGCAGGAGGGCTGAAAGGATTGTAGCAAGAAGACAAATAAGAAGGCATGGATTGCAGCCGCCGAGGTGGAACATATGTGCTGGGAAAAGCCAAGTCGATCCGACAGTATTCTCGAAAATAACGGTGTGGTGTCGGTTAGAACTAGAGTGACAGACAAATCATGAACCGAGAAATCATAACGTATGGAGGGTAAGGAGCGAACAACAGATGTGGTCATCTAAAAGCAATGTGTACAGATGCTGCTAAAAACTGAAAGATCTCTCTTTGAACGGAAAGAAGCGGCATCCTTTGCATGAATGCCTCAAAAGTGCACCTTCGTGGGCCTAAACTTCTTTAAAAGGCATGGAAATTAGCGATAAGGCGAGCGAATATACTGCATGGCCTTGTCATTGAACAAGGTAGGGTAGGTGAAGTCTCCCTACAAGTATATTATTATCACAAAGGATATTACTACACAGAAGTAGAGAACTTCTAAGAGGTGTCGTTTACTACTAACCCCATTAGGCGACAAAGAATTAAGCGAGAAACCCGCACCTAAGCGAAGCGCACCAAGATTTATAGATTTACAAACAACACGCATCGGCAATCCACCACGATAAACCGCCAGTATGAGGTACATACACACTCAGGAGTCCCTGGAAATCCCCGAAAATGGTAAGTTGTGTCTAGGTGCCCTTGGTGGGTGTGGATCAACGGTCTCGTCGTAAAGAAGCCCTGGCATGCGGCAGACTTGTTTACGGAGTGCAAGGAGACAGTTACTGAAAATTTGTGCAGTCAAGGTCCACATCAAATCTAGGGTTGTCACTGTGGAGGGTCCACGAGGTTTGTCTCACACTGAAAAAAGCTTCTCTGCTCTCTGACATCTAGTAGGCAAGCTCGTAAAAGACATGTCACATCTTTCCGTCTGCTTCTCCCACCCTGCAAAGAACCTCGTCAACATCGAACTACATCACGGCGCCCGCAAGAATGTCGCTACACTGCGAACTGTTAAGACTTTGATCAACAACTTGATTATCGGTGTTGTGAAGGGTTTCAAGTACAAGATGCGCTACGTTTACGCCCATTTCCCTATAAACGTCAACCTCGAGAAGAACTCTGAGACCGGCCTCTTCGAAGTTGATATCCGGTATGCGAGGTTACGGGGGCTTTACCAGTCTCCGAGGGTTGGGGAAATCGTGGGCTGACATGTGCTACGAGCATAGTAACTTTATCGGCGAGAAGATCGTTCGAAAAGTCACAATGCGACCAGGCGTAGACGTGGAGATATCGAAGAACCAAAAGGATGAGCTACAACTCACCGGAAACTCGTTGGAGGATGTCTCGCAAAGCGCGGCCGACATCCAACAAGTCTGCCGGGTAAGGAATAAGGATATCCGAAAGGTATGTCGACTGCTCGCTCAGTGTCATATGAACGCTAATATGGGGGATCCTATAGTTCTTGGATGGGTTGTACGTGTCGGAGAGGGGCAACATCGAGGCGGCGTAGGGCTGTCAGGCGGATTGTGTTCACTAGAACTGACCAGGAGCATCTGTTGTATTACGAAGGCGCATGGCATAGCACTTCTGTAGCTTCGACGTCCAACAAGTCACAAAATCTTTCGACATGATGTCTCAGAATCAACACGGCTATCTAAATGCCCAAAATAGGGCAACTTGCTAATCCCTGGTTTGAACTCTGGATATAAGTTAATCGTTGCGCCTAGGATGTTGGATCTGACACCCAATGATTGCAAGACTGTTGTGCGGCACTGATTCTTACTCTGCACATTACCTACCTCAAGGTCTTGGAGATGTGAGCGTAGCACGGGCTTGACAGGTGATCTGAGATAGGTACCTTAGCTGAGAAGCTATCTCCTGCCAAAGAAACGTACCTTATCCCTTGACTTGTAGTCCTGCAAACCAGCAGTAGTCTACCAAATCCCTTTTATTTAATCGCATCGACTCACAAGGCTTAGCGACGCAGACATGGAGCGGCTGCTCCTGGGTGAGATAATAGCTCCCCAATCGTCCGAGATCTGTATCTTTGATTGCGCAAGAGATGTACTTTACCCGAATGCCAATGAGAGGTGACTCTGGTGGTCATCCCCCTCGACCCTTAAGATTTCCCCGCATGCGCGTTAAACGTCGTACAACATGGGGAGCCATTCAATTGAGATCCCTTGCCCTATCAGACATAGCCAACACGGCCGATCTTGAAGCTGCAGCGATACGCCAACGCTAAACTGTTTGTCAATAGCGTCATCAATCTGCTTGTGGGAGGCACAAGGGTTTGCTAGCCAAACTAGAAATGATAGATAACAAGAGGTGTTCCATAATGTTCAGTCCTCTGTTCTCCGAAAAACCACAAACATTCACCAGGCACAACTACGCAAAACCGACGTTGTCCGAGAATGGCTGAAGATAAGACAGTCAATATTGGTGTCTTACAAGAGTCTCCAGAGGGTCGACCTTCCTTTCGTAATGGAGTACTAGACGATCCAGAGATGGACGGCCTCACCTTGTACGAAAAGAAAGCCTTACTTGTAAATCGCGAATTCAATGCTCAGGGCATGGGGAAATACCAATGGTAGGGCGACATTCGAGCTACTTGCATTTTCTCGCATGCTTATCGTTCGCTACCTAAGGTACATATTCTTTTTGTGCGGATTTGGCTATTTCATTGATCTATTATATGCTCAAGCATTTGGACTGGTAGCCCCAGCGTTGCAGAACGAGTTGGGGTTTTCAGGTCAGTACCACCAAGTCACCGATGGGAACCTACTGAAATTGTCGGGAAGACAAACATTATGGTGATATATTCACGTCCTTCTCAGCAGGGCTGACAGCTGGAGTAAGAGCTTTTTCCCAAATCAGATGCTGCCCCGCAAGTTTGGGCTGATGTAAATTCGAAATAGGCCTTCGTTTGGGGCGTGTTGGTAGATCTGATTGGTTGGTACTCTGGCTTGCCTGATCTTCTCTACAAGATAGAACGATCAAACTGAGCGTTTACCCTAGGCCGGCAGTACGCCTTCAACCTTACGGTGTTGATCACCTCCGTTTTTGGTCTTTGTCTTGGTGCACCTTCAAATTATAGTGCAATTCTTGTCTTGACTGCTTTCGTTGGCTTTGGTATCGGAGGCAATATACCTATCGACACGACAATATGTCTCGAATTCCTACCACAGGTATGTTGCGTGTGAGACTTTATTTACACACTTCTGACTGCCCAAGAACCGTCGCTTCCTGCTGGCAATGTTGTCAATTTTCCAGCCACTCGGTGTAGAAGTAGCTTCGGGTATTGCATACGGGCTCGTCCCCAAATACTCATGTGGTGGTCAGCCGGATGGCACCCCTCTCCCAGCCTGCAGCAAGGTCGCGCCGGGAGAAGCTTGCTGTACGAGGGCCACCAACATGGGATGGCGTTATACGCTGTTTACTCTTGGTGCTATCTGCCTGTTCATTTTCTTCTTGCGATTTGTGGTTTTCCGCTTCCAGGAATCGCCCAAGTTCCTACTTTACCGGGGAAAGGATGAAAAAGCGGTGAAGGTAATGCAACATATAGCACGATTCAACGGCCGCGAGAGTTCAGTCACAATGGAAGCATTCGTTGCTCTAACAGACGAGGATGCATCGATTGGTAGCAGGACTACAGGTTCCCCTGTACTTGGTGGAGGGACGAAGCAATCCAAGAGCTCTTTCGCCGATAAAGTCAAGCTGGAGTTTGAAAGGTACAAGATCTTGTTCGCAAACTCCACAATCGCTCGCTTGACCATTTTGGTTTGGATCACATATATTTTTGATTATTGGGGTTTCAGTATTGCCGGTAAGTCTCGTGTAATGGAACCACCAATGGTCTTTCTTCGTATTAATTATCATCCAGGATCATTTCTACCAAAGATTCTGATCAAGAAGGGTCATTCGATCAACGTCTCCGTTTCCGGGAGCTACAGGGATTTTTGTATCATATACCTGTGTGGTATTCCCGGTGTCCTCCTTGGCGTACTCATGTACGCAGTCCCTCTGGTCGGCCGTAAGTGGGCCATGGTCGGCTCATCTGCGCTCATGGGCGTTTCACTCTTCCTTTTCGCAACCGTGAACTCGAGGGCGTCAAACATTGGATTCAATGCCATGGAGTATTTCTTCCAAAGCATGTTTAATGCTGTGCTTTATGGATGGACTCTTGAAGTTTTTCCGGCCCCAATCCGAGGGACTGCTTGCGGCCTTGCAAGTTTCTGGGGTCGTTTGTTCGGTATCGTTGCGCCTCTTGTAGGTGCGGTCCTATTGGCCCAGAATACGAATTCACCTTTATACATGGGTGGAGCCGTGGTCTGGATATGTACGATTGCGATTCTCCTCATGCCAACGAGTCGCATGGGCGCACAAAGCTACTAGCCACGCCAGACGGTCAAGTGGACGGATTTGTTGAATCTCTCAGTCTTTCCACTCCCACTACAACAGCACAAGTGCTCCCCAACGGATCGGTCGAAACACGCGACATGAGTAGCAACGAACACTAAAAATCAGAAGATTTTCGCTATTGATAGCTTTAGAAAGAAATGAGACGGGGGTGCAGGCGGTGTCAGTGTCAAACTAGCTCGATGGTTGGAAATTGAAGCAAACCTCGTTTCCGAGATGAGAAAGACAACCAACATGGACTAAGTGCTGGGCCTCCTCCTAGCTCTCACAAGTGGTCAATCAGGCTTATAAGCTTGAGGTCGCAATGATCATGGTTACATTCACGACATTGAATATTATTTGATAGACCATAATTGTGATATGGTCCCGATTACGGAATAAGTGGGTAAGGCAAGGTAGGTAGAGTACTGTACCTTTGAGGGCTTCCATTGCGGGCCCAGACCATTAACAAGCAAGTCGTAACTGTAATTTATCTCCAACGAAAACACCGTCTTACTCTTATCAAAAGCTGCATGATAAGAAGCTAGAGATGTCGCTACCTCGGTGGCGGGGAATTTGGGGATCGTCGCTGCTGTTGGTGATGGCAAGTTCGGTCGACAGCGGAACATGCTCGTGAACAATCGAGGGATTTGCTTTGTCTGCTCTTATGCTTCCACTTTTTGCGTCAGTATCGTTCGCTTGCGTCTGCTATGGCATCATCATGGCGAACTGCCGCATCGATTTGTTCCATGTTTTCTGGACAAGGATTCCGTACGGAGTAGAATACCACGGGAATGATTTTACCGGGTTGCATGACGAGATTTACTCGCTTCGCCTAGCGTGATGGCGTTTACTCGGCCTGCGTGGATTAAACCCATGGAAGTGGGGGGCTGATGGCTCTCCCCCCTCGAACAGGGATCCCCTCGGTCCAGTCTCGACTTCTCGAGAGTCGTGCAACAGCCCTTGCAAATGATGCAATCATGTGGGGTTTCCAACATCGAATGAGATGCATTCATTGACCGCAAGGCGGACAGGATCCATGGCTTACCTTATCCTCGCATCCTTAGATCGCTTCCAACAGACAAGCGTCCCCCCCTAGGGCTTCCACCCGGGCAGATAGTATTCCGTATAAGATCAGCATCTTTGGTCCCCCTCGACACCTTTTTCCTGCTTACCCTACCCACCCGTTCACTTCGGAGCACTATCTCAGTTGCTTTGGATTGCCTACAAACCCTTTCACGACCTCCAAACTCACTGTCCTTCGTATCAAATCAACAGCCCTTGTTCGAGCGACACTCCCTCGAACTTGTGCCTCGGAATTTTCCAAAGTAGTCGCATTCTTGGTGGTTAATGCTGAACGTGGACGACGGACGACAACCTTTTTACTTTACTCCGTTGATACAGAGTATCCGCAGCATAAAATGGCGTTAGGAAGGAAAACCCTGGCCGTCGACAATAACAACACTCATGGCACTGCTGTGCCCCGTGACCCTGGACTCCAGACAGGTATCTACGGTTATGACGTGGAGAAAACAGAGGAACACAAAGGGCGCAAGATGAGCCGTGTTGCTGGTACTGCCCTGACGGACTCTGACGAAGACTCAGTGATGAGTGTGGGGAAGCAGCTGGAGCTGGAGTCAACCAATTCAATCAAATACAGGACTTGTTCCTGGCAAAAGGTGAGTAATCAATCCTCTAGGGGAAATCCGCAGAACAGCGCAATTGAAGACGTCTTGCGCCATCTGTGCGCTCTTCCGGTTCTGAATCACCCCGAGGAAAACTTTCTGATGTTGAATTACCATAGACCGCCGCGCTCCTCTTTGCGGAATACATTTGCCTGGCAATCATGTCATTTCCGTATTCGTACTCGGTCCTCGGTCTGGTTCCCGGCCTTATAGTAACCGTCGTCGTTGCTGCTTCCGTCTTGTACACTTCTTTGATCGTCTGGTAAGTGACGCTGTAAATCTTGAGACGGCACTCGCTCAATTTCACAGGGAGTTCTGTGTCCGCCATCCTGAGGTTCGAGACGTCTGCGACCTTGGTCAAATGCTCTTCTATGGCTGGAGGTGGGTGTGGTATGCAACTGCGGTTATGTTTCTGCTCAACAATACTATGATACAAGTACGAAGAGTTCTTTCACTTGCGCCAGCGTTATCTGACATATCCAGGGCTTACACGTATTGACTGGCGCCAAGTATCTCAATACAATGACCAACGGTGGCATGTGTACTGTTGGCTTCTCTGCCATCATGGCTGTCATATGCTTCGTATGCTCTTTGCCCAGAACGTTCGACACTCTTTCGAAGTTGGCAACGCTTTCTGCCTTCTTTACGTTCGTTTCCGTTCTCCTGGCGGCCATCTTTGCTGGGATCGAGCAGCACCCTTACAATTACAACGCTGGCGTAGGTGTCACCAAAGGTCCAAAAGTGGGTATGGTCGGTGAGCCGACTGTCCTCATCGTCGCAACTGCAGGCACCACCTTCGTCAGTGGTATGAGCGCATTCTTGAACATTAGCTACACCTTCATCGGCCAGATCACCATTCCTAGCTTCATCGCTGAGATGAAGAACCCCAATGACTTCCCCAAGGCTCTTTGGGCCGTTACCATTGCGGAAATCATTCTCTTCAGCTTGGTGGGCTCCGTCGTTTACGCTTATACCGGAACACAGTACAACACGGCTCCCGCCTTTGGATCTTTGGGCAACGAATTGTTCAAAAAGGTTTCCTTCTCTTTCATGATTCCGACACTGATTTTCCTTGGTGTCCTCTATGCCTCCGTCTCAGCCCGTTTCGTCTTTTTCAGGCTCTTCGAGGGTACCCGCCACAAGGGAAACCACACCATGGTCGGTTGGGCTTCCTGGGCTGGCATCCTTGCAGCGACCTGGATCGTGGCCTTTGTTATCGCCGAGGTGATTCCGTTCTTCTCGGACTTGCTGTCACTGATGAGTTCGCTTTTCGACTCTTTCTTCGGGTTCATTTTCTGGGGTGTAGCCTATATGCGAATGCGGAAGGCCGATTACGGGGCGGGATGGATTTCACGAAGAGGCATTCGTGGGATTGCTGGGTTTGCATTGAACGTTGCCATCATTTTGATTGGGGTGTTCATGTTGACCGCTGGAACCTACGTAAGCTTTTCGATCTGGAGGAAACTTGTTGTGACTAATTCTATCGCAGGCTTCTGTCCAGAGTATTTTGAATGATTACGCCGCCGGATCGGTTCGTAGCGTGTTTGATTGTTCGAGCAACGGCTTGTAACTACTTTTTGAAAACCGAGCACAATGCTTCGGGAGGTTTAGTGTAGGGTTGGTTAAGATTGTTCAGTACCATAAATACATACAATTCTATCGAGGAATATAGTACTAGTGATGTTAAACGTGCGCTCCTTGTGATTCACAACAAGGTCGTATTATTGCCGTAGGATGTAAAGATTCCCCAGCCAATGACTCCTAAAATATCTCACCTATTGCATCAGCGATATTATATACCTACACAGTAAGTTTTCTTGCTGTATATGAGATTAGGATGTTGACGGCAGTGGGTCATCCTCGGCTTGAGCCGAACCCCAGGGCCTCTTATTTGGCTTTCATTCAACCATACAAATATGAAAGGAAGCAAAGCACTCAGCATTGCTGCGAGGCATATTCAGTCCCCGAGAGTTCGAGATCAATCAGCGAGGAGCTTGTCCAGCATCTGCGTCACTCGCAATGCCTCACGCGCCAACAACCTGACCTCCAGACCTTTTACTATCCACTGCCATGATAGACATTGTGCTTTTCTTCAAATTGCACCCAAAAAACCATTGCCTCGGCGAAGGAATGCATCCAGCAATGCAACGGGTTCGACAGCTATCAAACATACCGCGCTTTACGACCTTCATCTTGCCCATGGTGGAAAGATGGTTTCCTTTGGGGGCTACTCCATGCCAGTCCAATACCCGGACTTAGGAGTTGGTGAAAGTCACAAATGGACTCGAGAAAAAGCGAGTCTATTCGATGTAGGGCACATGTATGATCTTAATCGCTATTGTGTGTGTGAACCTCAACCACTGACGCCTCCCATAGGGTTCAGCATGAAATTTCTGGTCCGGGCGCTTCGTCTTTCCTCGAGAAAATCACCCCTACATCCACCGCCGCTCTGAAGCCCTTCCACTCAACCCTCTCCTGCCTCCTCCATCCGGGCACAGGTGGCATAGTTGACGATACGGTCATCACACGCGTTGGCCGGGAAAAATTCTACCTCGTCACAAATGCCGCTTGCCGGGACAAAGACCTTGCTTACCTCGAGAAGTTTGGGGCTCATCAAGACGAAGGTATACATTGGGAAGTTCTCGAAGGTCATGGCTTGGTTGCTCTCCAAGGGCCCCTCAGCGCAGATATTCTGCAAAATGCCCTGAGAGGCATCGTTCATCAAGACGAGAAAGAGTCAGACCTAAAGTCCCTGTACTTTGGCGAATGCGCACAGCTTCGTTTGAATCTACCCTCGAGTGCTGCTGAAATCCTAATCAGCAGAGGAGGCTACACTGGTGAAGATGGGTTCGAAATCTCAATTAAACCGAACTCTACAGAAGAATTCACGAATCATCTGTTGAAGAGCGCTGGACCAGACAAACTACGTCTAGCGGGTTTGGGTGCACGAGATAGTTTGAGGCTAGAAGCGGGGATGTGTTTATACGGACATGATATAGATGACAGCACCACACCCGTGGAAGCAGGTCTCAGCTGGATCGTCCATAAGGATCGTCGAACGTACGGAGGTTTCTACGGCGATGAAGTAATCTTACGCCAATTACGCCCTGCAAAAGAAGGAGGCGGCGTTTCGCGGCGGAGAGTGGGGCTGGTAGTGGATGGAGCGCCGGCACGAGAAGGAGCTGATATTCTAGGGACTATCGAGGGAAGAGAAGAAAAGGTGATTGGGAAGGTGACAAGTGGCTGTCCTAGTCCGACGCTAGGAAGGAATATTGCAATGGGGTATGTGGAGAGTGGACACCACAAGGCTGGGACTGAAGTGGGTGTTTTAGTAAGAGGCAAAAGGAGGAATGCCACGGTGACAAAAATGCCATTTGTGCAGAGCCGGTATTGGAAGCGGGCAGCTGGAACAGCGCCGGGGTAGGATGCTGTTGGGAGGATTCATTCTTTCTGAATGTTTGATGATGGGTTTCCGGGAAGTTATTGGAGAAGTCCTTCTCTGCAGAGGGATAGTCGAAATATTCAAGATACGTGGTATAATTTCAACACATTCGTCACATGCTATTCTAGAGGGAGTCCCGGTCGGTTAGTCCGACTGTTTACTGCCAGGCAAGCTATGTAGGCTTGAGGTATCGAAAACCTAGACCGATTTCAGAATTTATCGAGAGCTTAAGAAAAGTGAATCTGATATTCTCGAAGAAGATCACACTCGTAAAAATCATTGACAATAATATCGCTGCACTTCTTCAGCTTAGACTGACCATCACCAGAGAATCAGCTCAGTGAAGAGGATCACCCTCATAGTGGTCGAAGCGTAGCAGACGAGCACGAGCACGAGCACGAGCTGGTTCCCTCTGTACTCAATACGGATTCTTTTGATGAGGGGCAGGGACAGCAACAGGAGGTGGAGGCGGACGAAAACAACGATGAGGATGACGGCCAGGCGCCGCAGGAGGTGAATGGTGTGGCAGCGGCGCTGACGGCTGAAAGGGTTAGTGATCCCCATCTATCCGGCCAGGAGGATGGAAGCCCAAGACCGGCCGAGCGACAGCGGCTCCTACCCTCCCGCGATCCATCGCCAGCGAGAAATCATGACGAGGCGGAGAGCTGTAGCGATAGTCACGGCGACCACGAGCTCAACAACAAAGCCGACTCGGACTCGGATAATGGGAAATCACGTCCTGCTAAGCGGAAGCGGCCGTCCTCATCTTGCGACAGCCCAATGCAAAAGAAGCGCAGGCGCTCTCTTCAGCAGAGGTCTACCGGCCAATATAGACCACGCTCCAAGCCTCGTCGGCGCTCTCCCAAGTCTCACTCCCTACTTGATCAGGGTTCGAGCGCGGCCGCGGTCTCCAGTCCCAAGCGTCGATTGCTTTCGCCGGCGCCTTCTGCATCGCACCCCACGGATAGAGACATGTCGCTCGACTGCTACAACCTTGACCGATCGTCCGAAGCCGTCCAGCCGACGCTGACCGAGGTTACATTCCGTCCGCACTCTTCGCCGGACCTCTACTCCTTCACTGCAATAGTCCGGGTCGGTCATGACAGGCCAGAATTCTCTCTCGTCCGCTTTGTCACACTCATCGAGAACATGAGCTACATTGAGGATGTAGATATCCACACAGTCAAGTGACTATCGCAAGATATGGTCCACTTAATTGACTTGAGCCGGCTTGCATCTTCCCGGCTCTCACCCAGTGTGAGGACCAAGGGGATTCCCCCGAAGACAGGCCGTACCCATGGCAGCGCGGCGAGTGTCCGGCACTGGCATGGCAAAGCCGTTGACGCTGGGGCTACTGCATCGCCAGGATCTGAACTGTCAAGCAATGACGATGACAGCGATTCAAGTAACAGCGATCCCGATCTCAGCAGCGACGATGATGAAGATTCAAGCGCAGCTGAGCAAAGGCGTTCGAGCGCGAGCAAGCAGAGCCGATGGTCAGACCTAGACGAGCAGCGCTTGCTGGCATACGAGAAAGCGGGCAAGTCTTGGGAGTGGATCTTCTGCAAATTTCCTGGCAGGACTCGGGCCTGCGATACGTACACGCTGGAACATGGTCCGGCCCAGAGGCGATTGGGTTTCCCTGCAGGTGGACAGGCAGCAGCTCAAGCTCTCCGTGCCTACTTGTCCCTCGGTGTCTGCCGGAACGAATATTTGAAAGCGACCTTATCCCTCTGTCGGCCAGTCCCATTGCGGGAGCAGGTACGGTCGAGGGAAGCGGCGTTCAAAGCGAGGCGAATAAGGGATTAGACGTATGGGCGAGGCAGCAGAAATAGATCAGGAGGGGTTGACATTGGAAGCAGACATGGGGCTTTTCATTGGCATCCCTGGTATCATTGTATTGTACAGTTTCCCCAGACTCTTCCCCCAAAATATACAATTCAAAAACAAAAGTACCGAACGCCTCACGATGCTGATGGCCAGCCCCTGCCTCTCGCCTATGCAATTGCCTGTTCCCATTTTTCCAAACGGTCTATCGCTCTGCTGAATGCATTTATCATCCCATCGTACATTATATCGTTGTCGCGGAACGTTCCTGTGAAGATTGCTCCGTCCCTAATTGGGAAGAGGACATTTCGGAGCTCACGAGCCAACTGTTTCAGGCTCTCGAACTGTGGTGCAAACTCCGAGACAATGTACTCAAATGCATTTTTGTCCATGTCCCCTCGTTTCATCCGCGCAATTCGCCGATAATTTCCAGTGTACCAATCCCGAAGAACATTTGTCCTCGTTGATCTCGGCCGGGCTTGAAACTCGCCTGCGCCTTCGTGACCATACCGAATGCACATCCACATGAAGACATATAAGAATGATTCAAGGTCGTGCCGATAAGTGTGTTTCTTGCCTTCAAGAATCTCAATCGCCATGAACTGCATGGTACCCGTTCGGTGACGAGCTCCACTCGGCATGCTATCCAGCTCCTTTGCTAAGTCCAAGTCAATTAGTCTTCCTTTCTGGCCTTCCTTGGTAGCCTCGACAATAATGATATTGTTTTCAGAAACGTCTCGATGAAGAATCTTTCCATCCTCGAGAAGCGACTTGTGACCTCGGATGGCATCGCGTAGCGCCTCCAAAAGCTCTTTGACGGATCGATATTCGTGGAGAGGTCGTCCAGCTGGTGAAGTTACCAAGCAGTAGTTCACTCGGTTGCCGTACATCCCACTTTCGCAGTCTACTAGACTATCGGCCTCAGCCTCTTGAGTGCTGTGGGCGTCGGTGGCGTCTGGCTGGCCTTTGATATGCACATTTGCCGCGTTGGCGTGGCTACTGTCGGATTTGGATCTCTTCAGTCTGCTTCCCCCTTCAAGTCTTTCACCTCTTTTTCTTTTCTGCCCAGAGGAAGAAGTTGTGGTGCTACTTGCGCCGATTCCTAAGCCAATCAAGTGGGCCGCACTTCCTTTGAGACTTGTTTTCGAGTATGCCCGACTGGATTTTAGACTGCTATTGACCCAAGAGGCTTTGCTCGACAGCTTTCGTGGCGTTCCGAATTGCATGTCTCGTCGTAAATGTGCGACGGTGTCCGGATCACCGTCAATAGAAATCTTCTCGTGACTGAACCACTCAGCAATGCCCGTGACTCTTCTATCCTTGGCCAACTTCAACAGTGTGCCTTCCCGTTGCCTTTTGTCGGACGGCCAAGCGAACTTGACCACATACCCCCACTCCGTTGAATTACTTCCCCTTCCTCGATAACATGTTGTTCCCCTACACACTATCGCTTTTGTCGAGGCGATTGGCTTGTCCTCCAAAAAGATCCTCTCATGTTGTGCGACGATGTACCTGCCGTTCCCGTCATGCTTGATAAACGTGTTCAAACCCAATTCCGCATCAGACATCAGCGCATAGCCAGCAATGACCTTGACGAATCGCTCTGGCTCTCTGTGGATGTCGAACTTCTCCGAGCTGTATGGGCCGGACCTATCAAACATCCAAAGGCGCATCAGGGTCCCGCAAATCGTAAAACCAGGCCCGAATCGCCGATCAGATTGACTTCCAAACACCTCGCGCGCGTAGCCCGCCAGTTGCACCAGTGTTTTTGTGTAGCCATCCTCGTCAGGATTCCGTTTGTGTTCCCCAATAACAAGAACATTTGACCAGTCGTGCTCGCCGTCTTGGAAGACAGCGTCGGCGGGAGTGAGGAAAATGTCAAGCTTACGATCAGCCTCCGAGCCTCTCAACACTTTGTTCGCTGATGTGTAGTATCTGCGGCGAAGTCCATTGAAGATAGCGTCCTGAAAGTTCATAACCCACTCAAAAAAAGGGCCTTGAAGTGAAGGTTGCGGCCAATCGCTCCAGCGACCCTCTGTATACTGGGCTCTTGACACTTCGTAGATATCCCTCGCGTTGTTCGTCCAGGGTTTGCCTTCGAAGTATCGCTCGTAGAAGCCCCCGACATCGTAGTAGACGCGCCCTGTGAGTTCCTCGAGTATTCGCTGGTCAACTTCGTCATGTGTCTGTTCAGTCCCGCTTTGACAAGCCGAGCTCGGTCGAAGCGGCGTGTCGAAGACGGCTTTCTCGAAGTGATTTGGTGGCGTTAATTGTTTCGGGCGAGTGAGTGCGATCAGGTCGAACACGGCACGCCATATCTCCGCGTCAGGCGCGTTATTAACAACCAGTTCCACCAAAGGGATCGTTGACTTGATGTCGAAATCGCTGGAGCAAGATTTAGATGCAAGGCTGACTAGATCCGTACGAAGGCGAGTCTTGGGATTAATCTGCGAATATAGTTTACGAGAGGCCGGAAGGCTCTGCAAGGCCAAAATAAGATCAAGGACCAGATCTTTCATATACGTTAGCAAGATAATTAGTTGCTGCGCAATGACGCTAACCTGAGGCAGATTCTGCGGAAAGGATGTCCCCAACAGCACGAGATGATCCAACGAAATCTAGATGCGCTTGAAATGATTCAAACTGGTGACGAAAAGCAACCAATCCTTCTTCGATGGGATGGCTGTTGGTTGCATTTGCTTCCTCGGTAGCCTCCATGATAGGGTATATCGTGGAGCCTGCTGGAGATGAGGGAAGGAAGGCGACGCGATCTCAGAACGTGAAGGGAGAATGGTCATTGCTTCCGTAGAAAGGGTAGATTTAATAGAAACCCTCACTAGCGCGTTGGTTGATTGCTCACTACTTTACTATCTAAGCTCGTTCCTCGCTTACTCGTATTTACGGGGTTTCCGCGCACACTGGGTTTCCGCGCACTCTAACCTAGAAAGGTTAATTTTAGACAGTATCGAGTTTAGCGTTCTAAAAAGGGCACTAATATAAATTAGTCATAGTTAGCGTGCGCGAAAACCCAGTGTGCGCGGAAACCCCGTAAATACGAGTAGTGGGGGCTAGTTCTACGGATAGTGCGGGGATCATTTTGAATGAGTCTCGTCGAATGCTGCGACAGATATCATGTGGACAGCTAACAACCCGATCTCCCATCATACGAGCCATACGTTGGACAATGGCGCCAGCAGCAGCAACAATGGCATCCATGGTGACGGAGCGCATCCAATCCGCCACCATACGAGCCATACTCTGGAGAACGGCGCCAGCAGCAGCAATAAGGGCGGTATTGGGGACGGCAAGAACTCGAACGACAATGGTGGGAGTCGTTCCTCTCATGGCTCGGTGGTTAGCTTACTCTTCTTCATTCAGGACACAATCGGGGCGATGTCTTGGAAGCCTCCCTAATGAGCCTTGCTGCCGACCTTTCCAACTTGACTATAGACAGCACATTGCGTGAGCCTGGCGAGTCTGATGAGGGCGCTGTCACAGAGGCCTCTTCGCCGTGCTCTTCCGCAGACAGCATCTCGCGCAAGAGCCACGATTCTGACGGGGGGACCATCACCGAGGCCACTTCCATGTGCTCCTCTGGCAATCATTCCATCTTTAGCATCATTGACAGCACATTGCGTGAGGGCGAACAGTTTGCAACGGCCTGCTTCGACACAGCACAGAAACTCAAAATCGCCCAGGCTCTGGATGATTTTGGAGTGGAATATGTAAGACTGCCAACCTAAGCTATGGAGGTAAGAAGCTGCGAAAAATATTGTGCCTAGCTGACACCATACATTAGATCGAGTTGACGTCGCCGGCTGCTTCAGAACAGTCGAGAGCTGATTGCGAGGCTATCTGCAAGCTGGGTCTGAAGGCCAAGGTAGGACGAGCTTAGACTGTCTTAACTTCTTGTTAACAATGGGTCAGATATTGTGTCACATCCGATGCAATATGGAAGACGCAAGGATCGCCGTTCAAACAGGCGTCGATGGAATGTATGTCAACTCTCCAGAACCAAGTATCCATGACTGATGGGCCCGACACAGCAATATGTGCATTGGCACTTCTTCCTACCTCATGAAACATTCCCACGGAAAGGACATGGCCTACATTGCTGCCAAAGCCAAGGAGGTCATTGAATATGTCAAAACGAACAAGATTGAGATTCGCTTCTCCGGGGAAGACTTCTTCCGCTCGGATTTCGATGAGATACTGAAGCTGTACTCTCTCGTCGATCGGTTGGGCGCAAACCGCGTGGGCATCGCCGATACCGTGGGCAGTGCCACGCCGCGGGAAGTCTTCGAGAAGATCGACACCCTGCGCAAAGTCGTGGGCTGCGACATCGAGACGCACTTCCACAACGACACGGGATGTGCTGTCGCGAACGCCTACGTCGCTCTCGAAGCTGGGGCCACCCACATTGACACCACGGTGCTCGGCATCGGCGAGCGGAACGGCATCACGCCTCTCGGCGGCCTTGTGGCGTCTTTGATTCCCACGGACCGCAAGTACATCCTGAGCAAGTACAAGATCGAGAAGCTGAGCTACCTTGAACATTTAGTTGCACAGATTGTCGAGGTGAAAATACCTTTCAACAACTTTATAATATCTTTTCAGAAATTTAGTTGAACAAAGCTGATAGGGCCGACAAGCTAGGCGATATCGAAAAGCTAGTAACATAGTTTATTGAGATAGAGCTAACACTCATTACTTGTAATGCGAACCTTATACAGAGACTTTGTCATGATGTCAGGTCATCAACCCGGTTTAGAACATAGATCGTCGATATCTTAGATAATCTTGATTCATTGAATCTGTTTCGCAGTTCAATGAATCAAGTCATCAATCTAGTCATCGTCATCTTAATCTAGTCTCAGCAATTCTGTTTCAATCATCTCAGTCATATGCGCGAACTTCTGCAATCTTAAGTCAATAGAATTACTGTCTAGCCTTGATTCTGCTCGATTCATGTATGTAGAAGTTGAATTTTCATTCTTTTCTTTTGCTTTTTGTCTTTCATCTTATACATTATCTGATGTATTATCTTGTATTTAAATTCTATCAAAGTAATAATAATATCAGTCTTTTATATTAATAGTATCTTTAATTTAACTCAATCTTTGACATTATGAAAGATTTACACTTTCTGCAACATTTTCATACATTGAAATCTCATTTAATTATTCTTTCATTTAAATAAAGTTATTTCACAATTTCTTGATCAATGATGAGCATGCTATCAAACAATTTACTCAAAGTATGATTGAAAATTTAGTTAACATTTTTCATGCAATGCAAGAGCTTTAAAATCAAATTTAATAACATAATATTATTACTTTATTTTTATTCATCATTTTCAATTTTTCAATTTATATAAAGTTGAATTCTTAATCTTTTGCAATGATAACTTAAATCATTACATAAATCTTGAACAATTAATCTTTCTTCATCATTCATTTTTTTGCAAATTTTAACGTTGTTTTCATTGCTTTTAAATTCAAGAAACTTCTCAACATATTTGAATATGAGAAGAACAAAGATTGATTGAATGCATGAAAGCAGAGTCTGATACAACGCATGAACATGAATGATAATTTTTTTTTTAAATTCTTACTCGATTCAACACTCATTATGAATCTATGCAAGATTCTATATACTGTAGTGAACGCTGCGCTAACGCAGCGTTCTTTTTGCATCAAAAATCGTTTCTTTCTGCGCTTTATACTATAACTGTTTTCAATGCAAGAACTTTATGAATCTGTTTCTTCTTTATTCTTTTTTTCTTTCATCTGATTCTTCAATGATATCACAGCTTGAAATTGATTCAGTATGCTCGTTGAGAGTATCATTCAAATAATCATCATCATTGCACTCATGATTTCTAAGAGCTTTTTTAAGTTCGTGATGTTTTCTTCTCATTGCATTGATTTTCATTCTACTTTTCATCTGAAACATGTTAATAGAATGTGTTTGATCAACATTTAATCTTTGTCACACTTGCATGTCATCATAATGATATCAAGTACTCATCTCTTATGTAGAAATTGATTGAAGTCAATTTTTCTTATGTGTAACTGCGTCAATAATGCGCTGTGAGACTTTGCATAATTCTTGTGCAATCACAGATGTTGATGTATCATCTTTAATGTCAGATATTGAAAATGAGCTGTATTGAATTTCTTTTTTCAGATTATTCTTCATGTTTATTTGATCTGTTTCTGTATGAGCATCAGTCTTGTCATTATTTCAATGCATTGATGCTCAGTCAGTGATAAAGATAAATCATGTGCATCATCAATCATTTTGTTCATCGCTTCATTTTCAAGTACTTTTGCATGTTTTGTCATTTAATGTAACTTCAGCGTAATTTCTTAAAATTAAATGCTCTCATGTGTAATCTGAACTTGTTGCAGACGTGTCTGATCTTTTGTTGATATCATAACTTTCACTGTTTTCAAAGAAGTCTGACTATCATTGTATACTTTGTATATCTTTTCATGACACTTTTGATTCTTTGTCGTTACATTTGCAAGATGTTTCATTCTTATGATCAATTCTTTCAGTTTTTCATGATGAGTGATGATTAAAGTCAATCTTTTCAATCTTTTATTTAGCTTTCAGTTAATTCTCATTGCAATTGTTGTAACATTCTTTTTATTGTCACTATCATTTTAGTAAACTCTTTGACATTTGCTTCAACATGAATGTGTCAAAATGATGTTGACTTATTGACATTTTCTTGTTTGCAACTATAACTATTCTCAATGACTTTGATCAGAAGATCATCATGTAAAGATGATTTCACTTCATCTTTGTCTGTTTAAATGTTTTCTATCGAAAATATGTTGTATACGTTGCATGCAACATACATAAAGCATGATTTCTATGCTGATTTCTCTCTTAAACTTGAGAAATTACTCAAAGAGAATTTCTTGTGACAGATTTACAGTTCAAGATGAACGAGATTTTTCACTGCTCAGATTTCAACAGTTTACTTCTTAAGCATGAATTGCAAATATTTCATCTATGATACATATGCATATTGCAGTCGATTTCTTCTTTAATCACATCAACATGCATTACTGTTCTCTTAAGCTATATAGATGATGTTTTCAACTAGAGATTGATTTTATTATTAAGACATTCAAGAGTCAAAACTCAGTGAAGAAATGAGATTCTTAAAATCAACAATTGTTGTCATTGTATATCATGCTTTGCAGATGCTCACTTCACTCAAAAGTATGCAACTCATTTGTTTCATATTATTTGTAAAGATCTTTCTTATGCAGATCGATCATGTTTTACAGAAATGTTCATATATTACACTTTTAATCAAATAATGTAGTTCAATCATTTTTTACTAATTCGCTTGCATCTCTCTTCTCTTAACGAAGTCTTTTCATCAACATATCATTCATGTATAGAATGTCTGTATCTGAACGTCTGTTAAACAATATTAATGAGATTCTCAAGTTTGCTCATGTTGAACTTAATGAGTCTCATGAGTTGCTCATGTCGTAGTAACAGACACGCAGTCTTAACAAGATTTATATGTAGTTAGCATGTAAATTTAAAAAATGTTTGTGATTTGAATTCTTTCTGCTAATCACTCTTAACAGATCAAACACAAGAGTGTTTTATTTCAATTTTTGTTATCATGATGACAAGATACTGAATTGAATAATTTTCATAAGTGATTTTTCTCGTAATTCTGCGTTCTATTTGACTTTCTCATCTGCGTACAGATTGCTTTTTTTGTAGCATGCATATTGAGATTGAATAATGATTATTATTTCTTTCATTAAGTCAAAATCATTTATGTTGAGTCAATATTAAATCAATGATCTTTGTATCATTTATTGACAACAAGATTCATCTGTACATGATGTCAATTATGAATCTTTTGATTCTATTCTGTGTTCAAATAGAAGTTAGAAGAATCAAGAAATCTCAATTTAACGCAGTTCAAATGATGTTAGAATGTTGCGTGATCAGAAAAGTCATCATGCAGAGTTTTCATTCATGTGATAACATTTCTCTTTAACAATCACAATCAATTTATGAAGAAGATTAATGACATGTTAATGTCAGTAAGAAATGAAAAGATACTACTAGTGAAAAAGACAACTCGAATGAAGAGTTTGCAAGTTGTGACTACAAGTGATCAAAGAATTTGCAATTCATCAACTGCGTTGATATTGAAATATCTTCATCATATCGATAATGTCATCAAGTAATTGATGAAAAAATATCAGATAAAATAGTCATTTCAAGTATTGAGAGTCGTGATTACAATGCTCGAAGAAGTAGTGACTCATCAATCACACTGATATACTGAAGAAACTTGAGTTCATCTTTTTTACTTGATGTCAAGTCATTCATTTATTCACATGAAAAATTGAGAGTTCAAGAGAATGATTAGAACACATTCTTTTTTATTAATCAGAGTCAAACATCAAATGATTGCGATTGCACATTTATACTAACAATTCATTCAACGTCTACGTGACATAAGTCAAATCAAGAGAAGAAAAGAGTTATTCAATACAATCACACTTTATTTTCTCATCATGTGCATCTCTCTTTCATCACATATTTCTCTGCTCAATGAATGACAATCATTGAGTAAGAGAACACAGCTCTACATATGTTACAATCATGAGCATCATGAATGCAAAGAAAACGTCTTTCATCTTCAAATTGAAAATCAAATCGAAACATTATTATATAGAATATTGTCAATGAAGAGCAGAGCAAAGATGATGTATCATAATCAAACAGCACAGACACTTTCATCAAGAGTTTACTCAAGCATCACATGTTGAATAAAAGCTATAGATTCATTACTTGATAACACAGCGTCAATTCTATTGTTTTGACTGCGCAAAGCAATCATATATACAATGAGTGATTTTCTTCTTCAGAGAGTTTTGTTCACTCAATATAAATAACATAGAGTTTCTCATGAATTGAGTCTAAATCAATGTCATAAAAATGTATGAATTACAATCATAATCAATCTTTGTATCATTTTTATCTTTGCAAATTAATGATATAAATTGCATCATTACTGTGATAATTCTTTCAAGACAAAAGATGCTCATTTATATTTTTGCAAAACTTTGAAGCAAAACATGAATAACTTTGTTGACTATTACAATTTCTTCTATCAAAAGAAAGAATGTTTTTTGATGAAAGATTTTTCATTTATTGACTGTTTAAAGTGCAATGTCAATTATTTCATTCAAATTATCATTTTCTTTTAATGAAATCTTGATGAAACTTAATCATTCATTTTTTATTAGTGAATTTAAGTATTTTTTAACATCAATAAAAAGTTTCAGCAGCTTAAGCATCATCAATCTCACTTCATCTTTATCATCATTTCATTCATCAAAGTTAAAAGCATTTTTACATTAATTAATAACTTTTTGAATTTAAAAATCATTTTTGTAACTGTTATTTTAACAATTTTTTCATTTTTTTCTTTTTCATCTTTTGATGAATTAATGAATTAAAGTTTCATTATTATCATCATTCAAAATAAGATTCTGATCATTTCTGAAATTAAGAAAATTTGCAATAAGTGAAAGTTATGCTACTATTGCAAATTGCAACATTCAAGCAAAATTGTTAAAGAATGCTCAAATAAAAAGTTTTTCACTTTGCATATCATATATGTTTATGATAGATTTTCTTACTTACTTGTCATCAAAACAATTACAACGCACGCATCACAAAATTTGAAAAAGAGCACTACAAATAAGACAGAGTAAATTTAGAAGATGATTGAACAATGATGAATTGCATGAATCACAGCAATGTTGATTCAAAAATGATTGCAAGCGACATTTATTCATTGCAAAGAAACAGAGATGCAAGATTGAAATGCTCACGCAATGATGAAAAGAACATTGTTAACATTATTGATTTACTAATAAAGATATCAACGTTAGAGAAAAAGAAGAGCAAAGATCATTCATGAAAAGAGATAGCATTGAAGCTGATTCAATGTCTTCAACTCAACTCAGAAGAAAAACATAATGTAAATCAGAATGTGATCATTGCGAAGAATGTACAGAAACTGAAGACATCAGTTCAACTGTTCAACAAGCAGTTGCATACACAGAAAAGCATGCATCTTTTAACGAAAATCACGTCATGAGCAAACATGACAAGAGAAGAAATAGCAATGAAAGAGTAATGACTCAGAGATGATCTGTCATTGCTTTGCAAGAAATGAAAAGTCATGATTAAAATAATGAACAGAAGAGAAATAAAAAAGATACAGAAGAAGTTGATTGAACAGATTTTACAAAGAATTGCAGACGTGTTGACAGATCAAAGAGATCTAATCATGTCACTTTGCAAGCTGAGTAGCAATGATATTTTTCTTCACGCAGTTAGCTCAGATGCTTGAGCAAATCTGAAAAAGACTTAAACATGAGCAAAAGAATTCATGAGTTCAACACATGTAACACGTTGAATCTTTGCAATGCTGACACATGAAGTATGCATTGCAATAAACATGAATAATCAGAAAAAGATCATTAAAAGATTGATAAAAGATAATGCAAAACTTCATGAAGATTTAAAAGTTTTAAGAATAGTCTGACTCAAGAAGATAGCAAATAGCAAAAAGATTCATTCATCGCTCATTGTAAAGATCATGATCGAAGCGATGACAAATTAACTAATGAACGTGAGCATGCTGAACTCATATCAAGAATGTGCATGCAAGCTATTTGAAAAGAATTGTTGCATCACACAATGCTTCAGATGTCACGAATTTGATCACATGATTAAGTTTTGCAGAAAGAATCAACATTGTGAAAAGTGCGCAGACAAGCATCACATCAAGAAGTGCATGATGTTTTTGAATAAAAGATGTTGCATCAACTACAACAAAAATCACGAATTCTGAAAATGCATTTGTCTCAAGTGATAACAGCAGATGAAACAAGCATTTGAAATTTATAGAAACAAATAATTCAGATATTCTGAAACGTTTAAATATAATTGCACACTCTTCTCGCTGTTTCTGAACTCTTTAAATTTAACAAACTCTTCAGATTCAATGAACTTTTTCAATTCAATAAACTTTTCAAGCTCAGCAACAGTCATGTTGAAAACATGCAGTTGAATTGCTGATGAATCAGCTTGACAAATAGTAGAAATCAAGAAAAGATGAGTCAATCTTTTCTCTTACATAAGTAGCGACTCAGACGAGATGACATCTGAGCAGATTCAGAAACATTCAATCAGAAAGTGAGAAAAACTCTCAATGATTGAAAGCATACAAAGAGTCTTCTCATCACAGAGTCAACAACAGCTATGAATAACTTTATGACAAAACAATCTTTTCTACAAATTCTACAGTATAACATCAGAAAGTCATTAAGAATTCAAGAATCATTTTTAATTGACAAAGAAATTCGCGAATTTGACATAATAGTTATACAGAAGCAAGATTGTTAGGGGCCAGCATAGAGCGAGTCATATGGGTGTAATGTAACGAGTATATAAATGCTAAGGAAGGAAAGTATCTAGAAGGGAAGAGTCGGCTATCTATATGACTCAGGAGAACATAAGCTAAC
>JAABUI010000076.1_pt1 | contig 156600 bp, 172 predicted proteins | sample 5559111 | NCBI WGS metagenome assembly JAABUI01 (sample SAMN10711870, study PRJNA513365) | rock metagenome | isolation source: Antarctica rocks | place: Antarctica: Victoria Land, Buttleship Promontory | reverse complement strand
AGCTGGCTACATATGTGTGTTCCTCAGCCGACGCTAGGCCCAATAGGGACTAGTCAAGGTGACGGAGCGAGGATAGGCCTGGTAAGGCTAGAAGGCTGAGCCTGGCAAGGCTAGGATCGTGACAACTCTGACTCTTGCTAATGCTTGCTTGATCAATGCTAGTGATTGTTTCATGTGTTCAAATATATTCTTCGCTTTGCTTGCTTCGATTCTAGTTTGAGTGATCTCATATTCAGTTGAATTCGAATCGAAGCTCATACAAGAGTGAAAGTTCTTATTCAGAAAGAACGCTGACTGTTCAATTGATGACGAAATAGCATTGTTATTAACGAATTCAGTCATAAATAATCATGTCACGATCCTAGCCTTGCCAGGCTCAGCCTTCTAGCCTTACCAGGCCTATCCTCGCTCCGTCACCTTGACTAGTCCCTATTGGGCCTAGCGTCGGCTGAGGAACACACATATGTAGCCAGCTTCTTTCCCGTAGCTACCTTTCTTCCTTAGCATTTATCTTCTAGTTAAATGACACCCCTATCTGACCCGCTCTAGGCAGGCCCCTAACAAATCAGATGAATCAATCATCTTGCATATATGAGCAATAGCTTCATAGATATCATTCTACATTCTGATTCGCTCTTTCTGTTTGATCATCAATTTGCAAATGATAGTCTGTGAATAGTTTCATCTTAATGTCGAGTCTCAAACATAAAGACTTTCAAACAATCAATATAAACTGTGAATCACGATCGAATATTATTGATCTTAATAGTTCATGAATTCTGAAGATTCATATCAACAGTAGCTTGACTGTTTATTCTGCAAAGGTTTCTTCGTCATCTGATCAACACGATATATAATGTTGTTTCTTAGACAATCGATCTATGACTGTCAGAATCGCGTTGTTTTCATCACTTTCTGATAGATTGATAATGAAGTCTAATGATATGTTCTGTTATTGCTGCTCGAGTATGAGCAATGACTTCAGCAGTTCATTGATTCGATCTCTCGATGCTTTTGATCTACGACAAACGTAACAGTTTTGAATGTAGCGCTTGATTGTCATTCTCATCTTCGATCAGCAATATAATCATCTCAGCAAGTTTAATGTTCAATTTATGTCAGAATGATCATTGATCAAAAGATCATGTGCTTCTCTTATTAATCGAGTGATCATTGACTGAGAAACTCATAGTCTATCATCTTTTCAGAGTACTTCATCAAGTACTTTGCAATTGTCTAGATCAATATCTTGACAAGTTCTTCTGTTCTGTTTCATGATTATTCGAATATTGAAGCACAGTTGATTCATTCAATTTTCGACTATAATCTGATTCTGAATAGAAATCATCTTTTTGATTGAATTTTGATTAACTTTCGATTTGAATTTCAAATCTGAGTCAGATCTTAATCAGCTTTCTGATCATCTTCTTAATCAACTTTTATTAACTGCAGTTCAAATTTATCTTCGAGCAATAACATCTGATGCTGATATAGCTTTCAATCATCATTTGCTTCAACTGACTTGACGTCTGACATTCTGATTAGCGCGTCGACTTTCAGATTCTGTTTTTTCGATTGATATATGATCTTGAAGTTATATTCAGATAACTTCTCAGCTCATCTAGCTTGTTGTCTGATCAGTTCTTTGATGATCATGAAGTACTTTAAATTCAGATGATTGATGAAGATCTTGATTGAAATATTCGTACATTTCAATTTGAGATGTCAATGTTTCAAACAGCGAATAATGATCAGCAGTTCTTTATCATAGATCTCGTAGTTGCATTCTGCGAAAATCATGTTCTTGCTATAAAAGATCATTGAATGTAAGATGTCTTCATCATCATATTGAGACAATACTTCATCGTTCACATAGTTCAAGAAGTTCATTTTCAGAATAGCTTTTCTGATTAAATCAAAATGCTTCAGAACGAAAACTGTCATCATCTGTTGCTTCAGTTTCTCAAAGACTGTCTGACAGATCTCTGTTCATTCAAATGAATGATCTTTTTGAGTCAGCTTTATCATAGATTGAGCGATCTTCGAGAAGTTTTTTATGAATCGTTGATAAAAATTGCAGAAATCAATGAAGATCTGTACATGAATCAATGATCAAGACACTTTTCAGCTTCGAATCACATCTATTTTTCGAAAGTTCATTTGTAGATCATTGATGAATATCAATAGTTTTAGAAACGAGATCTTCTGAATCTTGAATTCACACTTGTCAATGTCTATTTGCAGATCGACTTCATGAAGCTTGTTTAACACTTCTTTCACATGAGTTCTATATTTTTTCAAGATCTTGCTGTAGATGAGAATATCATTCAGATATGTCTGACAGAATTTATGTAAACAGTTGAACAACACATCGTTGATATAGTGCTGAAAGAACGCGAATTCATTGATTAATTCAAAGAGCATTACTTTATACTTGTAGATATCGAAGAAAGTAACGAATGTGATTAGATTCTCGCTTTCAATACTCATGCAAAGCTTATTGAACGTGATGATAATGTTAAATCAAGTCAGATACTTACTGTCTTGAATTCAAGCGAGTACTTCGTCTATCAAGAGTATTGAATAACGATTTCTTTTGATCAGAGCATTCAGTTTTCAATATTTCACGCAAAAGCAAAGACTATCATCTTTCTTTTTGACAAATAGTATTGACGAAGCGAAAGAAGCTTTACTGAGTGTGATGAACTTCTTCTTCAAATTTTCTTCTAGATACTTTTTGATCTTCTGCAACTTGTAGCTCAACATGAAATATAATCAACTTCTAGAAAGTTGACTTTCATTTTTTAATTCAATCTTATGATTGTATGATCGATGTGAAGATAACTATGTTATCTTTTCTCTATCAAAAACATTCAGAAAGTCATGATAAACTATTGAAAACTTCTTCTTCAGTTCATTTAATGACATGACAAAAGTCATTTCATTCAGTTTCGTGAAATCTTCAACTGAGCTAAGCGCTTTGTTGATTTCACTAATGATCAAGAAGAAGATCTTGATCTTCTTATTCTTGACTAAAGTTTGATATGCAACGACTTCGATCATGACAATATTGATGAGTCTCTTTTTCTCAGTTGATTGAAAGAGACAAAGTTGATCGAGATCAACTTGAGTGCTTTGCTTTCATATGAATACAGGTTCAATGAATCGAACAGATTCAATGAACTGATTCACTAGTTTCTGATTCATGAGTCGCTTCAGAATGATTGTTGATGTATTCATTGAGTTCAAGTTCTTTCGTTTCATTTTGCAGATCTCGCTTGTTTCAGATTTGTGAAATGCTGATTGACTGCTTGCTTTCAAAACAACAGATTTTGATGTTTGAATCTTCAATGATGATATTAATCGATCGTTTGCAGAATCTATCAAAATTTGATTTTTTTTCAATCAGAAGTTTTCAATGATTATCTTGTGCTGATCTAGACAAGTTATTAATAGAGACATCATTTCATTCTTGTGTTCTTGTATCATGATCGATGTATACAAAGAATGTGTAATCGACTTTTGATCAGAGATTTCATCATATGATTGAATCAACTTTGATTTTGACAGCGATATTGATTGAATATCAAAATGTTTGTTACGATCCTAGCTACGCACCTATGTTGGTAGCTATGTTGGTGGCTATGTTGATGACTATCGCCGGCCGCTCGCCGCTAGGCTATAGGGTTGTTCCGAGGCCAACCCTATTCAGGGTTAGCTTATGTTCTCCTGAGTCATATAGATAGCCGGCTCTTCCCTTCTAGATACTTTCCTTCCTTAGCATTTATATACTCGTTACATTACACCCATATGACTCGCTCTATGCTGGCCCCTAACAATGTTCACATAGCTTTGACATCAAAGATTCATCAATGAAAGTCATGTCAATGACTTCAATATCTATCAGAGCGAGAAATCTGAATATCTTTTCTAGACTATTTAAGATGACATCAACAGTGAACGACTTGAAATCAAATGAATAGTCAGACATGCTGATGAAACAAAATATGAGTATATCGTTCTCAGTCACTGTTAGAGACCTGCCTAGAGCGGGTCAGATAGGGGTGTCATTTAACTAGAAGATAAATGCTAAGGAAGAAAGGTAGCTACAGGAAAGAAGCTGACTACATATGTGTGTTTCTCAGCCGACGCTAGGCCCAATAGGGACTAGTCAAGGTGACGGAGCGAGGATAGGCCTGGCAAGGCTAGAAGGCTGAGCCTGGCAAGGCTAGGATCGTGACATTACCCCCCCCCTTCGACGATTCATGTCCGCATGAATGTATTTCCTGCCCGGCTCGATTGATTGCTCAATCATGATTTCACAGGCTCAGACCTGTTAAATCGTGATTGATTGAATCGTCGATTAGCGCGATTTGTTCGAGTATCGAATATGGAAATCGTCAACGATCTCCTGAGCGTTCATAAATTCGTCGTCATCAGCGTTGTACCAATTGAGGTCATTGTCATAGCCATTTCATTTGATCCTATACTGAAGTCGTCTTCGATATCGGCGGGAATTCAATATATCATCGATTTCCCACTCGTCTTCGTCGTTTATCACTATTGAACCTGAGGGTTCGTTCTTTTGACCAGGCAAGGGATCGTCGGCGGCAGAGCGAAGCAGGTCAGGATGAAATACATCATGAACACGCATAGACTCTGATAATTTCAGTTTATATGAAGAGTTGACGAGATCTAGATTGGTGAAAGAACCGAGCATTTTGTCATCTAGCTTCTTGAAAGATCTCGCTGTAACGATGTTTCTTTCATTCAGAAACATCTTTGATTCGATCTCGTAATCAACTTCTTTTCTATGCTTATTGACTTGTTTCATCATTTGTTCTCGTGTTTTGGCTAGCGACTCGCGGGCAAACTTCAGTGTTTTGTTCATATGTTCATGTTATGATCCTAGCTACGCACCTTCGTTGATAGCTATGTTGATGACTATGTTGATGACTATGTTGATGGCTATTCTGAGAGCTATCGCCGATCGCTCGCCGCTAGAGCATAGACTTGTTCCGAAGTCAACTCTATTCAGGGTTAGCTTATGTTCTTCTGAGTCATATAGATAGTCGACCCTTCTCTTCTAGATACTTTTCTTTCTTAGCATTTATATACTCGTTACATTACACTCATATGACTCGCTCTATGCTGGTCTCTAACATTATATAAATGCTTCTTCGTTACAGACGAAGTGAAATAATCTGCATCGATCTCTTCGAATGCTTCTGCTAGTAGTTCTTCAATTCTCTATCGACTTTGGTCTAGCGGCTTGCGTTCGTGCAGCAGCACTCATCTTTCTTCTCTCGTGAGCTGATTCAGCGAGAATAAACAAAAGATTCGAACTCGTGCGCTGATCAGCGAGTATAAACAAACGATTGAAACCATTCGACTAGATCAAAGATCAGCGAATTAATCGTTCATTCAGATTCGCAAGGGATTCTTCGAATTTGTTGAACAATCAAACGAGACCAGTCATAGAACTGCGTGAAGTCTCTATCTCGAGAAGCAAACCCTCAGTGAGCCTGCTTCAATGACATCGTCAATGCGATGATCTACTCGCTCTCATCGTTCTATTCATCAGTGAACCTGATCATACGTTCACGTGCAACTAGTGAGCCTGCTACAATGGCGAGCTCAAAGTCGATCTCTTCGATGAGCAAGTCGATCAGTGAGTCTGCTTCAATGGCACTGTCAATGCGATGATCTATCTTCTCATCGTTCTACTCATCAGTGAATCTGGTCATACATTCACGTGCAACTAGTGAGTCTGCTACAATGACATCTTTCGTCAATGCGATGATCTACCTACTCACATCGTTCTATCTACCAGTGAATCGATCTGCCGACTCGTTCGCGTGCAACTAGTGAGCCTGCTTCAATGGCACTTCTATCTCGCATAGTGAGCCTGCTACAATAGGCATTTCGATTCTACACAAGGCTAAGAAAATACATTCATGCGAACATGAATCGTTGAAGGAGAGGGGTAATGTTACGATTCTAGCTACGCACCTTCGTTGATAGCTATGTTGATGACTATGTTGATGACTATGTTGATGATTATTCTGAGAGCTATCGTCGATCGCTCGCCGCTAGAGCATAGACTTGTTCCGAAGTCAACTCTATTCAGAGTTAGCTTATGTTCTTCTGAGTCATATAGGTAGTCGGTTCTTCCCTTCTAGATACTTTCCTTTCTTAGCATTTATATACTCGTTACATTACACTCATATGACTCGCTCTATGCTGGCCTCTAACAGTTCAGATATATTCTCGGCTTTAGTCGTCTGCAAGCGTTCACGAGAACTTTCATATTCGATGACATCGGGTTCAAAGCTCATACGAGAATGAAAGTCTTTGTTTAGAAAGAAAGGGATCGAGGAGATGACTGAGAACAGAGCATTATTGTCGACGAACTCGATCATGAATAGTAGCTTAGCCCAGTCATTCTGCATGTACGAACAGAAGAATCGAAGGTATCTTTCGACGTTCTGATTGACTCGTTCACTTTGATCGTCGATCTGAGGGTGATAGGCTGTGAAGAGCCGAAGATTAATGCCTAGCCTTTTGCAAAGCGACTTTCATAGAATGAAGGTAAATTGAGGATCTCGATTCGAAACAATGAAATCGAGTAAACCGTGTATTCGATATATTCACTGAAGCATTAGCTCAGCTGTTTTTTCTGCTGTGATTCTCTCGTCATCAGTGAAGCAAGAAATATAATGTCGTTCTTTTGACAGTCTACATATCACTGTTAGTATGACGTTTTTGCCTTCCGAAGAAGGTAAGTCGATGATGAAATTCATGACTATGTTCTTTCATCGCTGTTCGGGTATGAATAGAGAATGTAGTAGTTCATTGAATTTATCTCGAGAAGTCTTTGATCGCTGACAAATGTAGCAGTTCCGAATATATCGATCTATTGTCTTTCGCATTGAAGATCAATAGTAGTATCTTCTTATGATCTTCATCGTTCTGAGAATTCCGGGATGATCAATAGAAGGTTGATCGTGAACTTCTCGAATTAGCTTCATTTGAAGATGCTCATCGAAGAAAACTCATAGAAGATCACTTCGATATAGTATTTCGTTCTGAACTCGGCAATCTCTTAATTTAGTATCTTCGTATTGAGCTTCATCTTTTAATACGACTTCACGAAGTAGAATACAATTCTCGTTGATTCTGTTAGCTTCTAGAATCAATCGATAAATTGATTCATCGTTCTCTTTCTCTTCTAGATCAGCGATTTTCATCCGATTCGACGTGAGAATCGTAGTTCGCTGATAGCGACATCGTTCATTCTCGAAGCTTCTAGGAACTGAATCGACTCGACGAGTCAATGCATCGACTTTGATGTTTTGTTTGTCTGAGCGATACATGATTTTGAAGTTGAAGTCGACGAGCTTTTGTACTCAGCGCATTTGACGTCTACTTAGCTCTTTATCTTTCATTAATGACGTTAAAGCTTGGTGATCAGTGAACATCTTGATGAATAGCTCAGTCAATTTCAGCTCAGATCGTCAATGCTCGAAGGCACGAATGATTGCTAGTAGTTCCTTGTCATAGATCTTGTAATTGCACTCAGCGAGGCTCAGGTTCTTGCTGTAGTAGATCATCGGATGCAATGTTTCTTCGTCGTCATACTGAGAAAGTATGTCATCGTTGACGTAGTCGAATGAGTCTGTTTCAAGAATAGCCTCTCTATTCTGATCAAAATGGCGAAGGATAGGAACTTCAGTCATTCGTTTCTTCATATGATCAAAGATCGTTTGACAAGCTTGATCTCATTCAAATATCATCTCTTTTTGAGTTAGCCGAACCAGAAGACGAACAATCTTCGAAAAGTTCTTTATAAAACGTCGATAGAAATTGCAGAAGTCGACGAAGAACTGCATCTGAGTGAGGTTTGTAGAAGTAGATCATTCGACTACTGCTTGTACTTTTCTGAGATTCATCTTTAGTTCTTCGATGAATAGCAATAGTTTCAGAAAGAAGATCTTCTGAACATGAAACTCGCATTTGTTTATATTCATCTGAAGGTCAGTCTCTCGTAGTCTATGTAGAACTAATCGTACGTGTCGCTTATGTTTCTTCAGTGTTTTGCTGTAGATGATAATGTCATCTAGATAGGTCTGGCAAAACTGATGAAGATAGTCAAATAGCACGTCGTTCATATAGTGTTGATAGAAAGTCGGGTCGTTGGTTAATTCGAAAGACATCACGTGATATTTGTAGAAATCAAAAGAGGTGATAAAGATAGTCAAATCTTCGCTGCTCGAATGCATACGCAGTTTGTTGAAGACGACAATGATGTTCAATCGGGTCAGGTATCTGCTACCTTGAATACGAGCGAGAGTTTCGTCTATTAGCGGTAAGGGGTAGCGATCTCGTTTGGTCAAAGCATTGAGCTTTCTGTAGTCTATACAGAAACGCAAGCTATCGTCTTTCTTTTCGACGAATAGTATGAGCGAAGCGTATGAAGCTGAGCTAGAAGATATAAAGTCCTTATTCAGATGCTCGATCAGATAATCCTTCATCTTTTGAAGCTTGTAGTCAGACATATGATAGAGGCGACTTCGAGAAGGTGTTCTCTCGCCGATCAACTCAATTTTATGATCGTAGAGGCGATGAGAGAATAGTTGATCAGCCATCGCTCGGTCAAACACGTCTAGATAGTCATGATATTTCGAAGAAAGCTTAGCTTTGACTTCTTTCAAGGTCTCTTCGTGTGAAAGCTCTTGTAGATTTACATCTTCGAGTTTATTTCTAGCTGTTTTTAGAAGTCGATCGATTTCCGTGACGATGATCGCGAAAGTAGTCACATTCGATCGTTTGACTAGTGATCTATATGCTGCAGCCTCTATCATTGCTATGTTCATTGAATCGAAAGGCGAAGCGAAGTTGACTGAATTAGGTGGTTTCACGATTTTACTGAATGAAGATGACTTCTCGCTGAGTCGGATGACGACAGAAGGGATAGATCTCTTTAGTATTTGAGTAGAGGTCGAACTCTTCTGTTCTATCGCGATTTTCTTGCTCGGAAGAACAGTCGAATGAGCTTTGATAGAAGCTTTGATATGAGCTTCGGAACTAGAAAATTGAAGGCGATCGTCTCTCATATCAATAGTCATCTTGATCTTGTTCATTCATGTTTTTCCGAGAATCATCTGATGTTGGTCTAATCGAGTGATCAGCATAGAGGCGGAACGTTTCATATGATCTTGAACAGTTAGATTCGAATAAATCGCATGGGTAATGAACTTTTTTGCATAATGATCATCGAATTCCCTTATTGATTTGAGCTTGGTTAAAGGTAAAGATTCGATTTGCAAATGATCACAAACATTCTGCGCGATTAATTCATCAATGAACGAATAGTCAGCTGCTTCAGTGTCAATCAATGACTTTAATGAGTAACTAATTTCATTGCTAGATAGTACACATTCAGTAGTCAAAGGTTTCGAAGCAAAGAGATCATTTGAGCTGCTCGTTGTTGAAGAAATTAACACATCTTTCATCGCGCCTTTGATGAAAGTCACTAGTTTTTTGCCTCATTCTTCGATTTCTCTGTAAATAATTTCTTCTCTTCTTTCGGCATGACGATCTCATTGAGGCGAGAGGTGAATGCACGAGATGTCGAAGTACTAGCCTTCAGCTGAGAACAGTTTTTTGAAAGATGATCCGGTACTTTGCAGTTGAAGCAGGTGATTGACATTCTTGATCGTTCAGATTCGAGGGTGGAAAAAGTAGCGAGTCGAACATAGCTAGTAGTCGAGGCTGAAGCTGATGTCGACGAAGGAACAAAACGTTTTTCCGAAGCTGCTATCGATTTGACTGTTCGTTGCTCGTCACGTAGCTGGTAATTGACTCGTTGTTTGTTATTCACATCTTGAAGGAAGGTCTTGAGCTTATCAAGCGAGCTAAACTCTATGGGACAAACTGACAACGCGTTCTGAAGACGATTGTTGATTTTATTCTGAATGTCGTTCATCAGAGTGACATCGTCGTAGTTCAGAAAGCTGAATATTCTAGTGAATTCTGAATAGAAAGAGCTGAAGAGCTTGTTGAGCTGCTTCAGAGCGACGTATTCGCGACGACACTTTCGAATCAGGTTCTGATCTTCGTAAATTTCTTTCAGATGTTTCAGTAGCTCTGATAGTGATTGATAGAATGAGAAAGCATCAACACGACGCTTTGCATAGATTTGCTGATCAGCATCGTCTTCTAGCCTGAAAATCACATAGACAATACGAATCTTTTCAGTAGAGTAATGATTCGCGTTGACATCGAGCTTGTCAGCTATTTTGATGTTTCATGTCTCTCAGATAGAATCATCTGTTTCGATGAAGATGAGTGAATTCGAAAGCTTGATTGTTAGGGGCCTGCCTAGAGCGGGTCAGATAGGGGTGTCATTTAACTAGAAGATAAATGCTAAGGAAGAAAGGTAGCTACGGGAAAGAAGCTGGCTACATATGTGTGTTCCTCAGCCGACGCTAGGCCCAATAGGGACTAGTCAAGGTGACGGAGCGAGGATAGGCCTGGTAAGGCTAGAAGGCTGAGCCTGGCAAGGCTAGGATCGTGACATTTATTACATGCATGTAGTAAAGCTTGTTTTATTCATATTGTTGTAACAGACTCACTATTGTAGCAGACTCACTATTAAACATGTCATTGAAGCAAACTGTTAGGGGCCAGCATAGAGCGAGTCATATGGGTGTAATGTAACGAGTATATAAATGCTAAGGAAGGAAAGTATCTAGAAGGGAAGAGCCGGCTATCTATATGACTCAGGAGAACATAAGCTAACCCTGAATAGGGTTGGCCTCGGAACAACCCTATAGCCTAGCGGCGAGCGGCCGGCGATAGTCATCAACATAGCCACCAACATAGCTACCAACATAGGTGCGTAGCTAGGATCGTAACAGATCTTTCTTTTCTTATTGTATTATGAACTTAATGAAATGTTTAAGTTCTGCTCACTTTGTAGATCAATCACACTTCAATTGAAAAATGACACTCAACTCACTGTTAAACGCGCTTTTGCTAAGATTAATGATGCAGACTTAAAATACATGAATATTTCATTAATACTGTAAATTACGTCTGAATTAAATAAGATGATGACAAAGTTTGATATTATTTCAAACTAACGCAGATCAATCTATCTTACAGAGGTTTGCACTCAGACGTGTCGCTCGTGTTAGGGGCCTGCCTAGAGCGGGTCAGATAGGGGTGTCATTTAACTAGAAGATAAATGCTAAGGAAGAAAGGTAGCTACAGGAAAGAAGCTGGCTACATATGTGTGTTCCTCAGCCGACGCTAGGCCCAATAGGGACTAGTCAAGGTGACGGAGCGAGGATAGGCCTGGCAAGGCTAGAAGGCTGAGCCTGGCAAGGCTAGAATCGTGACAGTCACTACTTTGACGAGAGCAGATCGTTTTTCAAACTCGCAGCGATTTCATGCACTTGAGTCGTCTCAAAACAGTTATATGCTCTATGTTCTGACTTCTTGCATTTGAAGCAGAGTTCTTTCTTAAACAACTTTTTCTGAATAGAATTGAGCTTCGATCTTCTGAGTTTCTTTCACGAAGAAACTGATGACGTGAGTCGAGTAGTTGATGTGCTAGAGACAGAGCGAGCAGCTTGAATCGCTGATGCTTTGACGACTGATCGAGCGTTCAATTCAGTTAATCTAACATTGATTTGCATGCAGATGTTGACAAATTCATTCAAATCTGTGATTCGTTCATTGAGCGTTGCTCGTTGAAGATCTGAGCTGATCTTGTGCTGAAGATTATTTAGTAAAGTCTCGTTATTGTATTCTAGTTCTGTACTAAATCTCTGAAATTTCATTCAAAATTCATGAAAGAAGATCTTGTTCTGATACAGCTTCAAGTACTGTCGTTGAGTCATGTGATGATGATTGAGATCGTCGTACATCTTATTAATCATCGATAGTACTTTTTCGACTTCTAGAAACGAGTTCAAGAAGATATTTTGCATGCGAAATGCAATATGTTTGATCGCAGCTTCATTGACTCAACTTTTGATGTATGCAATCTTCAACTCTTTGATAGAAAAGTGATTCTTATTTGTCTTCAGCTTGTTTTGCACTCAAAACAGTCAATTGTTTACATTCTGCGTTGAATCTTTAAACAAAAATGAGTCAGATAACTTAGTTGACTTCGAGAATTAATCTTCAGAAGTCGAAGTGCTTTGTCGACTTGATGCAGTTTCTAAATGATGTATAATCACGTTCTTGTTTCTATTCTCTTTCTGCAGACGCGTCTGTGTAATCTTCAACGTGATGTTTATCTCGTTGACATCTTCTAACATCTGAATCATGTCATTGTGAGTCTCGATTTCGATGTCGTGCTGTTGACACATGTACTTGATAAAGACAGCGATGTCATCTGCTTCATGAGTGCTTATTCAAGCATTCAGTTCAGTGTTGATGCTGATCTTGATCATTTCATGATCAAAAAGCAACGTGTTCGTGTTCTCTTCTTCTGTATTCAACGACACATTCGTGTCTTCTTCTTCTGATGCTGTTCAATTCTGTGATAGAAGTGATTCTCTTCTAACATTTTGAAAGTCATAAAGAGCAATGCTCACTGATTCTGATTCTGTGCTTCTAGTCATTGTATGAATAGAAAATTGCTGATCGAGATTCTGATGTTACTTTATCGAACTTTCTGAATTCAAGCAACGACTAGTACTCTATCGAACTTTCTGAATTTGAGTACTGCTGAAATTTCTGATTTCTGATGACGAGCTCAATAAAGAGTTAGTCAAGAGCAACGCGTTCGTGTTCTTCGATTCTGATTCTACCGGAATTTCTGATTTCGAATCAAGATTCTTCTTTAGGAATTTCTGGTTCCTATCGAGCTTTCTGAGCCCGAGTTCTGATTCTGCTGTCGGAATTTCTGGATCCGACTTCTGGTTGGGTTGATTGTGTAGCTTGTTTTTGTATCGTCTACACGTCGATAGCAAGATTAATGAGCTTTGAACTAATGTTATGGGCCTGCATAGAGCGGATCATATGGGTGTATTCTAACTAGGAGTTCAAAGCTAAAGAAGGAAGAAGGTGTAACACGTCGAAGGTCTTGTACCCACGAAGGCACGCTAGGCCACTAGCGTGTCAACACCAGCCCTGTACTAGTCTATGATAGCCTGACACGACCTATGTTAGGCTAACCCGAAGTGCATGCTCGCAACAATGATCTCGTATTCCAACACTATCGACTTTGATCGCGCTGTCTCTGGTAGCACAGTGTCAGGATGCAATCAGCAAGTCATGATGATTTGATGACTCAGATATTAAAGCTGAGGAAGCAAAGTAACTACAGGACTTGCTCTGATTAATATAGCCTGCGCCAAGCCTGCGCCCCCGATCCTAAACCCTAGTCTGACCCGTAACACAATCACAATAGTGACCTTTGTATCTTCAAGATTTGATCATGGTTTCGGAGATAACGGGACGCCATTCTTTGCTAGTCTGCTGTCCATACTCGTAGTTGTTGGGTCGTGGTATAGGCAAGTCATGCAATGGAATCTCAATATCTTCAAACTTAGGGCATGCGCACGTCGGAGTACCCCAGACGAAACGCCCTACATTACACCTATCCTTTACCAGAAGTCCCGCCCCTCCCGCATGAGTAAATTGATATTTCAGGCCGGGAAAGCGATACGCCTTAGCCCCAAGCACATAGAAATCGGGCTTAATCAGGGCGACACGGACGAGAAAGTTCTTATGGCAACTGTGGCAACTTACATCAACCAAAGCTCCAGAAGCGCCAAAGTGTATAGTACTACCGTGCTCTTCCAGAAAGCGCATTGGAGAAAGCACGCTCATGGAAGATTCAAGAGTCCTATTGGAGAGGCCTATAGCTTCAGCTATCCAATTTGTAATATCGTCCCGGTTCTCAGGATTTGAGGCAAGGAATTCATCGAGCTTGTCTCGAAGCTGCCACATTCGATCTCCGTCTGAGAGGCGCTCAAGAATTTTGGCAGATACCTGCCCATAGAGTCGTCCGCCTAGTGTGTCCACAACTGCGCCAATATCGAGCCCAGTGTGTTCGAGGGTTAGTCTTAAAAGATCGGAGAACGTGTGTAAAGTATCTTGTCTCCAGTTTATCCGTCTAATACTGTGGACCATGCCAATGTTATCAACTTTTACGATTGGGTTGCCCGAGCAAAACCTGACTTCGTTAAACATAGGAGGCTTTGTTTCGGCGCCTAAAGCAAAGGTACTAAGGTCGAGATATCCGCAGGCTTGAATATCGTCCTCGTCGAGTTCCACATGTGCGAATTTAGGGATCATGAATAGGGGGCTGTAATCGCCCCCTTTTATGCAGCTCCTTGCGATCTGTAGCATGGCTTCTTGTTCGTCAGTACTTAATTGCGATTCGGTCAAGTCTGTTTTCAGTATTCCGAGAAGAGCATGGAAAAAGTCTCGAGGTATCGTGATGCATCTTCGTGCAAGCAACTCGTGAGCGGTTGCAAACATGGTCCGATAGCCTTTCTCATTTTGCCTTCTGACTAGCTTAAGAGGTCCCAGTTGCCAAGGTACTAGGTTGTTCCCCATTCCGACCATTTGTTCTGTATCTTGGCCGTTCCCTATTTTTTTGTTCTCATCTGACCATGAAGAAAACAGTTCTTGCACAAATGGATTAAAAAGACCGTGGGCTTCAACGAGAGTGTAGTCCTGGAGCATTAATTGCAATCTTTGGCTCTGCGTGTACTCCATGACCGTCCAAACTCGACTAAACCACTTGGCGTTGCACATGTTGCTGATTCCATGACATCTTTCATCTACGGAGGTCCCCTCCCTCATCGCAATAACGCTCTTAGCTTCAATGTCCGAAAGATGAGCGATGGTGAGATCCGCTCGATTGAATATTTGAGGAATCGCCTGAATTATCTGCCCTTTGAGATCGGGTTGCCACTGTGGCACGCTAATATAGTCATGCCAAATTTCAAAGTGCTTAGGAATACTGGTCGCCAGTCCACGACAAACTCGAACCGGGGTTTCACAAACAATGCGTGCTAATTCATTAACACTCATCGCTTCTGTTCTTTTGTATTGCAGTTCCGCCACTTTTGAGTTCCAAACATGAGATATGGCCACGTAATGTGCAAATCTGAATAGGCAATCCAGATCTCGGTGATAAATCAGTATTACTTCGGAAAGCGTTGGAACATCCACCTTCATTGCACATAATCGTTCATTGATAGCTTCCCGACTTTGAAGGGTAAAAGTTCGAGCTAAACCTGTATTTGAATTGATTTGATGGCCACAATGACAACATCTCAACTCTTCTAAATCAATCTGAGACCACAGGTACTTCAGGGTTGCCATCGAAACCGTCACCTAGGCATGTATTGGCGTATGTCTTGAGGCGGGTTGATGGTTGAAAGCACAAAAGTAACCATTGTGGCTCAAAACAGCTATTAAGTGTCGTCGTCAACTATTTTCTATGGTCTTACAAGGCTGTACTACCTAGAAAAATGATTTGCTATGGGAAGGTATTGCTATTTTACTGACGACTCTAGTTTCCGACTTCAGCCTAATGCTGCCTTACTCATCTGCCATCCATGCCTCATGTCGTTCCTTATGGGCTCAAAATCATTACAGATGACCACTCAATTAAATCAAATCTGCATCAGGCATTTTTCATCAGTGGATGCCTCATAATTCCTTCCCTTAGCCCCGGGCGCGGATGAATAATCTGAAGGCTTCCCATCTGGACTATTTTGTCTGTCCGCCTTCCTATGCTCGATTTCAGAATATCTTGCCCTCATCAGTTGTGAGAAGCTTATCAGTAGGCCATACACAACGTAGCTTGAGAGGGAGGGGTTCCCCTGGAGAATTCCTCTGATAGTCTGACGACTGAGGATTGCGGCAGGACTTGAGAAAAGGCAAGGAACCAGAATAATAGTGAGGCAGCCAAGCGAGAAGGGGAGACGTCAGTAGTCATGTAGGAATATAAAGCGGCGCCAGATCGTCAACGAAGAGTGTGGCAATTGGGTGGGGTCAAACCCAATTTTTCCCCGATTAAACTACCCAATGGGTAGGATTGCGTGCCCTTGATGGCCCAATTGGTAGGTTTTGGGTCCTCATGGTCGCCCAATTGGTCGGGTCGGGTCCTCTCGATAGCCTAATTGATGGGGTTCGAGTCCCCTTGATCGTTCAAGCATTCGCAATCAAGTCTTATATATGTATTCATTTCTTCTACACGACAATAATTTTTATATTAATTTACGAAATAAAATCTTTTTAACGAAGCAAAAAATTATTAAATATCAATCGCTTTAACGTACGAGTAGTTATAATGAAAAAGCGATTAAAAGCGACGATATAATTGCGTTCAACATTGGGGACCCGGCCCGCCAATATCGACTTGCTGATTCTGCTAATGTGGCCCCGGGCTGGCTTCGGGCTGATAAGAACTTAAGAAGTCACCTATGAGCGAATCTTGCTTGAAAATTTGCCTGAAATCTTGAAATCTTCCTTCGACGAAATTTTGCAGCCGGCCCAGCCACCACTCTACCCACCACCCTACATACTCACCACCCTACTCACCATCCTACTCACCACCCTTCATGCTCACCACCCTACTCACCACCCTAACCTACATGCTCAGCTACCAACTCAGCTACCTACTCGTTCGCCTACTCACCTGCCAACTCGCTTCAAAACATGCTTCAAAACATGCTTCATGTGACGTGTTCGAACACGCGTCATTCGCTTCAAGTAGGTCTGGAAGACCACTTCTCAACAAAGTAAATAAGGCAACGAGATGAGCGAAAGAATAATACGTCGCGTCTTTTTGGTTTACCTACATATCATGTAGTATGTAACCTCAAAAGAGCGCTTAAAGAAGGTTTCCAGCTAGTATATTGATGGTGTGCATTAGTCTCGCTGAGTTATAAAAGGGCCCGTTAACTCAAACTCGCGGCAGGCCTTAGTCTGCTTTTTTTCGTTCGCTGTTTCAGTATCCTCTATTTTTGCTAGCTATTCATTATCTTGATGCGCGCTCATACAAATTTTTGAGTTAACTTTCCTGCTGGCGGGAAGGCCTGGTGAAGGCATGATCTGGCGAAGGCAAGGCGGTGTGAAGGCTAGAAAGTGCTGAGAATGCTAGTCTTATAGAGACATACTTGTTGCGTGTGTGCAGAGCAGAGATCGTAGTCAACATTGGACCACCGGAGTCTGAAAATTTTTCTTAAATCTACCATGGTACGTCTTTTAAATAATGCCATCCAGTTTGTATGACGGATACAAAGTCTTCATGAGTAAAGGAATTATATCATTAACATTAGGTGGTTGGACTGGGACCAATGAAGTCTACTAAGTAATGCTTCGTCTAGTTTCGAGGCTTTTGCCTCCATCATTCCCGTCGCTCGTCGAAGAATTTTGTTTCTCATATCATGGTATTCAACGAACCTTCTCTGTTCATGTCCTTCTCGGGAGTCCAGTAGCCTGATTCCATGCATCTGTCGCTCCAACCATGAGTTAGCCAAAATTTTGCGACAAAAGTTGAAGCCAAGAGCTTAGACTTCCGTAGTGTTAATTCAAGCCTAAGCAAAGGCGTTGAATGATACACTATTGAGGGGCCTAGAATAAAACAGAGGTGCTGGAATATGAAAACCTACAGCTGGGATGATGCAACAGCACAGCTTGTTTAGAGTCTTTTTCTTGCAATCGAAATTGAAGTTGCTAATGCAGATTCTGCGACCTGTGTAACCTTTGTGTTCCAGTAAATCACAATGCTTCAGGAATTTGGCTTCTTTCGCTTGTTGTTGGATTTGATCTCGGCTGCAGCCTGAGACTCGGCGCCAATCTTCTCAGCTTCGCGGAGCTCGTAAGCATGTATGCTCTCATGAAGCTTCTCGAGCTCCGTGAATCGGCCGATACATCCCCATTCCAAGATATTGTGCAACGTCCGACGAAGCGCACCAACCCCCAGATCATCTCCCAGAGCGTGAGATGCGACAGTGTTCATGTGATAGTTGCAAGTTTTCAAGTCCGCTTCAACCTCGCACCAGTGTACCCAGACCTCCATCAGCTGAGGATTTATTGTTGCAGAAAAGACAACGCAAGTGTCATCGACTCCAGAGATGATGACTGGAGCTGCTTCGACCAGGGATCTCAGTTGTCTTGCGGCATTTACTAGGGTCGCACCGCCTCGACGAGCTTGATTCGTGGCTTCATCGTATTCGCCTCGGTCGGCTTTGGCCTCAATAATCATGAAGGCATGGTGCATTCCGGGGGCTATCTCTAGCAGCGCGTTGGTAGAGCCCTTTACGATAACACCGTTACGAATCGGATACTTGTTCGTTCTAATGCCGTATGTCATATCCGGCTTTGGATTTTTCATGCCGTCTTTTTTGGCCATGGCTTCCGCAAGGTATTTTTCCAACTGACCGTCCAGATATCTGTTCGGGACCAGCGTTCTGCGAAATTCGCTGTTATGTGTCACCATCAAACCATCAGTAAACCACTCTTTGCTAGGGTGTCCCGCTTCCTCCATCAAAGCTTGCTCTTCCTCGTTCAAGGGCTTGTTGGATGTGTAAGTGCCCTTGATAATAAGTGGCAGCAGATGATGCAACAAAGTATCCTCATTCAAGCCCCGATAGGCCTCACGGTGGTCCTGGAATCTCTCTATAGACTCTGGTTGTATTGTAGATTTGCGTTTGCCATGTACGATATCATGAATTTTGTTTTTGAAAGTCGGATGTCGGTTGTAAGCAGCGCGATTGTTGTGAAACAAGCCATGACTCTCCATGGCTTTCCCAACATCATATGATTTGGTCCCCCATCTCGACGATGGCTTGTCCGTGAATGAAGACTTCTTGGAAGTGTTCGTTGCGTCATCTGCTGAGGAGACTGGTTTGTGTGAGGAGGTTGACGTCTTGGGCGTACTGGGAGCAGGATTAGCTAGAAGGCCAGTACTGCTGGTAGGAGTAGCAGGGTACTATCTCAGCATCAGCGGTGGCAAGGTCAAGTCAAGCAGTAGAGTGAACTTACTTGCGAGGATGGTGTGACGTTTCCTGTAATGTTGACTGGTAAGTCTTCGGGGAAGTTGCGTTGGCGTTTGGTAGTGATGGGTGGGGTCTCACTCGGAGCTTCCGAGTCACTAAGCCTGCGCTTTTTTGAGAGTTTGGATATCGCTGATGCTAACGAGGGCGCTTCTGCTTCTGCTGCAACTCGAGACAGCCAAGCAGTGATGGATTCGGCAGATACAGAGGGGGTATCGGTGAGAAGTGAAGCAAGACTCTCCTTTTGATTATCGTCGCCTGCATGCGCAGAGTTCATGCTTACAAGATCAAGTTCACCATGTCTTTAATCGATCTCAAGGAGGGGAGTGGGGAGAGAAAGGGCGAGGGCGCGATCGCGGCGGTTGATCCCACCGGTGTATCATTAATCCGCTCCGCTAACTCCGTAGTATCCCCGGCGCGTCCGAGTAAACAAACAAGTACTTCGCTCTGTTCAGGAACTTCAGGTCTTCGAAGCTTTTGCTCCAACCCACGAGCGCCGTCTCGATGAATCTACTCATGCCGTCGCCAAACATATCCCGTCGCTTCTCTCTTCGCTACCAGCAGGCTCTGTTATTCATGAAAACAAATCCGACACCGATGCCTTTACTCTTGCGCTTCTAAGCGCCTACTCGAGTACCGAAGTACTTTTTGGGAATGAAACGTGGAGGCTGGAACGATGGGTGGGCCTTACGAATCCTGGATGTTGTTACGAGTGTTACGAGGATCAGTACCAAGGGTATCGAGGAAAGATTCTAGAAGTCACTAGAAGATGTTAGCCGGGTTGGAAGGTGTTTGTTTTTCTGTTACTAAGGGGTTGCTACATGGTCTGAAGGTGTTACATGCCTTTGTCATTCCTTCTATATCTACCCCCTTTAGATAGCAGGAGTGTTCCGTTCTTCCTTCTGTAGCTTTATTCTCCTAGTTAATAAATCTACATTGACTTGTCTGTATGGTTTTGACAGATGTTATACTTAGTAGTTCTAGATTTGAAGGAGACAGAAACACACTATGCGCTGGAACTTGGTGGGATGACTGCGGTGACATGCTTGAAGGAAGCTAAACTTCTTTTCAAGATTAACTAGATGCAAATATCTGGTTGAGTCTACATAGAACTTAAAGACGAAAATACTGAAACAGCGAACGAAAAAAAGCAGACTAAGGCCTGCCGCAAGTTTGAGTTAACGAATCCTTTTATAACCTGTGTCGCGCGGGTCAAGGTGTGGGATAAGTCAAAGGAATTCAAGGAAAAGGATGTTTTAGGGTGGCGAAAACTTCGCTGCATAGCTTTTGGCTGAATTTACGAGAAGAAGTCGTGTCACCCACCATCACTGTTCAGGTGAATGCCAACGTGATCTCAGCTTTAGCGGCGCGGCGAACGAATGCGGCAATGATCCGTAGGAAGCGCAACCATACCCTGCTGCATGAGAGACCCACATTCGCGGCGGGCTGTTGCCTTTGCTGCAAGCGGACTTGGACGTAGTGGCATTACCTCGAGCTTTTGGAGGCGTAGGCACACCGCCACTTCAGGATTCATCAACAACAGATAATGTCTGGATTTTCAAACAAAGACAGGCATATATTTGAACCGAACACTGGCTTACAAGGCTGCTTATTACATCTTAGCATTATGTCGCGAGGTTTTGTGACAAAAATTAACACACATGTCATGCCTCGTCTAACACAGCCTCGATTAAACTTTCCGTTCCTGGTTCATAGGTCCATATATTGACAATCTTGAGTCCGACCGAGCTCAGGAGATCACGCCACTGCTTTTCAGCTCGTTCTTGGGAGCCCACATGGGCCATCATAATCATGTCCAGAGAGGTCATAAGCCATGAAGCCCCAATGTCAGGAATGACGTTTTCGTTGATCAGAATTTTAGAATAGCCCTTCTCCATGGCTCTCATGATCTGCTGTAAGATGATACGGCAACGATCATCGGTCCAGTCATGGAGAACAGAGTGGAGGTAGTACGCTCTGGCTCCTGCCGGAAGTCAGCCTCATGGAAAGCATCTTAGCTTCCAGGTTGTTTCACCTTTGATCGGTTGTAGAGTGTAAAAGTCATGTACCATTGGCTCAATTTCAGCACTATCCTCGACTCGATCTATAATTTCCGCACGATCTTGCAAAATTAGACGTCCAGGTAGCTGTGGGTGCTTGGTCCTGAACTCTTTGAGATCATGGCCGACGCCACCGCCTACGTCAACCATGAGAACGTCATCTTTTGCCGTCTTGAGACCGGGACCTAGTCGTTCCTCCACAGGATAGAAACCGCGATCCATCCAACTTGTTCTGCCTTGACGGTATCCCGCCATGTGGTTAGCAAAGCTACTTATTATGGTGGACGCTGCTTCTTCCACTCGATACTTGGCAAAGGTGTTTCGTGGGCATATTGGAAAGGGCCATCTAGAGCGTTGTCAGGGCACTTATACCCGATTTTGGAGAGGTAAGCTGGAAGCTTTTGAAACACGGGGCCGGGGCAATCGAAGCTAAACGTAACCGCAGTCGGTATTTGTAAGGACAGAGAATAGACAAACAAGGGGCAGACCAGTAACTGATTCCATCACGGTACTTTGGCACCGTCAGAGCCATCGATAGAGGCGTTGAGACGTATACATCAGCACTTATTTCTCCAACAATCTCCATGGCCGCAAGGTGCTTCATTATGCGCGCTGATGGAATTTCAAAGAGTCTCAGCATTGCCTCAACAAAGCGAAACAAATCCTAATACCAGAGTATCGACACGTACAGACAAGGCGGACATCTGCACCGGCGACCGCTGCCAATTGGGAACTACTCTTCGCAACGCCATCATCTTTCGTAAGCTCTTCAAACAAGCCCAGATCGATGGCAATTCGAGCAGCTGTGTTTTGTGTGGGCTGTTAATTTCGCGAAGATCAGAAATCACAAATTCACTGGATAAAGTAGACTAAGATACACACTTCTGCCCATGCAATCCTGGTGATAGATTCGACTGGTGTCTCAAGTGCTCTAGTTAACGTGCGGACTGCGGCCAGCAAGGTTCTGCGAGTAGGATCATTTGCACCATTCTCAGATAAGACATTTCCATTGAAGGCTATGACTTCAAGAAGGGACGCAACTTTCGGAGTGTAGGCTGACGACATGGTATTCTCTTTTGAATCTTGCAAGACAGCGATTGATCATCGATAATATGCCCAGTAATGATTTTAGTATGTGAACCATGAAGGATCCGGCACCGGAAACAGCGCAGCGAACATAGAGGTCACCTCTGGCATATGCTCGATGACGCACGCATATCGCGCCACGTGTGTAGGGACATTTTCGTTCGTTGGAGGTGAAGGTTGTAGACATGACTGTGCAAGACTACGAGTACTTGGAAGGGTCTCCAAGTAGCGCGCCAGTCCCAAAGTGGATAGTCCGACTTTAGATACGCGAGGCAGTCAGCCTCGGCCAATGCCTCTTTTAACCTTTTGATGCCAACATGAAAGATACTTCGAGGCAATCGAGGCAAATATCCACACTATAATGCTACGAGTCATGCTGAGCCTGTGATTCGCAAAACGACAAGTAGGATGCAGACCTCCCTGGGCTCTTTTCATGTTGTTTCTGTGCATCGCTTCTGTCCCGAACCAGTCCCTTATACAGGCATTGTGATCTGCCTTTGCCTTGATGCATTAGGAAATTATTCCGTCCTTGACGTAAATGCTGCTTCTGCGTTGCTAAGTATTACCACACCTACATCTAGCTTCAATACCGCTAATTCATAGCTGAGACGTGAGATGAATATAGGCCTGTAATCGGTTGGGGTGAAACTCATTGAGAGCTTAGCCCACTCTGATTTAATGGTTGGGCGTTTCAAGAATGATCGTTGGTGTAAGGAATGCCCAAAAGGATGGATAGGAACATCAGTGGGATTTGTAGTGTGGTTGAGCTGAAGAGCTGCCGAATGGCTCGAATTTTATACGGACTTGATTATTTCTCCGCAAAACATACTACCATGTTTCTCTACCATATTTTATTTTCTCCACGTCTTGGATTCTGGGAAATATTCGCATTTATACTTGATTCTCCAACTTCGCCTAAAACACGCTATATGTTCTTGCATCGGCACTCTATTGCGTAGAGATTTCCTTGTACGAGGAATTTCATCTCATACCAGCTACAATTTCAACCATAAACTTTGTCTACATTATTTTAGGTCTATCAGCTTTCCTGAAACTGGCCGTTGGGAGCTTCCTTTTGGTAGGGGTTTTGCGGGTCAACTGCCCTGATTTGAACGGCATAGCTGACATATCTAGTATTTGATGAGCCGTGTTGTCTACAACATATACTTTCATTCACTTGCACGTTTTCCAGGCTCTAGGTCCTGGTCAGCAACCCGGCTGACTTTTGTGCACGCACTGTATCGGGGCTCTTTGGTGCACGATGTCCAAAAGATGCATGAAAAGTATGGAAGCATCGTTCGAATTGCTTCAAGCGAGATTTCAATCACTGATCCTATGGCATGTCGGGACATCTACACAGATCGACCAGGTCACCAAGCATTCCCCAAGAATCCTGTTTGGTGGCACCGCAGGAACGGCGAGGTAGACACTATCATGAATGCCGACGATGCGGAACATTCCCGATTACGTCGATTATTTGCACACGAGTTCTCCGAAAAAGCCTTAAAAGCACAGGAGCCTCGAATCCAGTCACATATAGATATGCTGGTTCGAAGACTACGTGAGCTGAGTATACGAGGAGAAAATGTTCAAGATATCATGCATTGGTATAATTGTACAACATTTGACATCATCAGCGATCTAGCCCTTAGCGAATCGTTCCGCTGCCTGGACCAAAATCGTCCTCATCCATGGGTAAAAATCATTTCCTCACAGTGCAAAGCGGCCGCATTTATTTCTTCGCTCCGGTTCTTTGCTCCACTTAGGTTCTACTCTCTTCTTGAGAGCCTTTTGATGATGTGCTTGCCAAGGAACGCCGTCCAGCAGAAGAAGGATCATGCGCGAATGACCAGGGATAAAGTGGGGCATCGGCTGCAGCGTGGGCAAGTCCTGCGGATTATGTATCCCACGTTCTGAATGATATCAAAGGGCTCAGTGTGCCAGAAATGGAATGCACGTTCAACGTGCTAATGGTAGCAGGAAGTGAATCGATATCTACGGCACTTTCAGGAATGACGAATTACTTAGTCAAGAATCCTCCAGTCCTCAAGAAACTCACACACGAGATTTGCAACATTTACAAGACTGAAGCGGATATAACTCTGGCTAATTTCTCAAAGGCACTTTTCCTAACAGCCATCATTCAAGAAGGACTTCGGATGAGCTCTCCAACCCCCACTGGGTCACCCCGCATCGTACCCTCAGGTGGAGCCATCGTTTGTGGCCAATGGTTCCCAGGCAACGTAAGAACCATCCCTCAGCTCCTTCAATTGCATCTCGATCATATCCTAAGAGAAGCTCTCTGTTAACCTAATCTTATTCCTGCCAGACATATATAACCTTCCATCAAATGTCCGTCAATAAATCCCCCGCTAACTTCGCTCGTCCCGCCGAATTCCATCCCGAACGCTGGCTTCCGTCTTCACCTTTCCCCAATGACATCAAAGCAGCCTTTCAGCCCTTCTCGGTCGGTCCGAGAAGCTGTATAGGGGAAATCCTCGCTTATGCGGAAATGCGCCTAATCCTCGCACGCCTGCTTTAGAATTTCAACCTCGAGTCTCCGGTACCACTGAGTGACAGCCTGGACTGGACGACTCAGAAGATATACATGATGGTGGAAAAGCAGCCTTTTTATGTTCGCCTGATGCCGGTTTGATCCAGGACGTTTTTACTTCAGTCGCCTTAACGCTGAGGTGGTAGAAAGAATATTGGAAAGACTTGAGAGATAGATGTGTCGCTTTCTTCATACCAGCGACAGAAGCAAAATAGTTCCCGTCTACCGATAAATTTCGAGGGTTGATAAATCAATGAAGCTTACTCATAAACCCGATCACACTTCACAAATCGACCACATCTTCGTGTACGAACCAGTTTACTAACAAACAAACTGGTGTATTGATGGAAACCTCTGCACCGGTCGAATCCATGTGAGGAGCGAGGTGGAAAGCAGGCAGGCAGGTAGGTAGGTAGAAAGCGAGGTGGGTAATGAGGTGGAGAGCGAGGTGGGATGCGAGGTGAAGAGCGAAACGAGAAGTGAGGCGGTAGAAAGGTTCGAAGCGAGATTGATAAAAAGCAATGCAACATGTTAGACATTTAACGAAAACACGCTCTTTATTGGTTCAGAAAGAAGCAACACGAGTCGTACTAAGTAAACGTTTATATTGTTGTATATTGTAATCGTTATAGTGCTCGATGTTTCGAGCGATTTTTCTTACAAATTAACTCGTAAATGCGTTATTTCGTGTCTAATTCGATCCCTCTATAACTTCCGATAACCCACACTTGTAGAAAAAAGAATATTTGACGCTAATAGTCGCTCCCGCGCCTGAATGGACTTCGGATACTAACCTCGGGACGGCTCGACTACCGTGTACATCAAGCCACACCCAATTTTTGTGGACCTAGAGGTATTTTACAGTGACTTTGTCCAAATAATACCCACGTACAGTACTTCCGTATTGAAACCTTCAAAAATCAAGTTTTAGAGCTTCGTGTGTAGCGTGGCCGTGTGGGTTAGCAGCTTCCCATACAGAGGGTTTCCGCATCACCTCCTTGACGGCCGTTATCATCTGTCAATATGCCTTCGCGCGATCGACTATGTTTAGGTCCTGCTCAGCTTCCAATTGAAGAAGTGCAGCTTGCGCTGTTGCAGGCTGCAAGCATAGAAGTATCATTTCTATTGGCTGTAATGAACGAGAACACGTATACTACATATATCAATTTCCTCGAGCTGAAACTGGCACAGCAAAGCTGAAAGCCCAGTGTGATTCGTGAAGCTGCCTCCTAAACCTCAATGATTAAGAGCACTCTTCTCCCTTACATTCTATTCTAGCTTTCACTGTGAGCTCGATGGACTCATCGATGTTTAGTTATTATATCTCTCGACCTTATCCTTTTCGATGGTTTACACCTGTCGTTTTCGTGGGCGGTGCTATCGCACTGGCGCTTTTCTCACTCCTAAATTTCGTATCAACAGGCTATTATCAGAGGTAAAACTCGACCCTAGCTGTTAAATCCACAATTCTTGTTTTAATACATTGCAGTGTCGAATATGTCACGGACCCGAATTCTACAATCTCTAAAGCAGGATGGGTGAATCGTTGGCCCTCATATTTCACAAGCGGAATCAAGCCATCTTGTCAAGCACAGGATGTTCAAGTCAATACCAGTATTTCTCTTAGCAGTTCTATTGAAGTTTTGGGACTAATTGAGTCTAGGATTCTTCACGAACCAAACTGCGCTCACCTATACCCTTACAGGGGTCTGGACAATTTCAGATGGGCCCAATCTGGTTATCTCACCAGCTCTTACCTATCTGAATAATCCGATACAGAATTGTCAAATCAGCAATATTAACATTGAGTTAGAGTCAGAGGACCGCTCATCAACCCAATACGGCTGGGATGCATGGGGCGAGTCTCTTCAGGTGTGTGGCCTCCCGGGAACCGGATGATCAGGTCTTGATATCGACAGGCATTTATTACCTGCAGCACTCAGAGCGATGATGGAACAATTTTCTTCAATCTTACCTCGGAATACGATTTCGTACCTTCCACAGCTCAATTTCCGACCCGGAATTATAGCACGCAAGTTGGACTATTTAGTTTCATTACCAGAGATGCGACAACCAAGGCGAGTCTTTGGTGGGGTGAATCGCTGCTGTAAGATCTGCTATTCCGATAATTAATTGAAGTCGGAATTAAAAGTGTTCAGATCTCAATATTGGGCACTTGTTGCGCTTGAGATGCAATCGATTCGTGAACAGACGAATAATAACTTGAGGAAGGGTACGATACGTAGGTGCTTGCCTATACTATGTCGAATAGCAGATCATTGACGGAGTTCGCAACTCAGACTTCTCACGACCTAACGCTAGCAGTCTCATTCAAGACATCACTGACCTCGGCTTCTGGAATGTCGACTACCGCTTTATTACAAACACTGTGGTAGACAGTGGAATAAGCGTTCTCTTCCCAAAGATCAACCCATATGAGCCGACCGTATCCAACCTGGCATCTAACAACGCTTCTCCGAACGTCTGGCTCGCCTCAGACGGCCTGGCCAAATCCTTTTACTCTACAATCATGACAGATCTAGGTCAGACCACTGCCACGCCCAACATTCTTCTCAACGCAACCGTCCTGCAATACTTTACCCAGAATTTCACCTACATGCAAAAGGATATTGTGAATGCAGTGCCTGGTCCAGCAAAAGACAGCTACGAGGCCCTGAAGGACCAAACGGGTGCTTTGAACGCGTCCGCCGCAGTAATATCTACAAAATATTTGTGCCAAGTACCGAAGCGGAAATCGACGGGGACGCTGTTCGTGTCTATCTTAGTAGCAGATCTTGTGTTCATGCAAGCACTCTGGAAGATCTTGAACCTTTGCTCAGAGGCCTGGCTCACTCATAAAGATCCGGAAGGTAAAACGAGAATTCTACCCTTCTCTGGTGATGCCTTGAAACGGCTAACACTGGCGATATTAGCGGATCATTGCTCTGGGTGTGCGAAGCAGACAAGCATTGCTCTTGTATCGCTCGGCGCCTCAAAACCTGAAGAAGAGGTTCGTCTCTCATCTGAAGCAAGTGTCGACAAAGAGTACACGGTCTGGCCCAATTGATGCAACCTCGGTCGTAAAAGGTGCGACATCAAACCAGTCACCCTCGCGCGGAACGCTCATGAGTTGCTGGAACGACTTAAGCTTCTCAGGATACTGCCTCACCCATGGAAAGAAGTCGAGATCTGTACTGTTGGCCGTTTGCCACGCACATTTGCCTTCCGAAGGATTCTGATACTTCGTTTCTTGCAGAAAATTGGGGAGGGCCTGGTAGGCTGGCCCACCAATGTTAAAGCTTCACCCATCAGTGAGACTTCTATCTGATCCACAGATGTGACTTACATATAGTTTATGCTACCCTCTATACTCGGCACTGCCAAAGCCTTGGAGGCGTTGTTACCGGTAAAATGGTCTTTGCTGGTTTCCACAACCATGCGAATTGACGCTAGATATCGCATAATTCGGCCTAGGAGCAATGGGTCGGCCCCAGACGGCTCTGCAAGATTCTCCACGCTGAGAGGTATGTCGCTCTCTGAAAGTGCCTTAAAAACCCCGAGATCGCAACCAGCGCGGACAGCGGCAACTTCGAGGTACTGCCACAGTAGGCGGTTAGAATATCAACATATTTATCAAAGTTAATAAAATCAAAGTTCTTCTTTTTCTTTTTCTAATCTGACTAGAGCTTGAATGAGATGTGTATGTAGAAGATAAAGTGTATATGTAGGAAAAGAGGGTGTAAGCCACGCTCGTGACTCTGAGCGCGTACTAGACCGGACGTGTGGTCGCTGATTGAGAAGAATAGTGTCTACGAATTGTCGTGGTATGTGTATGAAGTGCTATTTCGATGTCTATCTAGTATACTCTCTCAGGCTTAAATATCTTTGCTCGAACAGGCCGGGTTTTGAAAACTGAAAAGTTCGGTTACTGTTCTCCTCCCTCATTTCTCCATCTTCCCGAGACGTTCCTCTAGTAAGCTGCGATTGGAACCTGCTCTGCCTTCGGCTCCTCCGTCGGCTCCTCCTCTTTCGGCTTCTCGCCTGTCAGCAAGGCAAGCACGTCAACCTCAGGACGCTTAGCCTGAGCTGGCGGAGGCGTAACGAGACCCAAAGCCCCCCTCTTCAAGTTTGGCACCATCCCGTCAATAGTATCGGTATTGAAGTTATCAATATTAATGGTGTCCTCCGATCGTATCATCTGCCTAGCCCGGATGGTATTCAAGATGCGAAGTTCATCCGCAGAAAGGGATGCTTCGAGGTCTACACCTTGTTTTGTTTTCGCCTGGGCTGAGCCAGAGTCGTTGATGCTGATACCCTCCACCTTCCGGAGGACAGCTTCACGTTCTTCGCGGGCTGCGGGTTGAAATGCACTGAAACAGAAGTCGACAGTCTTGGAAATCTAGTTTTGAGTGAGTTTTCGGCTCGTATCAACTGTTCCCTGAATGACTAGAAGCATGTTAATAATACAGTCACGTCGAGAATACTAGAAAAGAGGACGTACTTGGTCTGAAAAATGCGAAGGCTCTGTCAAAGCCGTCCTCATCCCAGTCACTTAAGACGGGCTCGTCCTGTTGTCTGATTTGCTTAAGGGCGCTCAAAACTACAAGCAGGAATCGAGAATATCCTTCTGCAACTTTATTCGAATGCCATTTCGCAGCAGTCTGCTCATCACAGTCACTTCTTCGAGACGCGCTGATTGTCACGGCAGCCGAAAGAGCACTCGCAAGCGCTAGATGAACTCCAGAGGAGAAGAATGGGTCAATGAAGCATCCTGCGTCGCCGACAATTCGCACGTACGGGCTGGCATAGGTGGAGGCGCTGTAGGACCAATCTGATGCAGCCTTGATGTCTGAGACGAGCTCGGCCTCGGAAAGAAGGTTCAAGATGCCAGGTGTGAGCTTGAGAGACTCTAGATAGAAGTCGCGACTAGACGGAGAGCCCATTGCTTTCTTCCTGGAGGTGGCGACCTCTTGATTCATGACGACTCCGATGGATCTAGAACCATTGTGTAAGGGAATACTCCAGACCCAGCCACTCGCATCTGACCTAAATGCATTAGCTTCATTCAAACTATGAGTCAAATTTGATGATGAAGTACCTTGTAACGCCTCGAAATAGGGCTGGCCCAGCTTGTGTGTACCCACACCATAATCACTAGCCCCTTTCCAATAGCCCCAGCTTGCAACGTTTTTTAATCCTTGATTATACCTGCGATTTTTCAGGTACTTAGTGCTTATCAAGCCTGCTCGTCCACTCGCGTCTACGATATATTCAAATCTAATCACGCCGGAGCTGCCATCTTTCCGTGACCAATTAGCGGAGACCGGTCGTGCAATGACCTCGGAATTCGTAGTGTCATTCTCGCCGTCCAAAGGCACGAAATCGATTGTCTTGACTTTAACGCCATCAAAGATCTTCGCACCACTCTTGCCTGCATGCCTAAACATGAGATCATCCGCTTCGGAGCGAACAACGTTCCATGCGTAGCCTTCGGGTCCGCCCGCCGCGACAAAGTCAGTGTCTACTTACGGGTAAGTGACCAATGAGGAATCTTTGAAGGTGAAGGGCCCAACTTACAAACCTCAGGGTTCGCATTGAGTTTGAACGCTGCACCTTTCTGTCAGGGGGGTTTCAGTGTCAGGAATCCTGGATAATTTTGGGCTACGGAAGCTTACCTTCTTGGCGAATCCATAGCTGTCAAATGCGGAATCCAGGTCAATGAAACGTAGGAAGTGGCGCATCGATGGGAGCATACTCTCGCCGACATGGTATCTGGCAATGTCAGGTCATACTCATCCGTCACCTAATATGTGAAAGGCAGGAGCATGACGTTCGTAAAGCAGAGGTAAAACTCCGGGGTATCGTTTCACGGGAACCTCGTCTTCGCCCCAATTGCGTACATGATTATGTGTCCTTCCTCCTCAGACTCGTCTTTTGTGTCTGAATCATCGGAGATCGCTAGGGGCATTCCACAATAATTGACCTCGAGGAACGGAACACCAGTGCTAGGTATGAATAGAGAATGAATAGGATGGGCGAATGACCAACAAACACGAGCAGAAGAACAGCAATCAAAGAAGAGTCACAGTGACCCACCTGGGAAATACATCTGCCTCCAACAGGACAGTACTGATGCCCTCACGTGCCAGCGCTGCAGCTGTATATGAACCCCCTGGGCCACCACCTACCACCAGTACGGTACATTCGTCCGGAATAGACATGTTTCTTCGCTTGGCAACTTAGGACGCCGGGCTGGAGTGCGATATGTTTCAAGGATGACGGGAGCAGACAGGAGTATAACAGACACGACAGGAGTATGACCTCGACGATACAGTCAATATATGCGTCTCTCAAACCTATAGATCGAATCCTCTGACCAAATGTCGACGGCGAATTCCGGACACCGACGTTGCATAAGACGAGAGCCACAAAGATCGAAGATCGTATTACCCGAGGCTCCGTCCCCACAGGTTTGCAGGCGGAATCTGGGGACATGGAACAGGTCGTCAGCACAAGACGCGAGAAGGGTTTGAAAGACGTCGAACACAGTTCCTGCGGTTGATGCTTGTCGATCCGCACCGGACTCCGAGGGGACTGTGACCTCTGTCGCGCTAGGTACCAGGTGCCAGATCAACCTTAACTCCAAATGCATGTTTGAGAGGCATGTAGGCCTCCAACCAATATATGTGCGCTGACTCACCGCCTCATGTTGTGCGCCTGAGGCACTGAAGTAGATCAGCTCGGCCTTCCTTGGTCCTCCGCACACTCGCATGTACATCGGCTTTTGCAATTTGCACCGAAACACCGAGACCACTTCAATATCAACAAACCAGCGTACATAGTACTTTCTGCGAACTTGGGACGTCCAGCGCACTCAACTTTTGCGCTTTAACTCAGATACCTCCAACACGTTCTAAAAACTTCAATCTTCCCTGCGCAACAATGGCCGAATCCAACTCTCAGTTTACTTACACTGACAATGATTCGGAGGAGATTCCATGAGATATAAGAATGAGCGGTGACCAGCAGTCGAAGGAAGTCTCTACCGCCGCGCTTCAAGATGCAGAGAAGGCCGAGAAGCCACCACCCAATCCTTTTCCTGAAGGTGGTGCAAAAGCATGGCTCACGGTTGCTGGGGCTTCTGCTTGTCTCTTCGTATCCTTTGGCTGGGTCAATTGTGCTGGAGTCTTCCAGGATTATTATCAAACAAACCAGCTCAAAGAGTACAGCGCGTCTGCTATCTCTTGGATTCCCGCCCTACAAAGTAGGTGATTCTTATTGTGATGTCGATTTTCCTGACGATGCTAGTTTTCTTCATGCTCTTTGGTGGAGCATTCGTTGGCAAAATCTTTGATGACTATGGGCCCCGCTCCCTTTTATTGGGCGGCACCTTTCTTCATGTCTTCGGCTTGATGATGACCAGCATTTCAAAGAAATACTATCAAATCCTACTCAGCCAAGCCATCTGCTCTGCTATTGGAGCATCTATGGTATTCTATCCCGCATTTACATGTGTAAGTTCCAACGGATTACTCGGTTTACTTGCCGCTCTAATTTTCTAGGTATCGACTTGGTTCTTTGAGAAACGAGGCGCTGCTCTCGGCCTCGTCGTTGCTGGGTCGTCTCTAGGCGGCGTCATTTTCCCCATCATGGTTATTCATTTGATTCCTGAGGTCGGCTTCGGCTGGGCAGTGCGCACATGTGCTTTCCTGATATTGGCACTGCTCATTTTCGCAAATCTAACCGTGCGCTCTCGAATTGCCCCAACGAAGCGTCCACTCAGCCTAATAACTTTCATCCGTCCTCTGAAGGAGCTGAATTTCTCGCTTTTGACCGGGGCCATCTTCTTCTTCTACTGTCAGTCAGGTTTTGCCTAGCTTCCTTACAGCAACTAATTGTCATAGGGGGCATGTTCATACCTTTCACCTTCATCGTGGAAGCACGCTCGCACGGTATGTCTCAGCGTCTTGCTCCTTATCTTGTACCGATTTTGAATGGGGCAAGGTCAGTGCTCTACCCCATTAAGCTAGCACCCAGCGTAGACTAATTTTGCCCAGCATAATTGGACGCACAGTTCCTAATGCTCTTGCCGACAAGGTTGGCCGCTTCAATATGATGATCCTTATGAGCTGTTTCACGACCATTCTCATCCTCGTATTGTGGCTACCAGCAACCGGTAATGCTCCCATTATCGTCTTTGCCGCGCTTTTCGGCATCGGTTCAGGTGCTGGCATTGGCCTCACTCCGGCGCTCTGCGCACAACTTTCGCCCATCACGGAAATCGGCGTTCGCACCGGTACTATCTTCTCAATTTCAGCTTTCGCAGCATTGACCGGCTCACCAATTGGAGGTCAGATCATCGCTGACAGCCATGGCTCGTTCCGAAATGCCATAGTCTTTGGTGGTGTGAGCTGTGCCATTGGCACGGCTCTTTTTATCGTAACGAGGATTAAGCTTGCTGGCGTTAAGATGACGAAGATTTGAGCAGGTTAACCAGAAAGAGCTGTACCAAATCGCAGAGCGCATTCAAGAAAGAAGCTGTAGGCGTTGTGACTGGGTTGGGGCGGTACAATCGCCCGGCGAGGACCTCTACGGTGACTTCGCTGTCGCCATGTCGCTCTCCCTGCAGCTGTCCCTCTCCCTGTACGCTGTGGGATAGGTGTGATTACTTGGTCTGGGCCGCCCCGGTTAGCGGCCCACATATACGTCTGCGACTGTCTTTCAGCATTAGACGTTGTCCCCTGGTTCCCATGCTCTTGCTATTATTTCAATAGCTATAAGTCTCTAAACCAAATACAATGCCAGATATGCTGATAGAACTGATAAAAACTGTTAGAGTAGGTATGTACTAGTATCTACAGTAGTCTAAATAGCTCTATGTATGCGACGATAAGCGAAAAGGGAAACCATGGTATATGATTAGGAAACGCAGTCTAAGGTAGAGTATGCAACAGATAGTCACACAACCATAGGGCTATGCTACTCGACGACATGTTAAGGTATGAGAGATGAGGGAATACGGCTAGACTACATGAGGTGTCAGTTCTTTATTCTCGACGCTGATGCTTTGATTTGACAAATCCCTTACGATCTCTTTTCTCTTCCATAATTAGTCCACACGTACAAGCTACATATACTGTGACTGCTTACCTTAGAGTCTCACATTGCCACCCAACTCTCTAGACTAAGTCTACCTGTTGAGCAGGCCCAGAACGTACCCCTTCGAAACCAGGGGTGTCATATCTTGCTGCTGAATCTTACGCAAAAGCTCACTGGTGCAGGGGTGAGCATGACTGCGGAAGCGTCTTCTGACTTCGGCAGGTATTGCCAGGCACATCAACGCAAAGAGCCAATGTCAGCTCATACCTTACTCTTGCTAATTTAGCTGACATTCCGTCGGCATACCTATGTGAAGCGCATCTGCAGATCGGATTCCGGGCCATGTGGCCTCAACAAGCCCACGATACCGAGTGCCAGGGAAGTATTGGGCTACATTTAGGCTAAATATAGCAACTTCGTACAAAGCATAGAGCTGTAAGGGACTCCGTAAGCCTGGGTGACAAGATCCTGCGACTAGGGCCAAAATACAGCCATCCTGTCCAGAGCTGTGCCGTTGTAATTGTATAGGGCTATAGGAATTAGCACTGGTAACTATGTACGTATAAGTATATACTAATAGCCACATACTAGAGTAAGTCTGCTAGCAGCTCAACCTGCCACCGTAATCGAGTTGTTGAACACTTTCAAGATGGCTTTGGACCCGATCAAAATCAACCAGTGTATTTGGAAGGACTATCTCTCTACCCAGGAAGCAAGGCTTCCTTGTCTTACTGACGTCGAAGATATTACGAGCAGGGTTATTAGGATAACGGGAGGTAACCCAGGTGCAATGCAACTGCAAGGAACTAATAACTACCTTGTCGGCAATGGTAAATCAAGGATTCTTATCGACACTGGCCAGGTAAGCAGTGTTCCTGTGCAAAAAGGCTCGATTGTTAAATGAACAAGGACAATCGCAATAACAATCTTTGATAGGGAATCCCCATATGGGCTGAAAACTTGACTAAGCTCCTCAGAGGCCGAGACCTAGACATTTCCCACGTCCTCTTGACTCACTGGCACGGTGATCACACTGAGGGCGTTCCAGATCTGATTTCGTATAACCCCGAATTCGCTTCACGTATCTACAAAAACCAGCCCGACCGTGGCCAACAACCAATTGAAGACGGACAATTTTTCCGGACAGAGGGCGCACCGTCAGGGCAGTCTTCACACCCGGCCACGCGGTCGACCACATGTGCTTTGTGTTGGAGGAGGAGAACGCGCTCTTCACAGGCGACAATGTCCTGGGCCACGGCTACAGCGTCTCTGAAGACCTCGGCGCATACACGAACAGCTTAGACTACATGGACGACCAACACTGCGCAGTCGGCTACCCAGCTCACGGGATAAAGATCGAAGATCTACCTCGGAAGATCAAGCAATATATTCGGCACAAGAAGACCCGTGAAAGGCAGATATTCTCAGTGCTTGTGAGGACCAAGGCGAAAGTGGTCAATGCTGGCCAGAGCGGCAAAGGTAGCTTGACGACCCGAGAGCTTGTGTACTCCCTTCACGGCGACGTGTCAGATGATATGTTTGAGATGGCACTCGAGCCGTTCACGACCGAAGTGTTGTCGAAGTTGGCCGAGGATCGCAAGGTTGGTTTTGAGCTGGTCAAAGGCAAGAGGCGGTGGTTTCCAAATGAGCGCACATGGAAGCTTGAGTCGCTCAAACATTGATAAAGACGCATAGACTTACTAGTAGACTCGGACATTGTAGTAGACATTGGCGACGATGTCGATGATTCAAATACAAGTTAGAATATTAGTTCCCATGGATAAAGCCACGTATAATCGATTAAAATACCTTAATTAGCATCTTAATTATTAACGCCCGAGGGGCCTTGATTATTAAGATCATTAAAACGTTTAACGCATTTCGATTAATTGCTTCTATAATCTATTCATTTAAATATCAATAGATTACAAGACGTAAATATTTAAAGATATAAGATAATTCTATATCAAATCTGCGATACTCACCGCCGGACTGAAACCTGCAGAATCAGCATGGCACTTACCGAGCTGTCTCACACTTCAATTCCTTATTCGACCCATGTCTAATTCATTCAGATACATTGGAATCACCAAACACTCCAGGCGACGAGCACTCCCACCATCGGCAAAATGGCCCTCCCATAGTTCAACGTAGCCCACCGCTTCAACAACCTTCTCGTCTCTGCGGCTGAACCCTCGCTTCCCGACGTCCCAGCCTTGCCATTGATACCGTCGTCAAGCTTCGCCGCTAGCTGTCGTGCCTTCGTAAGCTTGGCTTCCTTTTTAAGCATTATCTCCTCTGTCGGAACTATCATGTATAATGTGAATGGCACGATGCCAATCATGAATGCCCCCGCTACAAGCAGGAGATACACCCTACTACTATCTTGCCCCAAGCCGACTGAATTGGCTTCATGCCTGTGAGAGAGGTAGGCGTTTACGAAGCAAATGAGACCAGAAAAGATTGCTAGGGACGGGCAAAGGTGGAAGCCGCGTACAAAAACGGTTCGCCACATAGAGAGCATGAGGACTTCGGGGACGCCTGGGGGGCTGAGGATGGCCGCGGTGGAGACGTAGGAAAGGCTCAAGAGACACCCTTTTATCATAACCAGTCAACGGCTGTACAACCGCTTCCGAGGGCTTCTGCTGCAGGTAGGGAAGGCGGGAAAGCCAAGGAGTAGATCATTGGGGCAAGACCGAGGATAAACGTTACCAGAGAGGATAGAGGCTGCTGTGATACTCGTAATGAGCAGCGGTTTGTGTAAGGAGTGCGCCATGGTGAACTATGGGGCAGGTGGTTTTCCGATACTGAAAGCACGGGCGTACCGTACCAGCAACGTGAATTTGGAAAACGAAGCACCTCAGAGTGTAGCTGAAATATGTACAGAATAGCCACACCGAGGGGATCATACTCCCAGATATATCAAGAGAACCTGGTTCGTTCACCCGGTTTCGGTTGGTTCGTTGCCTGGCTGGCTTATTCATAGTCGATACAGGCCGCTCAGGCACGAGGGTCAATGATACCCGATTCGGCACAGTCTTCTAAGCAAGACCAAACATGTACCATTGCTTCAGCTGTATGCTCGAGCCAGCATGGTGAAAATATTGATGAAGGGGCGTTTCCATAACGGACTCCGGCGTCGGATACCGAAGCGGATGCTCGTTCCTGCACCATAGGGCTATCTTTGATATAGAGATCTGGATGCATCAGGTAACCGTCAAGGCTCGGATTCCGCTAAAATGGCCGCTTATTGGTTTCATCTAGGTGAGACGTATTGTGCGACTACGTCTGATCATGCATGATTACTGGTTCTAAGAACGGCCCACGCCTCAGCACTCAGCATGGCCATGCGTACTGGATAGTGCCGAGAACGTGGTATGCTTATCACAACATGTGCTGAGACCGACATGTACTCCGACCCACGTGTGATTAGACTGATGTGTGCTAAGAACAACATAAGCTGGGACCAACGTTGGCTGAGCTGAGAACAACGTGCTTGTGTCTGTTATCCCAGCCTACCCTATGCTCACATGGGGAAAACCATCTTGACATCCGTTCTTGCAAGAAGAAATACTTTCATCTAGAACGTAGAACATTATTCTCTCTCGTTTTTTTGACAGATGTAATTGTATGGGTCTTAGATGTACTTCATTGTTACGGTTCACTATGGATACCCCATCATCTCTATCGATTGATGCAGTTAACGATTTTACGACCAAGTTGGTCTTCTTCAGTAATGAATTTCCTAGCGATGATCTGCAGGATCTCTTCCGCCGCCTTCACAGGCACAGCAAGGACAAGAGGTTCCGATTACTCGCCACGTTTCTGGAAGAATGTACTACGGTCATAAAAGAAGAAACTTTGAAGATGCCACAGCCACTACAAGACCTTCTGCCTCCATTCCAAACGGTTCTGAACTTGGCGGACCAAGGGGAATTCCGGCAGGGTCCTCTCGGGGGAGCCCTGGAAAGTGCCCTCCTCTGTGTTCTGGAGATTGGAATGCTCATTGGGTACGTACTCTCCGTATCGCCTAAGCTTTAAGTTTATCAGAAGGCATAGACCTAGTCTTGTGCTAACCTGCCAATCTGTAGTCACCATGAAGGGCAAAACTTCCCATATGATCTGCCAAGAAGCAGCACTACTCTGACTGGCCTGAGCATTGGCTTGCTGGCTGCAGCAGCAGTTTCCGTTTCTACGTCTTTGTCAGAACTGGCCGTCACAGGTGCCGAGAGCGTGAGAGTCGCCTTCAGGCTCGGTGTCAATGTCGACGGCGTTTCGCAATTGCTCGAGTCTCGCGAAGCCGATGGCAATCTCAAGAGCTGGGCTTATGTCGTTACAGGGATATCTGCGGAAGATGTGCAGAGAGAAATCGACCAATATAACGCAGAAACTGTCTGTCCAGTGTACCCCCATTCACCGAGGTTTTTTAATCATGTTAACTTTTTGGCCAGTCCAACCCAGAACTCACCAAAGTTTTCATTAGCGCAGCAGACAGAAACTCGGTTAGCGTTACTGGCCCCCCTTCCCGCCTCGAGAACGCGTTCCGGCATTCGCGCGTCCTCCATTACTCCAAACATCTCCCGCTGCCAGTTTACAATGGCTTGTGCCACGCATCTCACCTCTATAACGTAAATGACATTAACATCATCGTCAACGGTTCGGAGCCGAAGTGCAGCCGCTCTCGTCGCGTGCAGCTTCCGCTGTTCTCTCCCCAAACGGGGAAGCCGTTCCCGGCCGGGGACGCTGGCGGTCTCTTCGAGCAAATTTGCACAGAAATTCTGACTGGCACCATTTACCTCGACAAACTTACCGCTGGTATCCTCAACAATGTCCCCAACTCTGGGGAGCCCGAATGCCAAGCTCTACTATTCCGAACGTCGCTTATTTTAAAAGGCTTTCTCTTAGCCATCGAGTCGGACTTGCCGCAAGTGACCGTTATCCGGCATGACTTGATCGATTGGTCCATCAAGGATCCTGAAACTAGAATCCCGTGGTCTCCCAAGCAGTCCAAGCTCGCTGTTGTGGGAATGTCCTGTCTCTTGCCGGGAGGCGCAAACGACACTGAGCTCTTCTGGAAGCTGATGGTGGAGGGGCGCGATACACACACTCTAGTTCCAGCCGACAGATTCGACCTGAGCACACATTACGATCCGTCCGGGAAGACGGATAACGCCACCGAGACGCCCTTCGGTAATTTCATTGATAAGCCGGGTTTTTCCGATGCGGGCTTCTTTAATATGTCTCCTAGGGAGGTAAGTCGAGAGGTTGTAGCGTTTCGTGAGCAAATGCTAATATTGCAATCTGTAGGCCGAGCAAACTGACCCGATGCACCGTCTCGCGCTTGTTACGGCTTACGAAGCGCTCGAAATGGCAGGCTACGCGCCCAACCGGACCCCCTCGACAAACCTCAAGCGCGTTGGAACCTGTTATGGTCAGGCAAGCGATGATTGGCGAGAGTTGAACGGAGGTCAAAACATCGGCACCTATGGCGTGCCAGGAGGCGAGCGAGCTTTTGCCAATGGACGAATCAACTACTTCTTCAAATTTGCCGGCCCAAGCTTTAATATTGACACCGCTTGCTCCAGTAGCTCGGCGGCTATCCATGCAGCTTGCTCTGCTCTCTGGGCAGGAGAGGCTGACACTGTGATCGCAGGCGGGCTCAGCGTTATCACCAACCCGGACAACTACAGTATGTTATGCAAAGGCCATTTCTTGTCCAAGACGGGCCAGTGCAAGGTCTGGGATAAAGATGCGGATGGCTACTGCCGCGCGGATGGCGTCGGATCAGTTGTCATTAAGAGGCTTGAGGACGCTGAAGCTGACAATGACAACATTCTCGCGACTATCCTTGGCAGCGCAACAAACCATTCGGCGGAGGCCATCTCCATCACTCATCCACATGCAGGTGCCCAGAAGGACAACTACAACCAGGTTATGCAGAGCGCTGGAGTCAACCCTCTCGATGTGAGCTACATCGAACTCCACGGCACTGGTACCCAGGCCGGCGATGCAGTAGAGTCAGAGGCCGTGGCGGATGTCTTTGCACCGCTCACACCTCGACGTCGCGTCGATCAGCGACTTCATCTCGGCGCTGTGAAGTCCAACATCGGTCACGGTGAGGCTGCGGCAGGTATTACGTCCTTGATCAAAGTGCTACTAATTCACCAGAAGAACCAGATCCCACCACATGTTGGAATCAAGACCGAGATGAACCCGACTATTTCTAAGGACTTGGAGAAGCGTAATATTGGTCTTACCATGGAGAACACTCCTCGGCCTAAACTGGAAGGGAAGAAGCGCTACACTGTCGTGAACGGCTTCGGCGCCCACGGCGGAAACATGACCTTGTTGCTTGAAGATGCTCCTGAGAAGCCGAAGGTTGGTGAGGACCCACGCTTGACCCATGCGTTGACGGTTTCCGCAAAAAGCAAAAATTCCTTGAGAGGCAACATAGAGGCACTGCTCTCCTACCTGGATCAAAATCCTGATACCGATCTCGGAGACTTGTCTTACACACTGTGCGCTCGGCGTATCCACCACAGCACCCGGATCGCGACCTCAGTCGCCAGCATCGCCCAATTGCGGAAGTTCTTAGAGTCTTCGCTTGGAAATGCAGGCAACATCCGCCCCGTGCCAGTTGTAACCCCTACGGTTGCTTTCACCTTTACCGGCCAAGGGGCATTCTACAAGGGCGTTAGTTCACAGCTCTTCAAAGATTTCCCATTCTACCGTTCACAAGTCCTTCACCTCGATCATCTTGTCCAGAAACTCGGTTTCCCCTCTGTTGTCCCAGCCATTGAGGGGGCCATCGAAGACGGTGCTTCCCCCGTCGTCACGCAGCTTACCATTGTCGTGGTCGAGATTGCACTGACGAGGTTCTGGGCGCTGTTGGGTATCAAGCCTAGTGCGGTCATTGGCCACAGTCTCGGCGAATATGCTGCTATGGTTGCCGCTGATGTTGTTTCAGCAGCTGATGCGATCTTCTTGGCTGGCAAGCGTGCGGAGCTTGTTCTCGCCGCATGCGAGATTGGCAGCCATGTCATGCTGTCTGTCCGTGCGAGCGTTGAGGTCATCAAGAAATTTTCGTCTGGAGACAACTCCTACGAGGTTTCATGCATGAACGGTCACGAAGATACCGTCATCAGCGGCGCTCGTACGAACATAGAAGCCACCCGCATAGCTTTAGAGAGCAATGGACTCAAGTGCACTCAGCTTGATGTCCCCTTCGCTTTCCACTCTGCGCAGATGGATCCAATACTGGATTCCTTTGAGCAAATAGCCAAGCACATTTCATTCAAGGCACCAAGCGTTCCGATCATCTCGCCGCTTCTCGGCAACTGTGTCTTCGATGGCAAGACCATAAATGCCAAATACCTGTGTCGTGCTTCTAGAGAACCTGTCAACTTTGTCGGTGCCCTTGAGGCTGCTCAAGACCTTGGCATCATCGATGACAAGACGGTATGGATCGATCTTGGGCCACATCCTGTGTGTGGTGCCTTTTTCCGCAGCTATATTCACAACGCGAAGGTGAATTCGTCATTGCGCCGAAATGAGGACAATTTTGCAACTGTTGCAAACAGCGTAGCCACCTTGCATTGTGAGGGGTTCCTAGTCCGCTGGAATGAATACTTCCGACCATATGAAAAGGCACATAACCTGTTGAATCTGAACAAGTATAGGTGGAACGAGAAAGATTACTGGATCGAGTACGTCGGGACTTGGACGCTCGACAAAGCCCACGCCAAGGACAACGCAATCCAGAAACCTGCGCTTGGAATACTCACCTCCAATGGCTCTTCCCTAAGGACCTCTTCTGTGCACCAAATAATTTCGGAAGAGCTGCGGGATTCAACGAGCGAGTTGACGGCGGTCTCAGACATCATGTACCCCGACCTACTCGCCGCTGTGAACGGGCATCTGATGAACGGGTGTGGGGTTGCTACTACAGTAAGTCTTTTGGCGGCATACCAAATCGTTCACACGCTAATAGTTCTCAGTCTATCTGGGCCGACATGGCTCTCACTGTCGGTGAATACCTCTACAAGCGTATGGTACCTAAGTCTAAGGAGGTGCACATGAACGTCACAAATGTGGAGGTATTGCACGCTCAGGTTGCTCAAAAGCACACTAGTAGCGCTCAGCTGCTGCAGCTGGAAGCCAAAATTAACTTGTTTGAGCAAGCCATGACAATTCACTGGTACAATGTCTCCGCAGACGGCATCCGCTCGGAGGACTCCTTCGCGTCCGCGACGGTGCGCTTCGAGGATCCCGCTGCCTGGCAGACAGAGTGGGATCGAGTGTCACACCTAGTGAATGGTCGCATCGAGGGGTTGTCCAGGATGGCGACTGACGCACCGCGAACAAGCTTTCAAAGAATATGACCTACACCTTGTTTAAAAATGTCGTGGACTATACCGATAAATACCGCGGCATGCAGTCCGTCGTTCTTAATGAATATGAAGCCTATGCGGACATCACCTTGGTGCCAGAGAGGCATGGCACTTGGCACACACCACCACACTGGATTGACAGCGTTTTTCACCTCGCAGGTCTCATTATGAATGGCAGTGATGCTTCCAATACAAAGGATTTCTTCTATGTCACTCGTGGATGGAGCAGTATGCGCATGGCCAGGCGACTTAGGCCTGGCGCAGGCTACCGCAGCTACGTTAAGATGTTCCCCACCGAGGAGGCAAACATGTACGCCGGCGATGTCTACATATTACAAGACGGTGTCGTTGTGGGCATGGTGGGCCAAATGCTGTTCAGGCGGGTACCTCGCTTGTTGATGGACAAGTTCTTCTCGCCACCTGACACGCAGAAGAGCTCTACGGGTGAGAGTGCTCCCAAGCCTGTTGCGCCTATCCCCGCCCCCGCAGTTCCTGCTTCGAGGGAAACTCTAGCGCCGACATCGGCCGCGGTACTAAAGAAGCCCAACACTGAGGCGCCATCTGTGCCCACTTCTGGGCCTGGCGAGAAAACTCCTGGACCAGCCCCTAAAGCAACCAAGCCAGCAGCTATTGAGGCCGCCGCGCCGGCCATCGACGAGGCGAATTCGGTGATTGCCGATTGCCTGCGACTCATTGCACGTGAGACCGGTCTGGAAGCCGACGAGCTCACCGACGACGCTTCCTTTGTCGAGCTAGGCGTCGACTCGCTCATGTCACTCGTACTGTCGGAGAAGTTCCGCACTGAACTCCAGCTGGAGGTCAAGAGCTCGCTCTTCCTCGAGTGCCCAAGCATCAGAGACTTGAAAGGATGGCTGGAGCAGTACTGCTAGAGGAACTCTCAAGCGAACACGAAGAAGAAGCATCAGTAGACGGAAGTGCAGCACCAGAACGGATCGTTTGATGAATAAATATGTTTTTAGGTTTTGTTCGTTTCAAACTTGATTGGTTTCCCCATTTGATTTGGCGTCTAAAGGGTGTAAGACGTGAGTAAGGGAAATAGACTGCATGATAAAGAACAAGGCACACAAGGGTACTGATGGGATTGGATATATTTCTTCAACTCAATGAGCAGGTTATATAAATATCAAAGGTAGCGGACTGAAAATCCTTGTCTAGCTTTACGCCAAAGAAGTTCCCCTTTCAAACACTTCTACTTCTCTTCAGAACTTGTGTTCTCGCAAAGCGAGCAGATTTTTAACCAAGCTAAGAGAGCTGGATTCGTACCCTATTCATTTTACCGTACCTAGATCCTTAAAAGACAACCCGTCTGTTTAGCTGTCCACTTTACCATTTTGTGCAAGCACTGTCATTGATGAGTACTCCAGTCGTTTTCTAAAACAAAGTGCAATTCCTATTACTCCCAACGGGCATAATCGGGAAAGTAACGGTCATGGATCCTTTGCGCGTAGTCGACCACTGCCGGGAAGCTTTTCACCACCTTCTGGGACTCGGGCCCCCTAAGCAAAGGAACTGTCAGCAAAGGAATCATGAAATGACCCAACGGGGAAGGGAAACAGGAAACATACGCAGTGCAGACAAGCGCCGCGGCGATGAAGCCGAACACAATTGGATCCGCTTCGGACGGCGTGTTGCCTCCCAAGACCCAGAAAGTCGCGTCGTCGTCGTCGCCCGCGTCGGTCTCGGTCTTCTTCTTCCTTCTCGACGCAGCGAGAAGCGCGTCAACGGACTCCCAGATCTGCTGCCTGAACGAGATGATCTCTTCGGCCGAGTATCGCATGGTGCCCTGGCCGTGCAGAGTCTGGCTGATTTTGCGATGGACGAGCAGACCGACAAGTACCTGAGCGGGGTAAGGCAGCGGTGCGAGAATGTGTGATCGCATGGTGTAATAGTTCTGGTGCCATCGTTCGTAGTTCTAGAGATGCGATAATCGACTTATCAGTCTTTTGTGTTCTTAAAAACAGATAAAAATATCTCAGCTGACGATTAGACATGGGGGAAAGGATTTGAAATGAGGTACACGACCCACCTGATAGAAATACAGCTTGTCTTCCAGCAGAGCCCGAAGTGCTAAATCATGAGCTTTCTCCGTAGGCGAGAGTTTATCGTTGAAGTCATCCGTCACGTCGTTCTCCACTAGCTTCTCGACAATGAGCGTGGAATCCCCCAGCACAGCCTGACCGTCCGAGTCCGTCTTGGCAAGCGCAACGTAGGGGATCTTGCCCCGCGGAGCCTGCGACAACGACCCAGCCTCGGTGCGATAGGAGAGTCCAGCGAAGCGCAATCGAGCTTCGAGCTTGTTGACGAAGGGCGACCACACGTAGGCGTCCGAGCGCGGGAAGCCACGGTAGAGGGTTATGTGGAGCTGGGGTTTGAGATGAGAAGCCATTGCTTACAGCAGGCGTGTTGAGGTTCATTACAAAGAGCTTCGAAGGTCTGACAGCGGGAACTATATTCGCATGCCCGGAGTCCGGCTTTGCAGCGAAATGGTCCATGGAGGACCATGTGTGCATGTTCGGAGCCCTAATTAGCCCGAAAGTGCGTGCGAAGGGGGTGCTCTGTGTATAGACGCGTTTTTGGTCACGTGTGACATAGCGTGACTCGGTTAGATCATCAGCCCCACAGAGCAAAGGGCGTGCCCCCTTGTGCGGCCAATCCCTAAATCTTCTTCTATTTATCAGCTAGAGCCAATGACATTTCACTCATTCCTGTGCCCCCTAAAATTGCCACCACAGCCAGTTAGGGGCCTAGGACGAGCCATTGGAGGCCTTACTGGCTTACGCAGTCACACCAGACGGGGGTGGGCTAGGCCTCGATGGCACCTCTATTACTCTCGCAGTCGCTGTATCAATTTGAATTCCTTCTGGCTATCAATTCTCCTGTCTCCCAATTTCAAACGTTATTTTTGCTTTCTTTTTTCTGTAGTCCACAAGTTTAAGCGTTTGCTGCCCTTATCTAGTCTCTTATGCTTACCGGGAAGGGGTTGCACTTTTCAAAGCACTTTAGACTGTCTGCTAGTCGTTTTGCTCTAGAACGCACTCGCAATAAGAATTGCCCAAGGCTCATGGATCTTTTGATGTCCTGCTCCTGGCTTCGCAATATCTGACAACCGCCAGCGGCAGTGAGGCGGATCATCCGGAAGGCTAATGGCCAGGTGATTGTGTACTGGTCAGTTTGCTTCAGAACGCCTGTCAGGAACATTGCCCAGCAGTGCTCGTGGCTATAGCTTCGGGTAAAGCTGGATTCCCTCATCAAACGCAAGTGAATACGTGCTGATGTTAGCTTCAGCGACTACGTTTGAACTGTTTAATGTTGAGAGCCTCGAACTGCTCGTTGTACCCTCAGAACCAGGCACAGATACATTTATCTCCTTTGGGATCGATGGTACATCAGTGGCAATAAACCGATACGGGGAGATCTTGAGCATATTACAACACGTCGCTGGTCAAAACCAACAGATAATCGCGCTTGATACTTATGAACCCCAGTATCCATACACGAAAGAACACAATGAAGAACTCAATTGGCGCTCGAAGCGCTAAAGGACTGGACCCGTTGCTCACCTGACGCCCTCCCCCAACTGTGAAAATAAGTCGTTCGAGCCGAAACTTGAGTGGGTGAAGGGTCGCTAGCCACGCATTTCTTACGAGCTTGATGCGCTCAAGATCTCAATACAATTCACAGTAGAGCAAGGAACTATATCACAACAGTTCCTACTCCTCAACCCATCCAATGAAGAAAAAGAAGTACAATATGCTCTTCAGGCGGTAGGCTCTACAGTCACTACGTTACATGTTGAGGATGATAGATGGGAAAGGAATGGCGAAATCGACTGGTCAACCACAAAACCTCAGATCTTCCGCAATTTGAATGGCTCCTTTACTCTCGAAGAAAGCGAGGCCGTTTTGCAACGAGATGGCACCACCAACGAGAATAGCACGCGGAGTGAAGCGGTCATGGCTATTTTCCACTGTGGGATACGCATCAGCTCCGAGAACATCGTCTTGATCCCTGTTGAGGACGAAAACCCGGCTCGCCGAGGAATGAAAAATCTACCGCTAAGCCAGGAATCATTTAGTATGCTTTATGTCCCACCACATGGGGTACAAGAATTGATTTTGCAGTACAGATTACGACCTCACCGCAACAAGGAAATGTCGTATTTAAGCTATCTCGATGTGGGTACATTCCTGCACAATGATCAGCCTGGCAGCTGCGGCTTTGAGCGTGACATCGAATTCAACACCATCTTCAGACGAAACCTAGAACACATTTTATGCCTATGCCTTGTCAAGAATGTACCAGATTCGAAGAGCGGCTCGCGAATTCTGTAAGATTCCTACAACTCTCTTCAATTGGATATAGTGTTACTGACTTTCACAGATTTATTTTCCGTCATCTTTTGTATATGTATCGAATCCAATCCTGGGAACAGACGATTATGGCTGGTCCGAGTCTACCTCTTCCTCAAGTTCTTCTACTACAAGTGCTCTTCATAGATCGGTTTTGCAAGGTCATATCAAAGAAGCGTGCCAAGGGCATCTGCGGTGGTGTTTTGATAGGGATGTATTCTTAGCCCCGAAAAGCTGGCCTCTCTTGGGTAATGTTGAGAATGGACTTAAAAGTCCTGGGGATGACCCCGGTTCTGAAGTCTTCTACTGGAAGCTTACACATATTGAAATCGTTCGAATTTTCTCTAGTTTTCGACAACGATGAATTACTAATAGTGGATTGCCTACAAAAGTGCGCGAACATGTGGCTTGATGCTTTGGCAGAGGGACGAGATGCGAAGTCTGGTCTCTGGTACATAACCAGAAAAATCTATGTTCCATGGGAAAATTATGATTACGAGGAATCAGAGAGGCTAAGCCTTTCGGAATATCGCTTGGGAGACCTTATTTATATATGGAAGGCTCTCATGTTCGTCAAGAAAATGACCACACCCTCTCTCACGGATCACGACTCACTGTCAAGTATTGCCAAGAGGCTCAAAGACCTGGATCTGCACCACGGCGATGTTCAGAAGATCATCGTACTGCGCTTTATCTGCCAAAATCGCGACACACGAACAAGCGATTACCTTTCTTCATCCAAGACTTTGTCGCAGAGTGATCAAAACAGTAACGGACGGCCTGATCCAGAAGAGAGGTAGCCTACTGATGCGTTCGTGGTCGCTGTGCGTCGATTTCGCGTAAGAGATAGAATGTTGTTCTATGCTAAGGATACGATGGTCTATGACGGTATCCAGTGGGGGTTCTTTGAAGATGACATCAACATCGAGGGCATCAATACTCAGGGCGAGGTGGAGGAGGCTGATGTCGCGCTTGCATGGAAGCAAACTATTCGAGCCCAAGGTGTCCATCACGAATCCATTTGGAACAAGCCACTACGGTATGCTCTGGCCATTGCTATTGCCAGTTGCGATTAGACTTTAGACGATTCGAGGCATCCAGCAGAATTAGCGCAAACTTCTTGGGAACGGCTTCTCAAAACGGTCACGATCAGTGGATCAAGCGCGAGGAGAATCGGCATTACAAGCCTCGCTGGACCGAAAGCGATGAGTTGAGATATAGAGATCTGGTGGACATTCAAAGAAAGCGTGCGGAAAAACATGTCTCAATGTTGCATGACCAGCACAGACAAACCCAGAGTACCATCGATCAAGTCAAAAGTCATAGGCAAGAGATACCCGAGTTTCAAATAATCAATAACCTTTGGTCACTAAATGTAGTCGCATTTGATAGACATTCTTCGTCTTGCGGAATCCCGAGTTGCAGCAAATAACGCGGAAAATGTCCGCATCTCTACGTACGCTACAGTGATATTATATCCCTTGAGCTTCTTGTCAGTAAGCCCAAGCCTTGTGTATGTCCTAGGCGTAAATCAGACTGATCGTTACACCTTAGAGTTTCTTCAGCATGCAAGGCCCGCCGTGAGTATCGCATCACCCAGAGGAGATGCTCCAGCTCACATAGACATAGCAACCATGATACTGTGGTTTTCTTTGTCAGGGCGACTGCAATCGCCCTGATTGTAACGCTCGTTGTTGTCTTTAACGCCAAAACCATAGCACATCCAACTCAACAATTAAGATTTAGCATAAGTCAGCAGGCGAGGGAGAAGATGGGGGAGAATTCCAATGTCTTCCCGTTTACATGGAGAAAGACCCTAGACCAATTGAACAGAGATGAGAAGCAGGAAGTCATGCATGACAATGGACCTCCTAAACCGCCCAGGAGTAATCTCATCTATCTCCTGTTCTTGGTAGTATATCTGCTAGTTGAGTACCCAGCGCACCGCATTGCGCTCGCGTACGAATCTCTCACAAGGGCCCATCTTGCGGATACAAATCAAGTTTTCCTTACTCTTGGTCGCCTCCTATTGGTAATGATCCTCATGCCCATCTTTGTGCCGGTTTGGATCATCCTTGCTTTCTGGACTTTAATTCCCTTAGCCTTACTCGACGTCCGGTACTTCTCAGGCCAGATATGGACGGATATCCAAAAAACGAATCGACAAAAGGCTTGACTAAAATCGATCGATACGCACTACGCATAGACTCGACGAAGAACATAAGCAGAACGAAGAGAGAGGAACTGGCCCCAGAAGACTATTGCCTCAGCAGCGCGAGGAAAAGACTAGCAGCAAGGGGAACCGTTTCCCTACACCGCAAAACAGCCTCGGAGATGAACATGTTCAAGACCGCCAGAATAGGGAAGCACGACTTCAGAAGCAGGTCTCATTGCTTATCAACCCCGCAGAAATGCTTGACCAAGTCATATAGAGAAGACTCAGGGCGAGAAAGAGCCCGAAAGGTGACCGTGGTATCGAAGTGTAAGACAGGCACGGCGTGGACAGCTACAATGCATGAACAGGACGGATGTTTTAGTATTGCATTACTGGATGCAGGAAAAGCCACTTTGAAGGGTATTGTTGAACTTTTTCGGTGAGGTCTGGCTCTTAGTAAACTGTCGAGTACCATCAAGCTCCTGCGTACTACTCAACAATGTAATCGGACTCGTACTCACAAGTTTATCGTTACGATTCTATGACAGCAGCAGACGCGATTCAGCCGAGATGATGGAGGCTTGGGGTTTTGAGAGGATATATAACCACCCATAGGGAGAAGAATCTGCCAATTACTATGGTGTCGCTTCGTGTATATTTTGCTAGATCAAACTTGTCATCATTCTTATGTGAAGGGGGTTATACCCTAGATAGAAATACAAATTGTACCTGTATCATGCTGCTTGATCAGTAAGGGATTCGTAGATGACTTTGGGGCTTTCGAACATACTATATTCATCCCGCCAGTTTCAATGCCATGAGACATTCCAGACTCCCTTGACCACTCATTCACACGTAATCCAACTTTAATAGTATCCACCTTCAGCGTAGTCAAACAAAGCTTTCCTATTGTCCTATGTTCACCACCATCCAAAGCTCCCATCAAAAGCATACTCATCCCCTCCACGCACCGTCTCGAAGCTCGGCACAGTCCCCGGTTTATAAAATCCCAAAAGTACCTCCATATCCTCTTCCTCCATCTCCACAAGATCATCAAGGCTCCAAGATTCGCACACTCTTGACATCCTAGAAAAAATATCAGCCACGGAGTATCAAAATGCTGAGATTGACGCAAACGTACCACTGCATCCTCTTCGGCCCTTCCTCCACCCCCGGCGCAACTTTCCGTAACTTCTTCCTCAACATCCCCACTTTCTGTATCGCCGCCCCAATGTTCTTTGGCAAATTCGCGGCAATCTGTTTCCGTACAATACTCGCGAGCTTAGGTCCATTGCCATTCGTGCTGACCATAATCTGTAGCGGTCCATCCCGGTGCACGCTGCCAAAGTAGAAGTCGCATTCCGGGGGTACGTCCGCAATGTTGGCGGCGATTTTCCTTTCCTTACAAAGCTTCCATATCTGCGTCGACGCTTCCGGATCGACGGCTGTTAGGACCATGTCAACGTCATCGAGGTCGGAGGGCTGGAATTTGCGGTCGATGTAGTCGACTTGTCCTTTTTCGACCCGGTATGCGACTTCATCGTTCAGCCCGTCTCTCGGTGAGACGAGGGTGACTTTGGCGTCCGCGTTGAGAACGTTGAGGATGCGTCCTGCTGCTACCTGCACTTTGTCAGTTCGCCGCTGGAATTGCTTTTGATTTCTTTGAAAGTAAAATACGCACCTCACCACCTCCGACCACGAGCACCCTCTTGTTCCTGATCTGCCATGCAAGTATGAGTGAGCCACCGCCTTGGACAGCCGGAAATTCTTCTGCCATGGTCTAGTCGGTAATAATACAAATGGCTTCCAGCATGTGCAAGTTGAGGCGTAAAAGGTGGATTAGATAAGCCCTATAAGGCAAGGCGGCGGCTATCGGCCAGTTGATCCCGTGCTGCCTTCAATAGCAAAGCCAACAACGTCCTCACATGTTTGACGGAGGATGTCTGCCAGAAAGCTTGGGGGAGGACGAGTGCTTGGGAGCGGCAGATCATTATTTCCGGCGGTAGCAGCATATCCCCAAAGAAGCTCGAGTCTACTTTCCCCAACCGCCAGCACAGTTTCCGTCAGTTCCTCCGTTTCGACGTCACAGCCGTCCTCCGATGCCCAAGACTTAAGCTCAAGGGTTTCTTTGGATCATACCGATGAAAACAATGCGGTTGGTGCTGCTGCCGGGTCGAGGCTGGTCTGCCCAATATGCAATGAGGACATGGTTAGATATATCTAAAGGCGGGCGATCTACTGTACTGACATAGCAATAGATGACATTGCTACAACTCAATAGGTACGTAACTCTAGGGATGAGAAGTGTGCGTAGACTTACGGTTAGGTAGACATCTTGATGACAACCACAAGAATTTGGAGGAGGTCAAACAAGATGAAGTCAAGGACTGGTTCAAGTCACAGATGGTCAAGGCGAAGCGTTTTCAACCTTTAGCTGTCCTCAACCAGAAATTTAAGGGCCTCGACGTCTTCGAATCCAACGATGCTCCTCAACCTCTCGGTCCGTCTACAGCCACCCCTACTCCTGAACCTAAACAGCCAGACCCAGACGAGGTAGTTAGCAGAGAACATTGGCAGAGACGAGGCTCGCAGGATACTTGCTCCGAACCAGCCTGTGGGAAACGACTCGGATCTGGAAATGGTAGCGTCAACTGTAGAAAGTGTGGGAGATTGTTCTGCGACGAGCATACTATGTACCAAATGAAGCTCTCAAGGTCAGCTCAACATGAACCGGTAAGAGGTCTGTGGTGCCGAGTCTGTGAGACGTGCTATAAGTCAAGAGATGGATATAATGACCGAAATGGTGGGTTCGGAAAATTGACTACACGAATGCATTGTGAGCTAATTGTTGCTAGGCTCCGAGCGAGATCACACTATAGAATTCGGCGAATTTCGGAGAAGGACGGTTGATAAGACTTTACTAGAAGTTTCACGTCTGGAAAAGCGTCTCACGAAGCTCACTCAGCTACTGGCAAATCCCGTTCCAGAGCAAAATATAGGAGGCGGCGGATTGCTATGGTCACTCTCAGGAGCTAGAAGTCCAAGGAAGCAATTGGAGCAATCGATTGTGACTTGGGAGGATGACGCAAGTATTTCGCGATGTCCATTTTGCCAACAGGAATTCTCGAGCTACACATTTCGGAGGCATCATTGCAGGCTTTGTGGGCGTGTCGTTTGCGGCGATCCTTTAACTGATTGCTCGAAGGAGATTGGACTAAATGTCGAATCAAGTACGTAACATCCTCCCTTTGAGTTGCGTCCGCTGATCACTACAGCACCTAACGGTACCACAGAAAAGGTCACCAAAGAAGTTAGTGTGGATGTAAGAATGTGTAAAGATTGCCAGACTACAGTTTTCAGCAGGCGAGATTTCGCAGCGGCACTTGGAGAAAAGCCCCCAGACCTGAGGACTTACGAAAATCTCATCCAATTTGAAAGAGGCATCAAATTTATGCTACCCAAGTTTCAGCGTCTCCTTGTCGCATTACAGTAAGCCTACGGTGTCTGCGCATGATTCTATCTTACATGGACAGGGATCCTGAAAAACCGCCTTCCTCAACTCAACTCGCAGACGCTTCGAAGGTTCGTAAACGACTACTGGATGCCTTTGGTCAATACAACGTGGCCGCCCGCCGCCTGCGCGATCTACCCACAGATTCGCCTACGCAGCAAAAACTCCAAAAAGCTGTATTCCAACAAGCAAGCAATTTCCTCCATGTCCACATGCTACCACTGAAGTCGCTCCCTAAAGTCATGAAGCATGCATCGGCATACGGCATGGGATCGACAGAGCGCCTCACAGGGAACGGCGCACCCAACGGTGCGCTAGCATCGATCAAGTACAACGACATTGATGCAGCGTCTCAAGTCAGTAGTAGTAGTGCTGTCTCAGTGCTCGAAGCGGAGGAAAAGGTTTTGCGTGAAAGATTAATCGTGCTTGAAGAACAGTCCTTCCTTGTTAAAGAGCAAATCGCGGACGCAAGTAAGCGGCGCAAGTTCGACGAAGTTAGCAGCTTGGCTCAGAACTCCGAGGAGCTGGGGAAGGAGATCGATCAGGTGCAGGGTCAACTGGGGCAACTCGACTTTGCTGGAGTTTATGAAGAGCAAATGGTACCTGCAAAGTAGAGTGGTCAGATATCTGACGTTGCGCTTGGGATGCGGTTACGTTAAGGGTTTCGCCAAAAAGATCTAGCCTAAGATCCGGGACATGCATTGGGTTTTCGGCGTTCTTTCATGCATTAAGCAGCGAAGGGTGCTTTTCACGTGGGATGTCTGCATGACTTGGACGATACGCGCAGTATAGAGATTGGGGCCACTGAGCTTTGGCCGATTCTATTCGTCACGATGGGTAACCGGCTTCAGATGCATCTATCTAGCATTTGATCTGACCAGGTATCAAAAATACCAGAGCCGCTGAGAAGACCCTGGAATCCTCCAAAATCCTTAGAGTATCACAAACTGCAAGAGTTAGGGTTTTGACAAGGCATGATTCGCTAAAACCCCAGCCACGCTAAAAATACCTTAATTACGCGCGCATTGACAATAATGCCAATTTTGCCTCAGAAAAGCTCGACCGTAGAGAATGCCATGATGATGTTGGCTTGAAATCACCGGTGGTGATACTCGTGATCTGATCCTGCAGAGCTGAGGCTTCACAATCTGCATTGCGCTAAGTCTCGCAAATCAGCGAAGCTCTTAAGCGCCCCAACATCCTTTGAATCCTAGGAGCCTTATGCTTCGTCTCGAGTGTGCTCATGCTTGGTCTGTACGACCACAGCTGTCTCAGGAAGTGCTTGATCCATCAAAGGAGCAAGGCTACTGGGTAAGGGAGCCTGGGCTGACACCGCAAAGATGTGGCGGGGTGGTAGAAGTTCCTTTGCTGAGTTAGTAATACTTTCTCAATCATGTTCTCCGCCTACAATGATCTCTTTGCCTTATTCCTCTTAATCTTTGTCTTGGTTGTGGTGCATTTCTTTTGAACAGCTTTCGAGGCCGGACCTTCTGTAAATTCCCAAGGCCGGGTAATTCCAAGTCAGGTCACTCTTTCTTCTTACGGCAGGCACTTCCACTTCGTAAATTCTTTAACATTTTCACCGCTGGACGGACATAACCATCACTCATAACAACTTAGAGATTCTTCTGTCTCTTGAATTCAAACATAGTGTTTACTGCTGCTCTCCTGCGTTCTCTGTCGCTCTGATCTGCGCTCGTCAAAATCTTCAAGCCATGCACCGTTTACTTACTGTCATACTACTCTTCTTCTCTACCTGTCAGGTTCACCCAGTCTTCGGCGGCGTTGGCCGAATTGTCCCTCCGGACGTCATTGATATCACGGATAATGCCCTCCACCACAACGCCTACGTCGATGCGAGAATACGCATGAACCCACACGATATGCTGAATCACCAGCAATACCATCAGCGCAATGTCGACCCAAATGTGGAAGCTCAAGCATTCGATGGGCCCCCAGCCTCGGCTGTTGACCCTTCCATGGCATCTTCATCATACGCAGCCTCCTCGTCTACGTCGTTACCAGCTACCGACTCTACAATTATATCCCCGCTGGCGACTTTCTCCCCATTGGCGGTAGCCTCTCCATCTGAGGTGCCGGTAAATAACTTCGTGCATTTGTCCAAGTCCGTCGCCTCCGTGGACCCTAACGCTGCTTGGAATAACCAGACCAATATGGCTTGCATGCAAACCCTTATTGCTTTGAACGGCTCTGCCTCTAATTCTGCTGGACTCGCCGCCTGCTATAACGTTCGGACCTTTGACAATATTACGGGCGCCTTTCAGGTAGATCTACGTCTTTATCGAATCTGTGCTGCTGCTGGAGACTGGGCTACGCTGAAGACGCAAGCTGTAAACGTGGGGCTTTCGTATGCTGGAGCCTCCGTCGCAGCTGGGAGTATGAGCAAGGTGAAGAGGAACGGGCAGGTGCCCTCTTGGCCGTCTATTAAGCGAGACACAACAGTGGCACCGCATATGCTTGAGGATCTAACTTTCGTGGGAAAGATACACGATGATCAGATGGCAGGAATAAAGAACGAGTAGGCAACAGGTCCCTCCTTACTCCTCTATTTCCGCTTTCAGCTAATGACTGAACCATAGTACTACCGCTCGTTCACTCCTGGTCCCTAATATCGCTCTCACAGGTACAGCCCAGAACAATACTCCAATAACTTCACAGCTTTCCTCGGACGACGCATCCTTCGTCAACGGCGTGTTTGCGGATCAGACAAGAGCTGCCACGGCCTTGGCAGCTTCAACTTCGACCGGACCGCCTGGGGCTATACCATTCGTGCTACCAGGTACCACACTCGGTGTCTTTCCTACTGGTCTCATTATTACCAGTGCATGGGCGTTTCTATTCGTTGCTACAGTAGGATATGGGACTTTTGGCAGGATCCGATTCCGGGACTCATACAGACGCAGGATCAAGGCGAGGTTGAACGCAGGTGTAAGGACGATATAATTGAAGCGACCATTTGCAATTTTGCCGCAGGTTTAGGAGGAGATCTGCCACATTGGCATTCTACCTGTGTGGCGTTGGCACTACACCATCTTTTTGGAACTCTACAGGCTACATGAAGGAGATATGCTGGAACAATTCGGAGCACCAGTTCTCACAAAGAGTCCCTCTTAGATACCACGCATAGCTAAGGAGTTCATAAATTGCCTAGGTAGGCTCAGGCATACCAGGCTTATGAAATGGTTACTCTGTACATCAATCCTCAAGACATTTTGCGGGTCGCTGCAAGTATAGGCAAAGTACGCAAAAGTATGTGGGTTAGCGATTCGCGGGGAATGCGGAGGATGATGGTGACTCGGACTGCGATACACAAACGATAAGCACATATTAATATTGCATACTCCATAGACGCCCTTTCATATAAAAATAGCATGGACTTGGGCGTTAATCTAAGATTGGCGGATTGGGCCGAACTTCAGGGCTGAGCCCTCGTATGGTGGTGACTGGGGGTTGATGAAGTCATCAGTCTGCAGCTGAAGTGAATGGATGAGGGCGCGTGGGAAGTAGATATGACTTTGATAGTCATGCGAGATGTTGAGAGAGAGTATGACTAGAAAGTATGAGAAAGAGTAAGAGATACAAGGCTGAGCATTTGGCGGTGAAGGAATTATTCTATCCACGGTGATGTGTAGTTGTGTATTCCGTACATTCACAGAGCCAGGCCGGGAAAAGGCTGATTCCCTAGGAGGGCACTAAGTTAGCGTCGTTTGAAAATTTTCCACAGAAATTCTTAAAGATACTCTTCTGCCGCCCAACACCTGGCTCTCCATTTCCAATACCACCTCTTCCTTTCTATCCATAGATACCTGCTGTGTCTTCGATAGGCTCACTCCTGCTTCGGTCTGACCGCAATAGATTGAGATCCACATAGAGCGCGAAACACCCCGCGTGGGCTTTCACATTCTGTGATACTTCCCAAATTTACAGCTCGATAGACAGTTATTACTCCCTTCGTTCCCCCAACAAAAGAATCGCCATTAATCCTTCCATCCACCCTATCAACATTATGCCATCTGCCGACATCATGGAGTCCGCACCCTCGACCGCGGCAAATACAAAATCCGAGAACCAAAAATCCGTCAAGGTGCTCGATGAGCTCTTGACCAAACTAACCATCTCAAAGACAGCTGATGAGACAAGCGCTGCTGCGGGCAACATCGCTACTTTCATCAACGGTGAGATTGAAGAACATGATGCACCTACAAAGTAAGTCTTAAATCTCAGTCTCCCTGTCATGCGACAGGGCGTGCTCTGAGGTCGTCTGGACATTTACTGACAAAACGCACAGAGCTGTGGAAGTCCTCAAAAAACAACTTGCAAATAAGAAAGACGCAGCCTCACGGGAACATGCTCTTAGCGCAATAAAGGCTATTGCCTCGCACTCATCGGTCTCGCCCGCGGTTGAACCATATCTCGTCGTCTTCCTACCTTCGGTCCTTGCTGCTGTTGGAGATAAGATTAGTGCGGTCAAGACCGAGGCACAATCAGCTGCCCTTGCGATCGCCAAAGCTATAAATGCAAATGCCGTAAAGGCTATTCTCCCTCCTATCATCCACTCGCTACGGAATGCTCAGAAATGGCAGGAAAAAATGACTTGCCTGCAGTGCATTGAAGCACTCGTAGAAACTGCCCCGGCTCAACTTTCATTCCGTGTTCCCGACCTAGTTCCAGTCGTCTCTGAGTCGATGTGGGACACGAAGCCCGAGGTTAAAAAGGCGGCATACGGCACTATGGAGAAGGTGTGCAACTTGATTGTCAACAAGGATATCGATCGGTTTATCCCCGAGCTCATCAAGTGTATCGCAAAGCCCGAGCATGTCACTGAGACAGTCCACTTGCTTGGTGCCACCACTTTCGTCACAGATGTCCACGAGCCGACCTTGGCCATCATGGTCCCACTTCTCGAGCGTGGTTTAGGAGAGCGCGAAACTGCCGTCAAGCGAAAAGCCGCCGTCATCGTCGACAATATGTGCAAACTCGTGGAAGACCCTCAAATTGTCGCTGCTTTCCTGCCTAAACTCATGCCTGCTATGCAAAAGAATTATGAGAACTTGGCGGACCCAGAGGCTCGTGAGAAGACCAAACAAGGTTTAGATACTCTGGTCCGTGTTGGTGCTGTTAAGGATGGCAAGATTCCCGAAGTTTCCCACGCTGGCGACATCAAGACTGTTGCTGTTATAATGAACCAGATCCTGGAACCAAAGCACAAGGCTGCGGTCTCGAAATTCGCACCCGTTGTTGAGTACATCTCGGCCATTGCTGGGCAGCTCATCGATGAGAAAGATAACGACTCGTTCAGCTGGACTGAGAATACGCTTCCATATATTGCAGCTATTGTTGGCGACTCCGACTCAAAATCGATGGCTGAGGCTTTAAGAAAGCGCGCATCTCCGGGTGCCGCCGACGAAGCAGATGAAGAAGAGGATGATGAGGAGGGCGAGGATCTGTGCAATTGCACATTCAACTTGGCATATGGTGCGAAGATTTTGCTGAACCAGACACATCTCCGCCTGAAGCGGGGTCAACGTTACGGTCTACTGGGTCCCAATGGCTCTGGTAAATCCACCCTGATGCGAGCCATCAACAACGAACAAGTCGAGGGCTTTCCGAAAAAGAGTGAGGTTAAGACTGTGTTCGTTGAGCACGACCTCGATTCGGCTGATACTGAACAAACTGTTATCGGGTGGACTGAGAAGAAGCTTAATGACGTCGGAATCAACATAGAAAAGAAGGCCATTGAGGCCCGACTAGTCGAGTTTGGTTTCATGCAGGACCAAATGGAGGGACCGATCACCGCACTCTCTGGGGGTTGGAAGATGAAGCTCGCACTTGCTCGTGCCGTTTTCGAAGACCCCGACATCCTGCTGCTGGACGAACCAACGAATCACTTGGACGTCAAGAATGTCCAATGGCTCGAGAAGTACCTTATGGAATCACCCTGTACATCGATTATCGTCTCTCACGACAGCAAATTCCTCAATAATGTGATCCAGCACGTCATTCACTATGAACGCTACAAACTCAGACGTTACCGTGGCAATTTGAGGGCATTTGTTGACAAGGTCCCATCTGCCAAATCATACTACGAGCTTAGTGCTTCTGAAATGGAATTTCAGTTCCCTGAGCCAGGTTTCCTCGAGGGTGTCAAGACCAAGGCCAAGGCTATCGTTCGCGTTAGCAACATGGGCTTCCAATATCCCGGTACATCTAAGCCCCAGATTTCGGACATCACTTTCCAGTGCTCATTGGGTTCGCGTATTGCTGTTATCGGTCCCAATGGCGCTGGCAAATCCACCTTGATCAATGTCCTCACCGGCGAGCTCATCCCAACTACCGGTAGTGTCTACACCCACGAGAATATTCGAATCGCCTACATCAAACAGCATGCATTCGCTCACATCGACCATCACTTGCAACTAACTCCTTCCGAATACATACAATGGCGGTTCCAGACTGGCGAGGACCGTGAAACCATGGACCGTGCCAACAAGATTGTTACTAACGAGGACGAGAACGCGATGAACAAGATTTACAAGATTGACGGCACACAGCGACGAGTTATTGGTATCCACTCCCGAAGAAAGTTCAAGAACTCTTACGAGTACGAATGTTCGTTCGTGCTCGGTGAGAATGTAGGCATCAAGGGCGAGAGATGGACTCCCATGATGACTGCGGACAATGCCTGGATCCCCCGTACCGAAATCTTGTCTTCGCACTCTAAGATGGTGGCCGAGGTTGACCAAAAGGAAGCTCTGGCCAGCGGTCAATTCCGTCCTCTAGTCCGAAAGGAGATCGAGCAGCACTGCGCCCACTTTGGTCTTGACGCCGAACTCGTCACCCATTCCCACATGCGTGGCCTCTCGGGTGGTCAACGTGTGAAAGTAGTCCTCGCCGCCTGCTCGTGGCAACGTCCTCATCTAATTGTCCTGGACGAGCCTACCAACTACCTCGATCGCGACTCCCTTGGTGCTTTGTCCAAGGCCCTCAAGGCCTTTGGAGGTGGTGTGATCATCATTACTCACTCTGCTGAGTTCACCCAGAACCTGACTGAGGAAGTGTGGGCTGTTTTGGACGGCAAAATGACGCCGAGCGGACACAACTGGGTCCAGGGACAGGGTGCGGGACCGAGGCTGAAGGAGGGTGATGATGAAGAAGAGAGATTCGATGCTATGGGAAATAAGATTGAGGGAGGAAAGAAGGCCAAGAAGCTGACTTCGGCTGAACTCCGAAAGGTACGCAATTTGTCTTCGCGTGGTGTTTGTGAGCATACGCTAACTCTTGCTACAGAAGAAGAAGGACCGTATGGCGCGCCGCAAGCGTGGTGAGGATGTCTTCTCCGACGAGGATGACTAGACCTTTTCCTTTCGAATAATTCATTGCCCTTGATCTTCTTTTCTTTCTTGATGGAGTTTCTGGGCTCTGGCATACGCGTGGACGACGAAAAGATATCGATGAAGGCGAGGGGATCTCATTATGGGTTTATTATGCTTGCATGCTGTCCAGTGCTTTGATGCCGTTACGTACGGGGGTCAGTGGTGTGCACATTCGGGTATCTTTAAAGAAGGTTATCTTGCGCTGATCCAATGGATGCGTTAAGAGTTTGTGAATAGAACGATAGAGGATAGATCAATGATGTTCCTTCCCATGCTACATCAACAATCCCTTGTACTTTCATTGCGCGCTGCGTTTAGAGATCAGTTTATCTAATGGGCCTCTCCCTCTGATACGCCCTCTCCGTCCTTCTCCCCCCAGTTCCCTTCCTCCTAACCCGCTATCCTCACAACCAAGCCGATGAAGCTTGCTGTTTTGCGACCCTTCCTGTACTCAACGATAAACCCAACCCTCAAACAGCGGTCCTCCACATCTCGTCCACCCAACCTCCCGCACATACCGAATCCCCACAAGCAAAATCCAATCACATCACCCCACCCATTCACACTCTCATTACTGTCCGCAACCGACAAGATTCCCTACCGCGCCTCTTCACCCAAAAAAAAAAAAAAAAACTTGGGTTCTACGTTCACATGAAGGGAAGTGCTTTCTCTCTCTCTCTTGCTACGCCTCTTGCTACGCGTCTTGCTCTTGTCTCCGCTGCTGTAGGGGTGTTTGTTTAGATTTGGACTTTTATACTTTTCAGGAGCGCTGGGCCGGGGGGTGGGGGTTGTTCTAGGGGTTAGATGGTGGGATATTTGCGTGTTGTTGTGGTTGCTGGGATTTTTTTTGATGGGGGGTTAGGACTCTTTTGAGGGGTGTGGTTTTTTGGCAGGGGCTGATGAGGGTGGTGTTGGAGGGTGAGAAGGGTACTGGGTGGTGTGGGGTTAGGGGTTAGGGGTTAGGGGGCTTGTGGGAGGGGGTGGGGTGGGGATGAGGGTGAGGAGGAGGAGGAGGAGGAGGAGGGGGAGAACTGGGTGATGTGATGTTGTAAGATCTGGTAGTCGTGTTTGAGAGCTAGTTATCTGGGAAAGGTACCCCCGACCCCTTTCCCAACCTGTGTCTCCAAGATCCCGGATATCACGACTGGGTCCTTAGGGTAAGTCCAAGCGCAGAAATATTCATCTCCATCGCTGTCGTCGTCCCACTTCCTGCACTGAAGCCGGCCTGAAGATACGCCTCATTCCTCAGGCACCAAACACTATGCTCGCTCGCGCAAATGGCAATAGATCAGATAAGACATTCCCTGCCCGCTTAAGAAGAGAGTATGAAGGTGTATGCGTGTTGATCGATGGATAGTGCCCGAATTTTCTGAGATGATAGTAGGGTTCTTGGGGCTTTGGGGGTATCTTCCTTGGGTGGAGGGTAGTTGTTAGCAGCAGAGAGGGAGAGGGTTTGAATTCAGTAGAGTTTGGTGGTTTTATCGATTGGCAAAGACTACACCCGTAGATCGTACGTGTGTGAAACTCGACTTTCTTCTTTGTCTTTAATACTGTTTCAGCGTACTATCTCGACGCGTGAAAGTTTTATATTTAATTTTTAACAAAAATCAAAGTATTAAGCAGATCGAACGATACAACATATGTCTTAGAAGATCTTTTTGACAGAACCATCATATTGATGCTCTTTTTTTATGTAAAGAAATTGACGGTCAAGAAACAATGTTTATAGATTTATACAAGATCATGTAATCTTTAATTAATTTACTGAAACATCGACTTCACTAACAAGATCTTCTGAAGTTTTAATCTCAGAGGCTTAAATCTTCTGTGATGAAGATCGAGTGTTCATCGCGAGCATCACGTACAGGTGAGTCTCGTTGCTGGCCGAAATTTTGTCTTAGGCTGTTCCGTTGTGGATGGCTATGATCTGGAAAGAGATATTGAGGGAGGTGAAGTGATATTCCCAAAAAACCATCCCCTTAATATCTCACTTTTCCTTTCTCAAGTCTGCATCAGCGTTCTCAAAAATCGGTAAATCAATCTGTCGCGTTCCCACCGTTCTGTTCCTTTCAAATACCATTCATACTAGCCGCCGGCGCAGGCACAGGAGTTGGAAGATTCATGAGATGAGATTAACCAACAAACGAGCAAAAGCGACGAATCTTAATCAAAAGAAGAGTCCTGAAACTGGAAAAAGGTACGGATTCAGCAGAATTTCCTAATGCGCATTGCCATCACAGCCAACATGTTTCTTCTTCATAACCCAACCATCCCCCTCAACCCCGCCAACTCCTTAGTTTCCTCCCTCGGCCTGCACCAACGCTCTCAAAACCGCCAACCCTCCTTGCTGCGTCTCCACTGTCCTGCCCCTCCCATTGTCATTTGGATCATTCGCCGCCGCTGTTGGAACCGGCCCCACCATCGCCGCCACTTGCTGGTACGCCATGTCCGGGCGGCGCCAGACCTGGTCGTTGGGGACACCCTTGTTGCGCACATCCGCCGCGTCAGCCGACTGGTCGTGCGTGGCAGGTGCAGGGCTGGAGTAGGCGCCCCAGTACATGCCAAAGTCGCCGGTGCTGTTGCGAGTGCTGTAGGCGGCTTCGGCGTTATAGCGGATCCAGGCGGTGTAGGCGCTACAGTCGACGGCGTTCTGCGAAGCGAGGTCGGGAGAGGCTCTGTGGGCGACACCCTCGTTCTGGCCGACGGCGAGAGGTTCGCAGAAGATGGCGAGGTGGTGGAAGAAGATGCCTTTGAATGTTTGGGAGTCCTGGCTACAGCTCTGCGTGGCGTCGCAGGTTTCCTGCAGGATGCCGTTGGCTCCAATGCCTGCCCAGGAGCCGCCTGTAGTAGTAGGCCAGCCGGTAGCGGCGATGACGGATTTGATCAGGGCGTGCCCGGAGTCGAGGTAGCTGGTGGTGCCCGTAGCTTCCCAGAGGCCGCGCAGGCCGGAGAGGAGGATGCCTTGGTTGTAGGTGTAGACGCTCTCGTCGCGCTGGTCGCATTTGCCAGAGCCGATGTTTGAGGGTGAGGTCCAACCGGAGATGTGGAAGCCGTCGACGTAGAGGCCTTTGGCGTTGGTCATGTTACTAGTGGAGAGCCATTGGTATTCGTCGACGGCGGCTTTAAGGAATTTGGGGTCGTTGGCTTTTACTGGGGGTTCGACTGTGGAGTCGCCGGGGAAATAGAGGTACATTCCTACGCTTGACGATACGTAGAGCTCGTTAGTGATGGCGTTCTTGTACGGTGTGAGACGGGGATTCCAGATCATCCCCCCACCGCACAATGTCGTGTCGTAGCCCGCACTTGCGAGATCCCAAAATTGATTGGCTCGATGCGCAGAGTTGGCAATAGATTGCTGGTCCATTGCGGCTGCCGCGGCCAGTGGGTTTAGAGCGGTGTAAAGGTTTACAAACTTGATCGCTTCCAGCCACTCAAGGACCATCCATTGCATGTCGTCGTATGCCTCCCCTTCAACTGCGACGTAGTCCTCGTCATTGTAAAAGGCCTTTACCTGTGAGAAATAATGGTCGATTAGGCTATTTGAAGATTCATTCGAATATAATATGGCACTATCAGCTGCGGAGAGCTGTGCGTTTATGACCGCGCGTGTCCAGTCTATTGCTGAAGGCCAAGTGGAGCCAGTAAAGTACTGCGATTGCATAATAGAAACGACGTCGAGCATGGCTTGGTAAGGATTTCCTAGCGCAGTAGCCTTTTTGGATAATGCATGGCTTTGGTAGTCCAGTGGGACTGCTAGAGCGCTGGCAATGGTTCCAAGAAGACCCACTGACAGAGGCAGCATGTACACAAAGCTCTGAATAGCTGATTGCGAAAACATATTGGGTATCTCAAGGCTGGACTACCTCGATCACCAAACAGTATAATCGTAAATGCCAAAAGATATACAGAACTCGCTTGGTTCGGGACGCTCTCTTATAGCTGTAATAAATGCACTCAGCAATATATGAGCCTCTTGAGTCAATCCTTTATCCTATTGTGTTCGTTCACAGAGAAACTGAATACCAATACTGAATGACACGACGGAAAAATCGGATGTCACCTACCTAACTTTACAGCTACTCAGGAACACCTCCATCGCAATATAAGACGTTCCATCGTAGCGAAGAGCGGAGATAATCGATTTGAAGTAACAGGAAGATTAGACTTCTGCTAATATTCCTCGTAGCTAAGACTATTCAGGAAGGCTCGAGGAAACCGTAACCAAGGTTCAACATTTACGTTGCGGGCCGATACCCTGCAAATTTTACGAGTTTCCCTGTGGGACCCGTTCCATTTATTAAGCACCCATGGGGACCGGTAGGGATGACTTGCGAGGAAATAGCTCCGGTTCGTAGGGCTATTGAAACGCTGACAGACCTGGTGGACGAGCATCGTTGATCGTCAATGTCGCCTTCTAATATTTTGCATACTTAGACCTTGATGCCGCACGAGATGCTTGTGCCTCCAGCAGTTGCCCTCACCATTCTTAGTTCAAGTCGGGAAGTACACATATCTGAACGGCGATCTTTCGAGTGTCTAATCGTGTTCCAGCGGTCATCGTATTCCTCGTTGACAGTCTCATATCCTTGGCCACTTTCCATCAATATTCATGTTGTTTCGCGGTCGCTCGGCTTTTCATGAGGGTCTCCAGAGGCAGGTCAGCTAGAGAGGTCGTATCAATCCCCGCAGGACCAGTAAGGTAGCATCAGAGTGCAGCGCTTGAAAGAAAGTCTGCCTTATGCCCTCGTAGTCCTATTCGACGACATTTCTCCATGACATCGTACCGCAGCGCTTATTTTAGAGACGATAATGCCCAGTCGTCCAAGAAGCACACGTGTGGTGTACTCATGTGCGATCTGTTGTAGCAACAACAAAAACCAGGCAGGGACTTTGAGAAATTCAGAGCTCCTGTGGTCGTTTGGCAGCAGTGGTGCATTTCTTCGTAGATACTCCCAAGCTTTTTCCAACAATGGAAAGCTACATTCTATGGAAGACGACATGGGAAATCGAGAATGAAAAATTGAGAGGATACAAAAAGTATAAATCGGCACATCGTACATATCGGCAGGCTAGCAAATGATGAAGTTAATAGGAAGACGTAAATGGGTCAAAACAAAACGTTCAGGATGCATGCTGCAGTGAGGGAGCGATTGGACGGACTGAGGTAACGAGTCAATGGTTCGCATCCAGGTTCTTACAGCTTATTCCAACTGATCAATTTAGTGTTTCCTACTCGAACCGAAGAGATTCGGCGATAGCACAATGAAGACCGAATACGCCGTGATACGACGCATGGAGTGTGAGGTGTGGTACAGAAGAGTGGTGGGACACAAAAAGGTTCCAATCAGGACTATGGCACCCTCGCTTAAAACGGTGTCCACCTTCTAATAGGGCAAACCCTCGAAAGATACTGTACCCGTACACCCCCCTAGCCTACACATTTACTTCCAGTGCGCATTACTCGGTTCCACACCAAACGTCGGTGTGTAACTGACGGCCTACACATGTGTTGATTCTTTTCTTCTACATTTACGTCTGTAATGCGATGGCGCTACTCAACTCTTGAGTTCTACGTTCTTGGTGATGCTGTTCGTGTCGTTGCTCTGTCCTGGTCTACTCAAAGAACTTTATGGATAGTGATTTCGAGATTGCCGGTTTGTCGTACGATGATTTTCGGGGTAGCAGTCCGCGAAGCATCAAGATTCAGTGTGTTATATTTTAATTCAACATGGTTCCCAATCGTGATCGATAAGCACAATATGCAGATATGCAGATCATTTACTTTGGCGTGGTATATATTCGAACGAATCCCCTCGACAGCGACAAGAAGTCGCTATTGAAGGGCCAGGAGAAGGCCGAGGACTACTCACGATTCTAGGTCGTCAGTCACCTCATCCATTCCTAATGACTTTTTCAAATCCTTAAAGCTACTCTTCTCTAAGCGCACTAAACCCCGTTCAACTCACACAAACTTCACATTCCTGTGCCGGAACCTCTCCGCCATCCTCTCCCCCTTCCTCAACCTTCTCCTCTCCTCCACCTTGATCACCGCCAGGCACGTCTCCGGCGCCCTCCACCACTCCCTCATCTCCTCATCCCTCCTCTCAACCTCCGCCCGCCCTTCCGCCTGCCGCTCCTCCCAGCGCTTCCTGTGCGCGCGGTAGTCGCTGTATTTGGCGGTGACGTAGGGGGGGTAAGGGTCATCTTGTTCGTGGAAGTAGCGGCGTAGGTGGGAGGTGCGGAAGAAGATGAGGGGGAGGTGTTGATCATCGTCAGGGGAGGAGTGGAAGGAAAGGCGGAGGGCGAAGAGGCCGAGTTTGAGGTAGCCAGGTTGGGGCATGGTGGATATCCTCACTGTGTAGTTATGTAAGGTTTGAGGGGAGGGGTAGCTGTGATGCTGAGCATAGATGGGGAATCGAGATGAGGCGATTGTAAGTGTAGAGGAACATGGATAATATAGGTGTAGATAGGTGTGGGTACTAGAGCAGTGACTTCTGTTAAACTGTCAGACAATGGCAGGGAAGAGACATTACTCGAAAACCACCGTCTCGCTTCAACAAATTAGCGGGTAGATCTGAACATTGGCTCTGTTCATAGCGAGGACAAAGACAACGTCATCGTTAATATCAGATTTCGATCAGCCAAACAGTGAGAGCGTCAAATTGAGGGTTATCTGGGAAATGATATTTTGAAAAAGAGGGAACTAGCGAGGTCATCATTGGATGGAGAGGGAGTTGGACAAAAGGCAGAAGAAGTCGACGTGAATGTGATCGAAATCGATTAAGGGAGGAGATTGAAAGTCTGTTCATTGTTGAGGCATTGGTAGGTATAAGTGACATAGAATGGCCTTGGTACAAGGTCTGCGCATGGCTAACAATGCTGATTAACGACGCACTATGTCAAGGCAATTCGTGGTGTCTCTTTTCTGATGGTAATTCGGGCGGGCCAACTGGCAACTCATGTTGAGCAGGCGCCGCTGACATTTCATGCTCAGCCGTACTTGCTAGAAGCTCATGATGCGGCCCGCCGTGAGCTTGATTCATGAACGCCAGATCCTTATCACGACCCAGCTCTTCTAAAACTCTAGCGGCCTTTCTCTGGCGGAGCCTGCGGTAGATAACGGCTGCGAGGACCACCAAGGTAATGACACCTAGTGGTACACCAACTCCGGCTCCGATCACGGCACTGCGGTTGCTGGAGGGCTGAGGGCTCGATAAGGGTGGGCTACTCGAAGAAGTCTGAGCTATTTGAGGAGCTGAGCTCGATGTGTTTGTGTTTGTTGACGACACTGACCCTGCAGTACTGGGTGAGATTACTGGGGCCAATGTACTTGTTGTTGAGTGCGCAGCGGTCGTTACTGATGAGGTAGTACTGATTGTAGAAGTGGTAGAGCCGGTCACGCCGATGGTTGTTAGGATAGACGGCGTACCCTCGAAATGCAGTGGCCGTGCAAGGCCAGCAGTCGCAGAGCAGTCGCAGTTACCCAGTGAGCCATCCTGCGCTTGGCAACAATAGCTATCGGGCGTGGTATTTGGACATTTGTATATGGCTATCTCGGCAGCCAGGTCAGCGAGGATCATACAGAGACTGCAGAGAGTTTATCGCGCCATGACCAGTTGTCAACGTACCGGACCATTGAGTTAGGCAAAAGGACGGGCATTCGCTAGCTCGCCACGTCTGATCAGTACAGGCGCCGCGCCCGTAGGTGAAATTCGCAAAACTGTTGTCAGGATTCGTATGAGTCTTCCTGCAAATTTTATTCGAGAGGCATTCGTATTCAGGGCCACAGCAATTACTTGGCCCATTGGTGTCAGAGCATGGTACGTCTTGAGGCGAAGTGCTTCCGTCGGGATAATAGCAAATTGCCGAGATTGCTGGAAGGAAAGCAAAGAAGAGTATAAGAATAACCGCGTCGATGTTGCGACTGGGTTTGCAATGGCGACGGTGCATGAGGAGCGCGCAGACTTTGTGTTATGATACAATGTAGATCTTGCACAGCAGAAGGCAGACGTCCATGGCTCTTGATATGGGACTTCATCCAAGCCTCATGGCGCTTGCTTGAGCGCGTCTTACTGGTTGATGTGACCTGAAACCGAATCCTTCTCTAAGCCTGGAGAGTCATCTGTCGACGCGCTCGTGCGGCGTAGAATAGGACTGGAGTTAGGGGAGTCCAATTAATAACCTGTGATGTGCGCCTACTTGCAGGCTATCTACATGATCTTGATACAAGCTACCTAGGGCGCTTCGTTCTTCCTTTCACCCCGTACTTGCTCTGTATTGGTGCTACGAAACCGGGCATCTATCTCACGTTGAGTGATTCAGGTTCATCTATACGACCATCTCCCCCTCTGAAATTTTCTGAAGAACTCATCGAAAAGTCTGTTGGATCCTGCGCCTCTCAGAAACCCTTCAATCTCGACAGTCTAAACGGCAAAGTAAGGCTTCACATCAAGCCACGCTCCCCGATTTTCTGGTCCCTAGGATAATTCCGCTAATATCAAATTCCAGACATGTTGCTATTCTTGATCTGGAGTGCGTATTTTGTCTTCTTCGCGGGTTTGATCCTCCTTGGTCGCGATATCTACTTTCGCCGCAAAGTCTCGGTCGAGAAGACAAATCAGACTCTTCTTTATCCCGAAGAGAAGGAGAAGACGATTTCCGGGCCAAGCTCACCTACCGGCCATTCTCTTCCTCAGTCAATCATCAATTCAGATGAAGATATACTGGATCGAGGAGATTGGGTCCGACGTCTGACTTCCCACGTTTACTCCGATCGACATGCCGGTCAATTCAACGTGTTAACTATCAATACCAAGACCGATCATCACTTCATGCCACAAGGAGTCCTAGAGAAGCTCTCTCTTACCTACACCAATTCCGAGAAACTTAAAATTATTCCTTATGATGTATTCGTCTTCCGAAAGGGATATTTGATAAGGCTAGGGGATGGAGGGTACCTTAACTGGTGTTTCGAAGGAAAGTTTGATAGGCTTGACAATCAAGTAGCTTTCCATGAGATTGTTTGAGAGCAGACTGCAGTTAGTACAGCACAAGTGTCAAGATTACGGACCCGGAGCGGATGATGTGAAGTGATGGCGAGGTGTTGCAAGACTTTTCATGGCTCCTGTGTATTTTTCTGCGTTTTCATGCAATAACCCACGAATTGTACTCGGTACCATGAGCAATCCATCCACACTCGATGGTTCAAGAAGCGCATCGCAAACAAAGGCTACTTAAAACACGCGTCCTCGAGTGAATTTAAGATGAAGCCTTTCTTGGGACGCAGATCGCACGATATATTCTCGAAGTTTGTTCAGCAGGTGCGCCCTTCGCACCGTTGCCTACCTACTGGCCAGTGATGTGGCTTGCTCCTCCGCCTCCCTGCAGGAAGCGTCTGACTCGGATCATGCCTCGTCTCCTTGAAATTTGATCACAACGGAAAGTAGCACACTCTTCCATTACTTTACCACAAGGGCTTCTGATCAATGTCCTTTATTCGTGAAAACCTGCCTACCTTGCTTAAACTTTAGAAATCTCCGTGGCATGGACCCCGTATCGGCAGCTGTTGCTGCTGTGGGTTTCGCTGCCAGCCTCGCGACTTTGGTCGGTCTAGTCACAGAGAGTTCACGAGTCCTCCACAACCTATGGGACAAGGTACGAGATACGCCAAAAGATGTTGAGCGTCTTCTTGATATCGTCCGAGTTACGGAATCTCTGGTCAAGGAAATCGCCGGTCTAATCCCCGAAGGTTCAGGGGATGTGCCAGCTATGCTACAAGAAATCTGGAATGCTCGCGCAGGACTGATGTTGGTTGACATGCGCGGACTGGGTCAGGTGGTTCTTGAGCTTCAAAATTCCATCGAGAGCGAGACAATCTCCCGAAAACACATCAGAACGAGCATTCGAAAATTCTTCAAGGACGACAAGATTCTAAGCTATGAGCGCAAACTTTCCAAGCATATCGAGACTTTTACATTGGTCCTCTCCATGCTTTCCGCGTAAGTCAGCTCCACACGGTTTGAGAAACTTTACTTAGCTGAGCTTGATCTTCGGCATCCACTACATAACTTAAGACTGTTGATGATTCTGCCTTGTGGTTGCTACAGTACAAGTATTTATGGAGGCCACTGCAGTTACCGCTAGGTAGTCGAACGCTATTATTTTTGAGCGTCAACAGCATTCCCCGAAGTACCGTAGCTGACTTTTAGGGGATTAGTTCGCGAAGCGGTGCCACTCTCAAGACTGTTCAACAAGTCCAGACATCTCAGCACCTCTATTATCGGCATCTTGAGGCTCTTGTCCTTCAGATCTCAAGCTCATCGCAGTATGCGCTTCAGCATTTGAACTCCAAATTTGCAGACATAAGTCAAAATCTCAATATGTTGGAAAGCAGTCTACTTCCAGTCATTAATCCCCGCGGTGATGCTAACCAGCCTCAACCATACAAAGCAGGTTCGCCGCTACACAGCGGTGGATCAAAGACAGCAGCAAGCTGGCGATGGTCAAGTTACCAACTGCCGATCGGAGATCTGAGTATGAGCGTGTTTGCAAAGCCGGCAGCTGAAGAGAATGATGAAACGTCAGGACCGGGTTCGGCCAGGAAGGATATGGAGTTGACTTTTGCACCGTCGTCATGGATATCACGTAATATAGTCAAGATCTCTTTAGCAATCGAAAGTGCTCAATATGGGGGACCTGGATTCAAATGGGGCCTTTCCCAAGCTTACAACAATCCGAACCCTCTACTCATTCAGGCTCTGAGAAACACAGATTTATCGATGCTTCAGCAAATGTTCACAAATGGTCTTGCTAGACCCACAGATGTGGTATCTGAATGGAGGCGCTCTCTTCTTCATGTGAGTACCAGTAGAGGATGCTCCCGGAATAATCGAGCGGAACTGAAGATTGTTAGGAGGTTTTATTTTGCTATTTGGCGGGTCTTCCTGGGTCAATCGAAATTTGTCAATTTTTGATCCGCTCAGGAGCCGACATAGATGCACGTAGCGCGGATGGCAGGCGAGTGTTGCCAGTACCGCCAAATACGAATTCTAGCTTACTTCACCCAGCACCCCGCTTTTGCTCTGTTGTAAGCTCATGAAAAATGGGCGCCTGGAGCAAAAATTGCAAACCTTCAGTACCGTTCTTCTATCGGCGGGCGCTGATCCTACATTGTTGGATTCCGAAGGGAGTTCAGCAGTATCAATGATTTTCAATGCCGCTGCAGGTCTTGACTACCTTCAGTCATGCTTTTACAAGTTCATAGATATCATCAGGTTTCAGGAGATCAGTTCACGGGATACTTGGATCCTTGCTGCTATTGCTCGCTCGGTCCCCAACTTCCACCTTCGCCTCCAAAAGCAGCTGGAAGACTTTCATACTCCGTGGAGTATTTCGTCTTTTCCAACACGTACTTCGTTTACCATCATTGGCTTTGATCTCAATCACCAAATCTCCGAAATCAAAAACGCTGACGACTTGTCTCGGGCCTCGTTCATGAGAGGGCTCTGTGGTCGGGGTACGGCTTCGATGCTTGAACCACTGATTCGGTGCGGGTTAGATATAAACGAAGGCAACAATGGCGAAATGTCTTACCTTGGAGAAGCGGCCAACACGGCAAACCATGAGGCTTTATCCGTCCTTCTCAACGCTGGTGCGGACATCAATAGAGGAACCATATATAGTCCATTAGACGCGCTGCTAGAAAGATGGGTAACCTTGAACAATACTAATGTTCCAAAAACTCAAGTAATGGAGACAATAACGAACGAGTGGCCTATTTTCGAGCAATTGGTGAAAACACCAGGGATCTGGTCAACCGGTGCTCTAATCCGCGCAATAATTCTGCGGCATGATGAGTGTGTAGAATGTCTGCTCCAATCCGGATTTGGAAGGAAAGCGAATGAAATGCCCCATGGCTATTATATCCTGTCTGGTGGCGAGGTTGTGGAGACAGTCAAGCACAAAAACACCGCTGCGCTCAAGCTACTCATCAAGTATCAGGCGGGCCTGGACTTCGAGGATCGAGAAGGATATACGGCTTTGATGCACTGTCTTGACAAGGGACATACTGAACTTTTCAAGATTTTAGTTGAAGGGGGAGCAAACTTAACACATCGTACGTCCGCTGGTTTTTCCGCCAAGGGTCTAGCTAGGACAAATGCTACCGCTGCGCATCCGCGCAAGCCAACGCTTCGTGGCGTTTTTGGATATACCGACCAAATGCGACCCGTGACTCAGGGAGAAGACTTGGAAGCATATGCGTTGATGATACAGAAGTTGGAAAGCATACAGGAACAAGCCAGTGATAGTGCCAAATCAAGATTCTGTAAGATTGATTCAACTGATCAGCAAGTTTCAAATAGGAGGCGAAATTTTACTGATATTCATGCCAGCCGATCTGATCTCCTCTTACACTCACACTTCTGAGAAGCTCACAAACGATGTTGCGATGGAGTACTCGCAACTTCGCACTCGATTGTCGAAGGTTTCGCTGCCAGAAGTATTTTTCGTCGCCTCTGGACTTGTCCTGGCTCTGGCGGCTTTGATATTCTTCCAAGTCTACGAAGCTATCTGGTGGGCGATTAAAACTCGGAGGGTGCCCAAGCCACTGCATGTATTGTCTCTCATCGCTCTAAGCTTGTTGATTTATGAGTTTTGGCCGTGACGGAGTGTAATGTCTACCTACGTCAGATCGTGCATGGAGTCCGGCGATTGCGTCATGATCAGAACGCTTACAAGCACTCGTGATTCGTGAGACATCGACTCTATTCCCTACAACATCGCCAACCATCTTGGCTGGCCCTCGATTGAATCTTCCCGCCCACGATCCCTTGGTCCACGAAGCTACCACTTTCGAGGATGTTTTATTTGCTTCCGGCGGAAGCTTTTCGACACCCGGTAAGGTATTCCAAAGGCAGCTGCACACAATACTACATTCTATCGATAAACTACTGGGTGCCGAACAAGCGACTGAAGCAATATCGAACACGGTCAACAGGCATATAGCATTCACCAAACGCTAAATGGCTTCACCTAAAGAGGCGACTTTCAAGCAAAAACCAGGCACACTAATTGCAGTGCCGTATCTGCCTTATGTTTTGATGAGCAGGGTTGAGAATGCAGACGCAAACTTAGCGTCATGATATATGGTCAATCGTACACTGGTTGCTCATCGAGGTGCGATGATGAACAAGTGATCATATTCTTGGAGTGAAAAAAGGAAGAGTAAATATCCTATAATACAGAGTCAGTATGCAAACCCCAACTGCTTGGTGGCGCACCGTATATGCCTGTGTTCCTAAGTGTTGTCCAGAACCGCGAAAGTTCACTTCAACACCAAGCCCATATGATTTCCCCTCTTTTCGCTGAGAAGATAGTCAGTCTCATGTAGCAGAATTTGAATCTTTTGAAGACGAAAACAAAACACACTTTTTTTTTTGGCAAAAAGAAGTACCTTTCCATCATTCGCAGCACACCATCGCCTTTTATACGATATCCTCGACGTCGCTGTGTGCTGCCGAAAGCAAAACAGCTTGCCTATTTCGGTCGGTTCTTTTATTACATAGGGTTGTTCTTATCCTGATCATGAGATGGACACACTTGCAGGCGTTGGCCGCATGGGGGAGGGAGGCTACGCGCCAATTCATGCCAAGGACCTTTTGACCATTGTCTAGATCAATTCCTTCCTCGGCAAAGCATTCTATGATGCACTCTCGGTCATATCGACTCACACACCTTACCATAGCTTGAAGCTGTCGCTGAATGCTTGAGAATGCTCTGTGATGCTCTAAAGGGTTTTTTCGGATTTTTATATCCAGAGTTGATGTATGTTTGTTTGGCGGTATTATGGCGGATTGATACGAGACTATGGGCGCTAACCGTTCTCGGCACCTCATCCAAATGTTTTGGTCACATCCACGTCAGCTTCCTAGCGTCAATCCTTCATCAAACCTACTCAGCCCCCCCCCTCCAATCTGCTCGCCTCGCTCTTAGGATATGCGAATCAATAAGGAAGAATTCCCTTCCATACCAGATACTGCCTGCTACTGTCGAACGGCTTCAAACCGCTAAAACAAGCCGTCAGTTCATCATCCAGTTGAACCTACATACTTCTTTCCGGACTCGCATTCGCATTGGCAAACTCGAGGGCTACCGGATAATGTCGACATATCAGGGCCAACACACTCCTGCAATTAGCATTACGATGATTCAAATTAAGTCACGCAACCCACCCCTGAACCCATTGCCCCCTTCAAACCAATCCTTCCTCAAGGAACCCTCCCCAACCACCGTCCCCCCCAGTCCAGAGCATTAATATGTCAACGACACTTTCTGCCCCACCCACGCCTTCCCCTCCTTCACAAAACTCTCGAAAATCCACTTCCCAACATCATCCCGACTGATCGTGTACCCCACGGCCGGCGCCCCCTCCCTCCCCGCCCTAACCTTCCCCTCTCCCAGCGCAGCGCCATTCGTCAACAAAGTGGGTCGTACTATCACCCATCCGCTGATGGATTCGGATTTCCTCCCGCTAGCTGTTTGTTCGGCGACAAGCCTTTCCATCTCCCGCTTGTCCTTGTGCGGTTTCACAAGCAGGCCATGGTACAGCGGCGCGTACAGCAGTGGCACGTCGCGTGGGCCGGCGGTAATGCCGGTGGTGGAGATGACGAGCAGGAGTGGTTTTTCGGCGGGTCGGAGCGAGACGAGGGCGGAAAGGATGGAGGTGGCGGTGGAGGCGCAGATGGTATTTTCGGTGAAGAGGTTGACCATGCCGATGCCGGAGACGATGAGGTTGACTGGGGTGCCGTTGAGGGAGAGGACGGTTTGAACGCAGGTGGTGTCGAGTACGTCTCCCTTGATTATGGTGAGGTGGGATGAGAGCGTTGACTGGGGTACGCCCTTTGAGAGGAGGAGGGTGGTGAGTTTGGACGGGGTGCGGGCGACTAAGAAGAGGGATTAGACAGGTTAGGAATTGGGAACGTAGATGTTTGACATACGCGCTGTGCATTTGTAGCCGTTAGTGAGGGCGAGGGCTAAGGCTGCAGCTGCACATCCGCCAGTTGCGCCAAAGAAGGCAATGAGAGGTTTTTGTGCTGAGAAATCCATCGCAGCCAGATTCTAAAGTCTTAGGACGAGCTCTTTGTGACGAGTTTCTTGGGTTTGACAGGCCAACAATATATCAGAGCGAGTAGTATGAAATCGGGTTCAACGCAATCCGATTGTAAATCTTGTTTTTCCTTCTGCCTGAATGAGCAGAAACAGGCTGCTTTATATACAAGAATGACATGTTGTGCTCTAAGTACTCAGATATTTGAGAACACCACAACAAAAACTTCTCGAGGTAACTGTTGGAGCCTGGAGGTCGGGTTTGTAATTCCACCGACTACGGAATAGGTAAGCTCGAACGTACGCTTCACACGCTAAGCCCTAACGGATGACACAGGGTCTGAGTAGGGAGCGAATAAAACCGTTTCTTCTACAATAAACGTGTTTAAAACTCACTAGCGGTTTATTCATGTATGTTTATTGGTTTTATATTATATAAGCAAGCTAAACCCAGCTGGTTTAGCTCGGGGGATTTTATCTCGCTGTCACCATTGCTCCATACGGGTATGAAGTAGATCTATCTTCCTACCACCAGCCATGCCTCCTCAACGCGGTGGCAAACCTCGCAATCAGGCTGTTACTGATGCCTTTCAGAGCATAATCCTACCAAACCGAATCGTTCCTGCAGTGAAGTGCTTATACTGTCACCGTCAAATGGCGTCCGGAACTACTCGTCAGCAGACTCATCTGAATCAATGTACTATTTACATCAACAGACCGTGCTGAAGGATTTTTTGAATAGCATCGTCGACGGTGAGGTGGCAATGGAGCACCCAAATAATTGATGCTATTTATATATACCCCTGTGTTTAAAACATGCTTCAATAAACATGTTTAAAACACGTTTTTGACTAACCTAATTTGATTAGGCAATAAACATGTTTAATACATTTCGCACCCTAGCCCTGAGCCGACCCGACCGCATTCGGCAGCACAACTTTCGTAGTACGTAAGCAAAGCGCTAACCCGAAGGGGCTCAATTCAAGCACGTCTGAGATACTGAGGCAAATTCGATTACTGACCCTAATCCTAATCACGTGCGAATTAGAAAATAGTCGAGCCGATCAGTCATCAATTGATCTAAACCTTTTAGGGAAATGCCAGCACTCGGTTTTCCAGTGGTGGGAAACACATCAAAACGTCGAAAACTGCGCACTTCAACAATGCAACAACGCACCTGTTCAGTCGGTTTCAAGCTATGACTCGAAGCAGTCCACTGTACTATCATTGAGGTATACATTGTACTACCTTGCTTTACTTTACCATGTTGGTAGTGATTTTTGGGAAATCGTGGTGCCTCGGTTGCTGTTTACTGAGTTACTTCAGTACCTTACGTTTGGTGGGGCCACAGCCTTATCACGTGATCACACAAAATCTATAGGTCATTTTTAAGGTGTAGATATCCAGCCTCACAGCGGCACTGACGGCATTCGCCAAGAACCAGCGGCACCAAATTGGGAACACTATAATGTGCAATCTAACTCTGGCAAAATACGCATCAATGGAAAAAATAAATTGAGATTGGTTCTCCCCCAGGTCTCGACAGGTCTCGAATCGACAGATGTGCGATGACCGGCAATTTTATGCGGGTGGGATGTCGTGCGACCATCCAATGGCATGCAAGTTCCCCGCACTCTTGGAATCGGTTCATAAACCTTCAACATCCCCAAAACCACTGGGGCAGCGACATTGTCGATGACTGGTAAGCGCTCACCATGGCTACCTATTACGAAAACGACAAGACGCGCATGGAGGCGCCCGTGTACCACGAGCATGCACGTGTGCACCATGAGCATATGAGTGCGGCAACTTATGCTGCAACGAGAATCTCAACCCTCAAGCCACCTATGGCCAATGCCCCGAATCCATTCACCCTCATTCGGATGCTCAACGTTCAGCAATGGATGTTCTTCCTCGTCGCCTTCTTTGCCTGGTCCTGGGATGCCTTCGACTTCTTCACCGTTTCTCTCACCGTATCACAACTTGCCAAGCAGTTCGACAAATCTGCGTCGCAAATCACATGGGGTATCACTCTCGTGCTGATGTTTCGATCTGTTGGCAGTACCCTTTTTGGTAAGCCCAAAGTCTCGCTTCCAGTAGAATATATATTGCTAACACTTGGCTTTAGGTATCGCCGCCGATCGATATGGACGGAAATGGCCCTTCGTTGTGAACAATATCCTGTTCATCGTTCTCGAGTTAGGGACTGGTTTCTGTCAAAACTACAAGCAGTTTTTGGCCTGCAGAGCACTCTTTGGAGTTGCCATGGGAGGATTGTACGGCAACGCTGCAGCAACTGCGTTAGAGGACTGCCCTTCTGCGGCCCGAGGACTTATTTCGGGAATGTTACAACAAGGATACGCGTTTGGATATCTACTAGCGACGGTCTTCGCCCGAGCCCTGGTTGACACAACACCTCATGGCTGGAGGCCTTTGTACTGGTTCGGAGCTTGCCCACCGGTCTTGATCATAGCTTTCCGTCTCTGCTTGCCGGAGACTCAGGCTTACCGTGATAGAGATGTAGTCCGACATGCGAACGGGAGTGTTGCACATACGTTTGTAACCGAGGGGAAAGTTGCGCTGAAGAGGCATTGGCTACTCTTAATCTACCTTGTACTTCTGATGGCAGGTTTCAACTTCATGGTACGATTTCAGCCCAGAAACTATTCGGATAAAATACTGACATAGTATAGTCTCATGGCTCGCAAGATTTATACCCAACGATGTTGTCAAATCAGTACAGTTTCTCTCCAAACGGAGTAACGGTTACTCAAGTCGTTGCGAACCTAGGAGCCATATGCGGCGGCACAATAGTCGGCTACTCTTCCCAGATCTTCGGACGCCGAATCAGTATCATCGTTATGTGCATTATAGGCGGCGCCCTACTCTACCCATACAGTTTCACTGGCTCCAAGGCTGTCATCGCCGCTGCGTTCTTCGAGCAATTCTGCGTCCAAGGTGCTTGGGGTGTTATTCCGATCCATCTGATGGAACTTTCTCCAGGTTCATTCCGGACATTTGTCGTCGGCACAACCTACCAGCTAGGTAATTTAGTATCCTCTGCCTCCTCGACCATTGAATCAACTATCGGTGAGCGGTTTCCGTTACCGCCGAAGGGCAAGACAAAGAGGTACAAATACGGCCTTGTCATTGCCATTTTCATGGGTTGCGTTTACGCATATGTGATTGTCTTAGCACTTATCGGACCAGAAAACTTGGGGAGAAAGTTCGGTGTTGCCCATGATGATGATCTAGCCGAGGCTACTGGGCAGGATGCAATGGCGGCGGTTGTTCATCGACGGGAAGCTATGGGTCACGATGATGAATCGAGTGATGATGGGCAAAGGAAGGAGCACATGGTCAACCGGGAAACGGTGTGAAAAGCTGAAGCTGATGGATGAGACACGCCCCAATGGTGGCTGCGCTTTCTAGGTGGTATAACTTGTATCTGTAAATCCAGCTGTAAATCCAGCATACATACTTTCTACATACTTTCTAATTAGGCAATATCTCTGACTTGTAAACAATGTTTGCTAAAGGCCCCCTCGATCATGGCTCTCTACAACGGCAATTCATGCGTCCGTAAGCTAGCGCCCTGGGCTGATGGCGAATTCAGACCAGATCTGTCAGCGGGCTGCATGTCCTGTGTTCCACACCACTGATATAGTACGGTCTCATATCATCCTGATAATCGATTTTGACAATTAAGACCCCGACAATGGCTACCTCAACCCAGACAAGGACGATCGAGCTTGAAAACATTGCGCCCGCACCAGCAGATTCTGACAATGTCGTCCAAGCATCCTTCAACCGGGACCAAACCGCCCCTGATGGAGGCTACGGCTGGGTTGTCGTCTTCGCATGTAGCACCATCGCCTTCTGGATCATCGGTACAACATACAGCTGGGGCATCATCCAAGCCGCTCTCGTCCAGCAGCACCTGTCTTCTCCTTCCACACTCGCCTTTGTCGGATCTTTGACTATTGCTATGATTTCTGTGCTTGCGCTCGTTAATGCTAGAGTGATAAGGGCGCTGGGGGCGAGGTCAACCACACTTTTGGGGATATCGCTGTTTGGTGTTGGGGAGATTTTGAGCGGGTTTTCGACACATAGTATTGGGGGATTGTTTGTTACTTCGGGCTTTGTTATGGGTTTGGGAACTAGGTGGGTGATTTTGACTACTTGGAGATATACTCGATCATAGAGCGCATCTAATTCAAAATTTGACAGCCTTTGCTTCTTGGTAAGTTGGAAAACTCGAACGCTCCAGGCCAGATCTAGCTCAACAAGATCTCTAGGTTATTTCGGTCACACCAGCTCAGTATTTCAGCAAGAAACGTGGGCTTGCCAATGGTATTGTATATGCTGGAGGCGGGCTTGGTGGGACAGCCATCAGTTTCGCTGTAGATGGTCTGTTGCAAAAACTCGGGCCACCTTGGACTTTCCGAATCATGGGCCTTGTCGTTCTGGCCACGGGTTTACCTGCCGCTTGGCTTATCAAGGAACGTGCACCTATACGGTCGACTACGTTTATTGAGTGGTATGTCAAATGCTCAATGTCTTGCTGTGTTTGTTGCTTACTTGTTCTCTTGAAGGCGCCTCTTCCGTGACTTTCGATTCGTAGTACTTTTCCTCGCAGGCGCTGCTGGCACTTTCCCGCTCTTCGTCCCTCCATTCTTTCTGCCTCTCTACGGTAACTCTCTCCATCTTTCTTCCAGCACCACTGCAGGCCTCGTTGCAGCGTTCAACTTTTCATCTGCTGTTGGCCGTCTCTGTTGCGGTCTTTTAAGTGACTTCGCAGGACCGCTTAATACTCTGTTCTTTTCTCTTTTTCTGAGTGCGGTGAGCATGCTCGTTCTATGGCCTGTTTCGAATTCGCTTGCACCGCTCATCGCTTTTGTGATTATTAACGGCATGGCAAACGGCGGCTTCTTCTCCACCATGCCGACAGTTGTTGGAAGTGTGTTTGGATCTGCAAGGGTATCTGTGGCTATGGGCATGATCATTACAGGATGGGGTGGTGGATACTTGATGGTATGATACAAACGATCTTTCACCCAGCATGTAGAGATTCCACTTGCAAGACTAAGGCTTACTGGTCACAGGGTGCTCCCATTGCGGGATATCTGCTCAACGCATACGGAGGAGAGAACAGTACTCTTCAGGCTTACCATCCTGCAATGTTCTACGCTGGATCTCTGGCATTAGGCGCTGCCGGATTGGTAGCGGTTGTGCGCTTAAAGATCAACAGCAGCGTTTTCAGGAAGCTCTGACGGCAACAAACTTCTTCTCTTACCCGAGTTTAAAGTCATTCAATCGCCGGACCTGTAGCCAACTGGATACTTCGAGGCTCCAATACGTTGCAGATTCAATGCTTAACTCTTTGTTGTGCTTCCCTGGTACGAGGATGTCCCACGGCTGTGTCCAATCCCAATACTTATTTAGTGCCACAAAAATATGAAGGCTTTTTCAAAGACCGAGCTTTTCTTTTCTTTTCTTGACAAACCAACTCCGCACCCGATAGTGTCTCTAGGCCCCTGCAGATCGCAACACTAAGAAATGGCAAGACTCAGATCCATGCTTGGTGAACGGTCTTCTCGGCCGCATCATTCACTTGTGGAAATCAGGCAGCCGGATCTCGCGAAGACTTCCATCTCTCAATCCCTGATACCTCGATCTTACTCGGCACAACCGATCTGTTGTGCTTCCGCTTCTGTATGAGAGGTTCTGTGAAGGCCTCGGTGGACTGCGTACTTCACAACGTTCCCGCTGCCAGGCAACAATTTGCGCATATCCACATCGAAAAGCCCTCTGCTAACGCGATTCACGGATTCTGTGGCATATTCGATATTCACAAGCCCCCAAAGCTTCGGAGTGGGCTACGACTGACTATTTCACGGTTGTCTTGGCTATCTATGCTGCCATTAACCAAGATCCATCGTTTCCTTCACTTCTAATTCCATGCAATCAATGACTCTGCACAGCCTACCACATCTCCCATGGCTTTCTATAAAAACCCACAGTGCCTCACACATAACCAAATCCTATCTTACTCCATCTCCCCTTCGACCATTCTCAACCGTCCACCACCGACCCCAATCTCTCCATCGAACAATCTTTGCCAGTACCGCCAACTAACAGACAACCACAACTATCAACGCCACCATGCCAGTAGCACCATGGACATGCTGCATGGTAAGAAAAGGCTGCTGCAGCTGGAAATACACAATTTACGTGCCGGTGTGCCCAGGCTGCAGCCACGCCAAATGCCGCGACTGCACGAACGAGCCTTCTCGCAGCGTCTTCCACTGTAATTTTCCCCAAAACAGCCTTGGATTTTTGCTGAACACCTCTTTAGCCATTGGAGGAAGCAACAACCTCCTCTTCCTCACGCTTGTCTTGACAACAATGTTGATCGGAGTGGTAATGGTGGCTTTGTAATCATTGCCCATCCGCGAGCTCAAGACGACGGTCCTTGTAGTGGATGAGCAGCGGCCAGTGTTCAACACTATGACAAACCATATCGGTAATATTCGGACAGATCTATGTAACTGATTTCCTTGTCCATGGATTTTACGGCTGGGAAACTAGAAGGGATGAAGGCATGGACGTGGAAAAGTTATCATTATTCCCTTTCTCAAAAGTACCTTGGGTTCTGTGGCATGGGTGCAGGTTTGCGAGTCTCTTTTAGGCTTGGCGGATATGGTTTCCGAGGGGGGGATTTTATGATAGAGATGGGTTAGACCACTGGAATAGATTCCCCTTTTTTTTTATTGATTGATTCTTGTGATTTAATATCAATTGAATACTTGAGACTCGAGATATGTTCGTTTTCACGTGAAAATTTATTCATATCTAAGAAAATGATGATGTGCTGTACAGCTTTAAGCCGCGTGATAGCATGAAAGACAAATTCTGTGCTCTTTCAAAACATTCATGAGATTGATCATTATTTCGAACCGTCTCGCGAAGTTCTTACACTCTCTAACCCCTTTTCTTGTTAGGTTATATAACTCACAACTTCTATATCCCTTCCCTTCTTCTTCTTCCTTCTTCCTCCATCTATCTCTTTCATCCCGCTTCCCCTTCCACATCAAACCCCCTCCCCTCCCCACCCCCATTCATCTCGTCTCCCCCCACCCAACCCTAAATAGTCATATCAACCTCGTACCTCTCATACGCATTTCACGCACTCGATTAAATCAGTCCATGGACCGAGGATAGGAGAAGGAAGGAAGTCAATGGGAGGGGAGGGTGTGGCGAGGCAATGGCGAGGGGAGAGCGGGAAAGGAGAGGCGGGGGAGAGGGAAGAAGGAAGGGGAGAGTGTGAGAGTGGAAGAAGGAAGGGAGGAAATTCCTTAAAACTTCCAACAAATCCGCTTCGAAACCCCAGCTAACCAAGAACCGACACATCCACCATCTCCACCGTCACCCTCACCACACACCTCCCACCCTCGCTCCGGCTATCTCCAAGGAATTTCCAAGCAAATGAATCGAGTATAAGAACGTGCAGAGAGAAAAAAAAATGAAAGAATTAATAAGAAAGTAGTGAAAAAAGTGAGAGTCAGAAATGGGCGGAAGAGAAAGGGGAAGCGAAAAGCAAAGATACTCAGCTTTCGGAAAGCGCAACCGCTCCCTCTCTCTTTCCCCCTCACCAAAAAAAAAAGGGTTCCTTCAAATCAAACCTACCCCATAAGAAAACCCGGTTGAATCCACAAAACGAAATATTGTGAATTGGTAAATCGGTAGGTTATGGTAATGAATTAATAGCAAGATTTGAAAGGGATGGGTTGAGGGGTTAGAGTGGAGGATGAGAAGGGAGACGGAAGTAGAGGCGAGGAATATGGGGGTAGAGGTGAGGAGGGGAGGGTGGGTGGAGGTGGAGGGTGGAGGTGGAGGGTGGGAGGAGGGGAGGAGGGGAGGAGGGGAGGCGGGGAGGAGGGATGGGGGGAGGGGGAGAAGGAGAAAGTGAAGATGGCGACGGGAAAGAGAAGGAAAAAAGGGGGGGGGGGGAAGCGATGTAAAAGCACGAATATGAAGAACGCGAAGAAAACAAGGTCGTATTTATTATTTGCATAGCGCCAAGATCGAGTCAATCCGCGCGGTCTAAGAAAACGAAAATATGGGATTCCTGGGTTTTAGATGAGGGAGGAGACGGGAGGTTGAGACATAAGACAGTATTTGAGTACTGTATATGTATTTCTCTCGCTCTCAAAAGCAAACCCACCCACCCCCTGGTATCAGAACTACGCCCGCCATGCCCTAACACAACAACCCCAACGCTGAGAAAAATCCTACGCATGCCTAGCTACATCTCACGGGGCACGAACTTGCACGGCTCGAAGTGCGCGATAAGTCGGTTTAGAAACGTGGGGGTTTTGGTGCGTGGGGGCTGCGCGGGGTGGTTGCGGGAGGGTTGGGGGCGCGAGAGGGGGGGCGGGGTGGTTGGGTGAAGGTGTTTGCAGAGTGGCGGAGGTGGCGTTGAGATCGTTGACTTGTGAGGGAAGGGGAGGAATGGGGGGTTGGGGGCTTTGTTGGTGGGGAGCACAAAGAGAGGAAGGTATTTTGGGCCAGCCATGTCTTCATTCCGGTGAGTAATACCCCTTCTCATCGCCTACACAGGCCATAGCGCTAAAAGTAGCTATATAGCCACTCAGGCGAGCGACTTCCTTTTCATACACCAGAGATCATACTCCAGCCACGTGTAGTGCTCCTTATTCGACACGACCATGCACTCGATACGCAGGCAGGGTATTCGAGCTCGCGGCTTTGGCGCCGTTGTCGGAACATACTTTCGTGTTGTGACCGGCGTCGAACTCGACCGTAATGAGGGACGTGTCGAAGCGGGTCGAGGGGTCAGCGACGGCGCTGGTGGACTCTATTTGCGACCAGATCCCGCGGACGTCTTGCTACGAGGTGCTGCCGAGGACGGTGGAGGTGGGGCCGGCTTGGTTAACGTAGATTAGAAGGTAGGGGCTGTCTGGTATGGTGCCATTGAATTTTCTGTGGAGAGGCCACGCAGGTCGAGGGTGCAGCCGCCAGTCCTGGAGGTGCCGTAATGTATTATGGATTCTGTTGGTGAGGACAGGCTTGTAGTTTCTTGCTTGGACTTAGGATTTGGGGGCGTACTTACCAGCTTCGTATTAGTCGATGCGGATGTTTTAGTGCCAGGTGTAGAGAAGGCTGTCATGTCGAAGTGAGGCCTGTGGTGAGTAGATAGCTGCATCGGTAGGTATACGGTTATCGATGGAGGTTTCCAGAGCTTGAGGCTGTGGCGATCGCATTGACGGTAGAGGTGGAGAGGCGGCCATGATTGCGAATACGAAGCTGTCTAGCTTTGGATCGGAGCTGCTACTTTTGCGGCTTCCACGCTTAGTACCGCTGGCTGCTTTGGCGCTCGATGTTGGGATGGCCACAATCGTCGCTACTTTGCTATTCTTCCTACCTTCTAGTTGGGGAAAGTGGTGTGCTTGGAGGATCAGACGAAGCGTTCACAGTAATCTCCTCAGTACATGTGGATAGATGTGTTACTGTAACTGTCAAGGGGTTGACAATTTCTGATTTAATCGGAGATATCACGCTTAGGATGGCTTGAGAAGTGGATCTTTATGACGAGGAGATTTTGGTCAAATGATGCGATGCCTGAAGACAACAAGTCAACTGGAGGTCTAGCTACTAGTATAGGAATGACTGTAGTGTACTCTTGGTTCGTAAAGGAGAGGTGCAGGCCAAGCTGCTAAAGGAAGAATTACAGATAACAAGGGGGAGCGGGCCACAGACAAAGAAAAACATCTGGACATGACTAATATGAAGACGGGTTATGGAACGGGAGGGAAATCTGGAGCCAGCGAAACACAAGCGTGGGAAATGGCGCCTGATATCAGCAGATGGTGTCCGTTGACACATGCCTGGGGAGGTCAGCCGGTATCCCCAACAGAGTACAGTTGAGAACAATCAGGCATTGCTTGATGGCAAGATTGCAGGTACCGGGAGTGGTTTTATCTGATGATGGGAATAATTTGAAATAGCTATTAACAAGGGATGGCACATCGGTACGATTATCGATAGCGCCGAGGCCAACGATGAGATCTCGGTACCGAAGGCCCGAGGAACATCGTTGAAACTCTTGCGCGGTTGATGAAATCTAGGCGGGGATGTTGAGCGGTTGATCAAACGTGTCGGAGATCGACGGCAATGTGGGAGACTGACCGAAACCCGTGTTTGAACGTAAGTCGTAAGAGAGCAAGACAGGATCGACGAGGCTGTACAAAAAGACGAAATGTAGCTGGTGTAGGGGACTGTATAGACGCACCAATCTCATCAATCTTCAGATTTTGTAGCTCTAGTTTGGGCTAAGCGGAAAGCCCGTGAAGATGCAGAGTTGTAACAGTACTATGAAATTGTGACCTTGGTCGTTTGCTTCGTGCCATTCGTCGGATGTTTATGGTGTACCTTCCCACCCTATCACAGACCATTTTTCTCGAGGAACCCAAATATCACATCAAACGAACCCGTGGCATTCTTCGCCAAGTTCAACGCATGCCCTGTCCCAGGTTGCGAGTACGATTCGAAATGCCTTGAATTCGCATACATCTGCTTCGCCGGCTCCTCCAACACGCCCGGACAGTAACCACCGCAAACAATAAAGTCGAACTCGCCCGAAATCGCCAACGCTGGGCTTGTGAAGTTACTCTCCTCGATGTTCGTGGGAGCAAGCGGTAAGGTAAGGGCTTCTGCAATGGCAAAGGGCTGTTTGGTCTTTTCAGCAAACTCGGCAACGTCATGTTCGTAGAGCGGAGCTTTGTAGAAGTTATTAATGCTCGCAAATATGTCGACTGTAGTAAGGTATCCCGAGTCAAAGTCACAGAAGACATCCGAGCCCTGGAGATTCGCGACGCGGGGACCAAATCCTTCAAGCACAACACGTGCGTCTCCGCCGCTAAGACTATAACCTGTTAGAACAATGGCATCAGCAATGGACGATTCGACGGCGGCAAGGGCGCCAGAAACATAGGAGCCAAATGAATGCCCAACAAGGACGATTGAAGTGGGAATGCCAAGGGTGCCGGTGTAGTGGCCTTGGCGAATGGAATCGGTAAGCGCAGAAAGAATAGCGACTTGGATGGACAACTGGTTGTCGAATCCTGAAATTCTGGTCTAGCTGTTACTACTGGTCCGGAAAGGAATACTGGCAGTTGTAACGTACTTGGACGAACGGCCTACGCCTAGGCGGTCGTAGTAAAAGATCGAATACCCTCGCGCGAGAGCGTACTCAGCAAAGTTGTATTTTTCTGGCTTGTAAGGTGAGTTCCAGTAAGATCTGTCGAAACCTAGGCCATGTGTCGCTAGCAGAACCGTCTTCGAATATTTCCCTTGCTTCTTGGGCCTGCAGAACGTGCCAGAGATCTGATGGCTTGCGGTCTGACTTTCAGGCGCACCGAGAGGAAGGGGGAAGTTTGCAGTACTACGAGTAGCTCCTGCGGATAGAAGATCGACGAAGCCGAAGTTGTCGCTCCATTTGGGTGCAATCCACGGATAATTCTTAGAGGTGACGGTCACTGGGATGTCATAATCGCGGCATAGTCCGCCTTCGGGTGTATATCGGTTTTGAATGGGAGAAGCTAATGAGAGAGAGAATACGGCTAGGCATAGGCAGACAACAGTGTTTTTGTTGGAACTAATCATACTGGATGGAGTATTGAAATTCCCAAATAACAAGCAGGAGCGGTATAAACACAGAGAGCTTAAAGATGAGATAAGAATAGAGCAACTAGTAGGCTGGGCCGTTCTTCTATATATGTGGGAGAATGATACCTCGGTGAGCAGTCATGTCGACCTAATGTAAATTGTTTAGTAAACGGCCGAGGATCCCTTCCTGCTTATTTTCCTGTGATTTCAATATCGTCTTATACATCTCGGACTAATCAGAGCTTAATCTTCACAAGAATTACTGCCTCTAAAATCTGTTTAGATCTTCAGTCCTATGTGGGACTTTCATGTTGACGAGATGTCAACTTCTCAGCGCGCAGTGTCGAATGAAACCCGCAAAAGCACGATTCGAACAGAATCGTCAGACCATGGGCTGCTCGAGTTTATCACAAGGTAGAGTTAAGAAAGCAGATTTTATCAAACTGCTTTGTTAAGGTAGCTGAAGCAAGAGTAGCTAGAATCCAGGCTAGGTAGGTATTTCGGATGTGATGGAGAAGAATGATTACAAACGCTACGAAAGCGCGATGGAAGACGCTAGTCCCCGATTCGTCAAGTGCAGCATGCAAAGAAAGGTTCTCGCAAGTCACTGTTGAAGACGAGGTCATATTGGGACATATGGTATATTTTGTTGTTGCTTTAGGTTACCTAGAAGGAAGAAATGTGAATTGTTAAACTCTACTAGCGGGCCTCAGCCCAATGTGGTAGAGATTACCAACCAAATTGCCCCTAAATTCCCAACAATTTGGAAATCGTAGAACGGTGCCACATATTGAAGCTATTCGGAGCATCTAACATGTTTTCTAGCTCCCCTGTGTCCTGGCAGTAGGGCTTCCAAATCCCTTTTCCAGCATTCAAGTCCTTCGTACAGTAGATTCCTAACCCTCTGTCACCTGACGTGGCCTCCACACTTCAGCTCCGGAAGCTTCCAAGCTCTTGAATCCTAACTGGAAGCTTCAAGCCTTTTGACTACTACGCGTTTGTCCCCGTCATAGGCTTGTCCACGGTCCTCATATTTGGATCCACCACTCTAGAGGCACATATCCACGGCTTGACATGGCCCACCCAGGATGACCACCAACCCCCTATATCCAACGGTCACAAAGATCTGAATGAAGCTTGTAGGTTCTTTTGGATAGTCCCCAGCATGAAGAGTTTACATGTTGCAAGAGTTGGTATGGAAGGGGTTTGGAAAGGAAATGAGATTGGAAGTAATACGATCATGCAGATCGCGTGCACCCGAACAGAGAGTTTTAAATATCTTGACAGCGAGACGGTGGGACTTTACAATGGAGAACTTTAAATCTTCCTCGCATCCCTGTTGTGTTGATACTCGGGCCCGGAATTGTTGCGGTAGTGTCAAGAAGAGCACTTGATCAAGATAAGTACCTAATCAAGATATGTACGGTAAGCCACCTAGCCTTGCATCTAGAATACGTTTGGCGGCTGGCGCTTGTGTAGTCCAAAGGGTGTCGACGTCCTCGTTGGTTCTTGAGCGTCCTTCTTTACCACCTCGTGATCCGTCCGTCCTTTGTTTGCGTAATCCAGTTGTGGGGAGGTTAATGTCGTTCTTGGCTAGGCACGAGATCCGTTGAACGGAGACCAATGGGGTGGCTTCCTATGCAAAGTACACCGGATCCTGTGCTCCTTCCTGAGCTGCCGCCGAACCCTTCCTTCGACTGCACGAGCTATTTGTGAAACAGTCGATGGTTGCTGACATGGACTGATATGCAACCTGCGAGTCGTACTTGAGTTCCCCAGCCTTGGCAAGGCTTAATATCGAAGGAATTTAATCCTCGAGTACTGGTGGTTCGAGCAAGGTCGGGATTTGTAGATTCCCAGACGCCCAAAGTAAATTATAATAAATTCCTGTGCTTTTTTGTCGTCTTGGACCTTTTTTTTTTGAGTGATCGTTCATTCCTGAGAAGCCCATGTTCTTCCTCAGCTGAAAACGAGGCTGATTCCACTGAATCAAGGCAGACACGATACGATGAATGTTCAATTAATGCAAGAAAGGCTCTTGGTCTTCCATACCGGGCAGTTGTGGAATCCCTTTATTGTATGCTAATCGTGTCCTCGAGAATCAACTGACATGACCCTCGATAGAAAGTGGGTAGGTGCCCAAGAAGCCTTGTAAGTTTCCTAATACACAGAGCTGCGGCCGCTTCAGATGACATACCAACAATGGTACTGCAAATCCATTCTATAGCCTCTTGACATCTGAAGTCATCAACATGGGTTCCGAAGTGGCATCCGTACTGAAAGTGATGAGTGGCTGTTAGTAGGTCCTCTGAAGGCTTCATGATATATCGATGAATAGACGCAAGATATAAGAACCTTCTGCTGCTCTTGAAAGGTGGCAAGCAACTTCGAAGCTCCGTGCAGAAGAAATTATAGCAGCTTCGGCTTGTTTTTCGACGCCGAAGACGAAGGTTTCTCAGACCTCTCTTAAACTGTACTCGACTATTCATGGAATAAGTCAGGCTTTCCAAGCCCGTTAGCCATCGAAAAACTTTCCACTTAGTCCGCCAGACGTATAAATCTTCCTCACACGCATATCAAAGTTATTCTTTTAAGCGTTTCGAAACTTCATCGTACAATGAGTCTATGTCAAAGTCGGAGTCTTCCTCTGCTCCCTCTAAATGTCTCCCTTTGTCAACCGACCGCGTTGTTTCTTCCTCCGTCATCTCCCACTTCTCCTTAATGGCCAGCTGCTAAGTATACAACTTCGGCTCTAGTTGCCCCGCTGGAAGTCTCTTCTGCTTAGCAAACACCATCGCGTTTCTCCTTGCGCTTCAGATTTCTGTTCTTAATCTTCGCAGCTTTCTTCTCACTAGCACCAGACCCAGCGTCATCAGGTATTTGGAAGGTATCGCCGACACTGTTATCCTTCTCCGTGAATGTCTTATGCGAGTCTGCTTTTTTCGGCTGGGTTGATCTTTTACAGGCGGCAATGATATTGCAAGTATTGAAGATGTTTTGGGAACCAGATGGACGTCGAAAGTGCTTCCGTAGTCGTCAATGTACCGGGATCCATTCATTTTAATCGCTCGATGTTTGTACCCTGCCTTTCGAGATAACCAAGACGCTTGCATGATCTTCATGGTGGGGATGATGTATGGGGAAGTCTTCGGAAAAGGATGATAAGGACAAAGATCTTTTCTGATCCCTTATAACGAGGTAGATAACGAAGTGGGAAGAGAATAGACTGTTGATCGAGCTTTGTGTTTCTCAATACTCCCCATGTTCTTTCTTTCGATTACGGTGTTCTATCCTTGCAGTATCAAACTCCGCAACCATCGCATTCTCGTTGAGAGAAGTGCTCTGCCAAAGGTGAGTTCTGACCAGTTCTGAAAACTCCTTGAGTGAAGAGGTGGTGACGACTTCAAGTGACTAGTGCGGAAGGTATGCATGTCTGGATAATCACTGGCCTTTCTAATTTCTTTCTTTGGATTCTTGAGCATTTGAACGGCCATCTCTCGACTGTGTCACATTCTTTGAATCCATTTTCGTCTTTCTGTGAATTTCCATACCAGTTTTAATTAAAGAGTCTCGCCAACTCGCAATTCTTGTCTGCAAAGGAAGTTTGAGAGGATCCGTATGATACGTTTGGTAACCGGGTTCACTTCTGGAAGTTATTCTCTTCTGATCTGAATTGTGGTTTCGCTGAGAGCATCCTCCGCGTAATATTCCTGCCAAATTCTTACAAGTCCGGACTTCTCGGTAGTAAAAACGGTATAATAGCGGTTTTTACAAGCGTTGGGCCCTGTTTCTTCGGCTTGCTCATGTTTCATCTTTCTTAAGGTGTTGCTGCTGAGGTTCTTTTGTCAGGTTTTCCTCACAGAACCTCACGTATCAGCAGTTGTAGTTCTCATACCGATATCATGCCTCGTTCTGCATGCACTGCTTGAACCCTCTTCTATCTCAGCTCGCTCGTGCTCCATTTTTCTTGAACTCTCACTAAAGGCTGCCCCTTGTAGGATCTTCCTCGCAGCATTCAGCTGCCCGCAATTATCGCTTATAAAACCGATATTATGAAGTTTTTGCATAAGTGTCTCGCCCCCCTCCACTTCTTTCAGTCAATCCACATTTTCATCTACGTCTTCCCTCTTTTGAACCTCATATCTATTTCTCCCTTGCGAAAGTCCTGTTGGCAACCGTCTTTGTCCTAAGACTGGTATTGTATTAGCCTCCTCAGTGAAGCATTGCAAGTCTATATCGCGCCGACAGTGACAAGCGTCTCAATAGAGGTAAGAAGCATCTCCACCTGTAAACATGAAATATTTCATCGTTTCAAGAATGCAATTGGAAAGATTCGATTACACTTAGATAAATCTTTAGATCAGCTTCAGAAATTCGAGTAGATATGGCGAGACGATCCTCCGTGCTGAATAGCCGTTTGTAGACGTACATTGACCAATCCAAACTGTGGTTGAAGCGTCCTGCTGGCTGTATGGTACAATGTACGGAGGAGCCGCTTTTGTAGCGATGTAGTGAGTGATTGTAGGGAAGTCCAAGTGGAGCAACGCTTCCACTCTCTGAAGCATAAGATCAGAGATTCTCGATTTTCCAGTTTGAAAAACGGTCCAGCTGCTTGTACACGTTCTAAAAGTGCTCCGCACAGAATGGGAGATTATTTGGGAAATGGTCGTATAGTAGCGTGGGGGTGATGCCAGGTTGGAAACCTTGAATCTGCTGGTGATCGCTCATCAAAGACAGGATGCACAAACAAAGGATGGCGTGTTTAAACGCATACTGATGCTAGTAGGTGGGTCTACCAGTTCAGATCGCACTATAGAACATCCTAAAAGTTTCGCTGAGTCTTTGTTTTCTTCCCCTAATCGCTCATTAGCTTCCTCCGAGCTCATCACCAAAGCAGCATCACTCACATTTGAGGAATTGTCATCTAGTTGTACTCCGTCCTGAAAGAGGTACATAAACTCTGAAAGCCCCAAGGATTGGTAGTGCACTTAGGTACCAATGACTGAACCGGTTTCCGTGAGAGATATGTTAGATCACTCCGTGTGATCCTATAAGCATACCCAAAGAGAATTGTGAGTATCTTATTTTGAAGTATAGCAAGAGGTATAGGTCACATCAAGCCTATTAAAGAGTATACTATGTGCAATGATAGTTTCAATGAAGATGTAGATTGCAATAAATCGCGTGTGAAAAGTTGTGACGTCGGTTGATCGTGAGATTGGGTGAAGAAGCTTTCCATAAACACACTGGTCGTTAGTGCAATCGCTGCTTTTGTTATTGATATGGCATTAGGGCAAGGACTGCTAAAGCGGCATGTAGCAGTAGATGACGTTCGAGCAACAACTGTCAACCTTCTTTGTGACTATATCACACATAGAAGAAAATTGGCACTACGAAGCAAGCAGCATGACTTCCTTTCAATGTAGAAGAGACTCGAATCGAAAGAATAACAGCAGGTTGAGTAAGGAAAACCGGGTGAGACAGCGATATGGAAAGAAAGCTTGTAGGAACGTCTGGTAGAAAGTGAAAGAAGATGACCATATAAAAGATCCTCAAATGGGAGGTATTCGCATGGAAAGTCAGAAGAATACGAATCTCTGATAAAGACTGCCAAGTGGAAGAAAGAAAGCTGGAGGAAGAAGATCGAGTAATAGTATAGTCTATGGAACGAAGACTAGGTGCAGGAAGTGGATATGGAAAACGACCCCTAAATCGGGTGGAGGACTCCAAGGCAGATGTGGATGTAGAAGAGACGGAAATGTGGGTGGGTGGAGAGGTTTATATAGCCCATGGTGGACACCAGGATTGCACTAGCGGAAATCCATCAGATCTGGAAGGAATAGAACTTCATAGATTCTTCATCCCCAATAAGTTTTCAGGTACAATGAAGACTCTGAGTGAGGTGAGATGGAGCCAAATAAGCAGCTAACTGAGAGTGCTCAGGAGCCCTTTTTGCTAGCATAGGCGGCACAAATTCACAAACCTTCAGGCTTCGACAAGTATTGATAACCTGCAGCAAATTATTCCAATATCTATCAGAGAGTACAAGAATTTGTCGCATTAACTGTAAGAGCTTCAGTAAAGGGCGTTGTCAAATGAGCTTATGTAGTACTGGGTTTACCTAATCCCACGCCCCCACAATCAGTAACTTAACATTGACTCAGATTCACTAGGTGCATACGTCGTGTGATGGCCTCTGTTTCCCCCGCCTCGCCCATACATCATTCCTTCATCGTACGAGTTGTTCTGGTGATCATAAAAATTCGACGGGCGTCCGGTATGATTGTAAGAACGATGACTAGGGTATCGAGGCTGCTCTCGCTCTCGATGGTAGCTCGGCCGCCTGGTCTCATCCCTACCCCAACCAGGCAAAGCACGAAATAATCTCTCCATGCGTAGGTCTAGGATATCACTATCACTGTAAGCATCTGCGTCGTAGTCCGAGGCGTCATCTGAGCAGTCGTCATCATCGAGAAGTTCTTGGTGTTGAAGTCTACCTCGACGGTGGAAGGGGCTAATATGTAGTCGGTCGTTCAGATGATACCCTTGCCTTCGGTCCCGGCCCATAGGAAGACCATCTGGGCGAGGGCTACCGTACCTCCTATGCCAGCGGGGGTTCGATCCACGATCTCTGTGAGTACAAGAGATCATCGGAACCCTGCAAGTCCCACAACGCATCATACCTGGCCCAGAGCGTTCTCGCTGTAAAGGAACGAGCGCGCCAGGTCGCCCGTCCGACAGTGGAACATCGTAGCTTCGTCTCGGTCCGTCTCTCAATCTTCTGTTATGCTCTCGGAAACCCAACATATTCGTCAGTGCCACTTCGCCCCAAACCATCGTTGATGCTTTTACACTTGGCCCGTTAGCTTAATGCCTTCTTGGGAGGTTAGAAGTCTAAGGATGCGAAAAGCCAAAAGGATAAATGGGGTTTGTCGACTTCAGAAGGTGAGGGCTTGCTGTGAAACGTAGTAATAGCGTAGAAGGAATAATCAACACGAGCTTTCGAAGTATTGTTTGCTTGCTGAAGTTTGCTTTTTGCACAAGGATATGACGTGGACCAGGTTTCTTGCTAAGGTCAGCCTGAGCGCGTGGCTTGAGAGAGTTGACCATAGAACATGAGACGTGCAGCGCAGTCTTATTTATATGTAGGTAGAAGACCTAATTGTTCATGTTGGTAGAAATCTCCGCGGGAGCAAATGAGGGCAAACATTTCTCAGTACCAACAGCACGAGGCAGTGGAGGAGTTTGCACGAGAGCCAGTGCATCAGCTGTTATCTCCAGCCATGCTATATGTTCTAAAGGTTTTAAAAGGAGAGCAAGCCCAGCGACAAGAATAGCACCCATTACCCATAGACCGTAAGAATCCTCACCATCTTCGGATAGAGTAGCCTACCGACTGCAAGAGGACCAAGTAAGATACTTCGGATACAACAATCAAACCATTTACGTAGCGTATCAGATCGGCTTGTAAGGGACCTCTCACTCGGGTTCTATCATTTCTTCTTGAGACGTACATCCCTTTCTCCGTAAAACATCGAGTTTCAATGGAAGGTGGCGTTTACCGGTTACCGTAGAGTACCCAACCCCTGGCTCCATAGGACGGTACAATAGTAGAGAGAGCTCGTATGACCTATAGGTGCATACTTGATGCTCCATAACACGAGAAAGAATGAGACACATCAAACATTGATATTTCCTGTGACATGAAGACCCCGACACGTCGTGGAGTCGAGGAGTCGATCGTGGCGCGCTCTTGGAATTGTCGTGTGCCCGCTTGCATGCTGGAAAATGTACCTTTGCGGGCACATCTCATCCCTCCCAACGGCTAAATTAGCAGCTCGCGAGATGAGATGCTCTGAACCCTTTTTCCTATTTGCAACGACCCCAAGAGAGCATTCTGACTCCTGATACTGTGACCGCAAAGACTGGCAGCACTCTGACCATCGTTGATTAAGCTTGTAAACTTCGAAACTACCTCACGATCGAGAAATCGTGATTCACCAATTTCAACCTCGTACATCTGAGCTTTCCTCCGTTGACTCGACGTGCCATTCGTCCAGTTCATTCTAGCTTGTTCCGCATATAATTATGCCCTCTCCGTTTACTTCAAGCTTCGCTTCTGCAGCTGCCGGTAATACGAGCAATGAGGGAAATACCAACGGTCGAAATTCTGGAAGGGGCGAAGGTAGTGGCGATTGGTGAGTACAAATACTAGGAATGATGCAACCATACCGTGTCTACCAGTTGGATTCCACAGTCCTCAGCGCTGACAAACATTGAATTATAGGTCGCGAGCTCGCAGCAATGGCGCCACTCAAACATTCCGGCGGCCTTCTCTCGCAAATAGTTTATCGAACCAAAGAGAATCCACGCAGACTGGCCACCCTTCACCGAGTAGTGGTGTTTATGTTCCGCCACATCTGAACTCAAACTATCAATCTACCTACGGCCGTAATGGAGCAACTGCTGAGAATCGGTATTCCAGAGACCAGCTACTTGAATTATTCAGAGCACAGGGGAAATCTGGACAGTCCAACACCGTTATCAGTGATCTTTTCGTTGATGGATGGAGTCCGGGAGCTGTGAATGGTACAACAAATGGTGGGTGGGGAAAGAAGGAAGATCACAAAGAAGGGATCAGTGGGCCCGATATATGCTGGGATCATGAAGGAAAAGTTCAACCTCTTGGATTGATTGATATGACCGATCACGAAAAAGAGGTAATCCGGAAGCAGAACTGTCTGCACATAGCAAGGCTTAACTAATCACGCTTTAGGCTTTTACGAGCTCTGTGAACTCCCCACTCAAGCCGCCAACACAGAATACCAACAAGGATAACTCAGCAATTAATGGGGTTCCTGGTCGGCGGACGTCTGTCTCACAGGTGCAAAATATTTCAAATAATTACACTGGGAGCTCCCCGTCGTCGCGTCCTGGAACCAGGCGTAGGGAATCATCTGAAGTCCTTCGATCAAGCAATCCGTTAGCATCGCCAACAGGAAACACGCAGTTTTTTAGAGATGAACCAAATATGTCTACACCCCCACCGTCCCTCCTCAGGAGAAGGACAGACATTAAAGAAGGAGGTTTCGGACCGAGTCTTGAGGAGAGAGACTTAGAGAGTAGTAAGCCAAGTTCATTGTCAGAGTCAACTACTCCATTCAGTAATTTAAAACGAACTTTCACCGGTCCAGCAAGCGCGGATCTAAATGGACCATCTTCGCCATGGTCGGCAACCCCACAATCTGCCGGGTTCTCTCCAATGGGAGCTTTTGGGAACTTCTCACTGGATGGTGCGCCAGGCCACCCTGCAACTGCTGATAAGAAGTCAGGATTTAGTAGTCTTCGCGGTGAAAGTCGATTCAAAATTCTTATGAGCGCGGAAAAGCCTGAGGAGGCGAAATCAAGAATAAAGGAAAGGGGCTCCTTGAGTAGTTTGGAGAGACTGGCCGAGTCCGCAAATGAACAGTCTTCGATGAGCTGGGGAACTGGCCGCTCGATACAACCATCCGGTACAGAGAAATTCGCAAATCGACACGAAGAGGATTGTCCAACAGGCAGCGCGGCTTTGGGAGGCGATGATGCTAGTCCGCCCCGTCCACAACCATCCCAGTTTCGGATCCCGGACCGCCAGGCGTCCTATGATGAGGTTGGTTTCTCGTCCTTAGGAATGTCTTCCGATATACCACCCTTCCGTGAGGCGATGCAGCGTCGTGATTACACGCAACAGAACACGCCACAAGCCCCGAACCAAGGTGTCCAACCAAACGAACCTATGAGCCCTACAAATACCAATCCCTACCAAAGTCCAGAAGGAGAGAATGCAGTTCCACAAGATTATGAGAATGATGATTCGGACCTACCTCCTGCTCGCTTTCAGGGTACTGGGCAGTACGGGTATCCACCGCGGGCGATCCAGTCGCAATTCGATGGCGCGAGTGATCGAAGTCGGACTTCAAGTGTAGGGGCTCAGCGATCCTTCCCAAATCTTGGATCGCTAGGAGGATTGGGAGGACTGGGCACAGCTTCATGGTCAGCAGCGCCTGGCGCGGTCGGAACTCCGAGTAAAGCCACGCCTGGATTCTCCACGGGTTTCGCCGATTCTATTTTCAGTCCGTTGGGTGATATCAGTTCGCCTAGTCATGGTGGCCTAGGCGGTTCCGGAATCTATGGTGCCGGTAACCCATCTGGTGCCTTAGGTGCAATAGGCCGCGGGAGTAAGACGGCTTCGATCTTCCCGCATGCCACGCAAGAACAGATGCGTGGAGACCAGTTTAGGCAAGAGCAGGGACATAGCGACGGTGGTGAATCTTATCCGAGAAACCTTCCTGTAAGCAATGCACCCGGCATGGGCTCAGGAATGCGGGATGTAGAGAGCTCTTCGCGTCTCGGGCGCGTGGTGTTAGACGACCTTTTTGGGAACCTTGACATCCGGAGTAGGGGCACGCCAGGGGCGAACCCATCATTTTCTAGGGAGGAGCTCGGTCAAATGACGCTCAGTCAAGTAACAACATCGATGTCGTCTCAGGCACCTTTCTCGGCCGCAATTGGAACGCCATCACTTGCATCTACCGCGGGTAATTCATACTTTGGTCGAGCGCAAGACCAAGGTTACTCGAGCGCTGATGCCAGTCAGATGCCTGCAACGCAGCAGCGTCAAATGGTAATGCCAGACCGCATGAGATGGATCTACCGAGACCCTCAAGGAACCACCCAGGGGCCATGGTCAGGGCTAGAGATGCATGACTGGTACAAGGCAGGCTTCTTTTCTCCGGAATTGCAAGTCAAGAAGCTGGAAGATGCCGACTATGAGCCTCTAGCGCAATTGATACGACGGATCGGAAATTCTCGTGAGCCATTCCTGGTTCCCCAAATTGGCATACCCCATGGTTCTGCCAGTGCTATGCCTAGTAGCAATGCTCCCACTTCAGGTTCAGTTCCAGCAACAACACCGTCTGCTGCGCAGTCTAGCTCAGCTCAACCTCCTTTCGCTAGTAGCTTCCCAAGCTTTGGTACCACTCTGACAGCTGAGCAGCAGAATGCACTTGAGAGACGGAAGCAGGAAGAGCAATATCTTATGGCAAGACAGAAGGAGCACCTGGCCCAGCAACAAGTCATGATTAAACAAATGCAGCACATGCAAGGCGGCCCACACAGCATCCATGGCCAACAGCTCCACCATCATTCAAGTGCTCACAGCTTGCAAAGCCAACCTAGCTACGGAAGCATTACCTCCCCTACTGGATATCAGCCTTCCCCCGCTCAAGGTCCAATTCAACCGCCAGCAACGGTTCCGAACTTCTTCGATCCTCTCTCCCGGAATGCTGGCCCTTTAGGCGTTGGATCTGACGCATTAAGCTCAGTGCGTGAAGATGAGCTGCCTGGTTTCATGGAACGAATGAACGCTGGGCGTGGAAACCAGCTTCCATTCACGGGTCCATCCTATAATGCGAGTCAACAAGACAATCTGAGTCATCAACAGCAAGTGCAGGCTATGCTGCAAGAGCGAGCCAGATTACAGCGTGAGCAAGAGCAGTATGAATTACTGCAGCGAGGCTCTGATGAAAATCGAGTCACAGCGGAACGGTATGAGCAATATCATCAGCTACGGTCACAAATGGAAGAGCAGCAAAGGAGTCAGCCACATGGAGGCGAACTTGGCCAAATCGGCAAACCTACACCCGAAATTGAGCATCAGCAGCGAGTACTAGACATAAATTCCGATTATGGAGATGCCCAACAACAGGCAGCGCTGGCTACTGGAAAGTTACCGGAACCACTCTCCATGACTGAACAGGTGCAAAAAGCAGCGGCCAAGCAGTCTCCCATGGGACAGCCGCAATCGCCTTGGGCTAAGATCGAATCTAGTCTACCGCAACCTTTTCCACCACCACAGTCAAGTTCACCCCTACCAGCTCCTGCTGCCCAACGGAACCGATCCAATGTCGCCGATGCGCTAGCGGCTGAGTCTCGATCTGCGTCTCAGACGCCATCGGTGGAAACCCCAAACGCAACAATTGCTCCTTGGGCCAAGGAAAATAATGAAATTGCTAAAGGACCATCTTTGAAAGAAATTCAGGCGGTAGAAGCTCGCAAAGCGGCTCAGCAAGAAGAGATTGCCGCGGCCGCTAGAAAGGCCTTGGCTGAGCACGAGCGTCTCCATCAACCTCAGGCCGTCGCCCCAGCCCCAGGTTTGCCTTCGTCAGCAAATTGGGCTACTGGAGTATCACCAGCCGTTCCGCAATCTACCGGACCGTCAGCATGGGCAAAGCCAGTTGCTAGTAAACCCGCAACGTCCACAACTATTGCAAATGCCAAGAAGACTCTAGCCCAGATCCAGAAGGAAGAAGAGGCACGTAAACACCGGGCTGCCGCTGCTGCGGCCGCCAGCGCGGCAACCAACACCTCGAATGTGGTTCCCACCGCTGGTGGCAAAAGATACGCTGACCTAGCCAGTAAGGCTACTCTACCTAATCTTCAAGGCGCAAGTAGTGCATGGACTACCGTTGGAGCTTCCGGAAAGCTCAAGACTCCTACCGGTCCGGCTCCGGCCCTCGGTGCCAGAGCTGCCAGCGCAGGGATCGTGCAGCCACCAGCTCAAGTCGCGAAGCCCAAAACCCCCGCCCATTCTAGTCGGAGCCTCACCGCAGGGGTTTCTGTTCCAGGACAGCAGAATGCAAACGAAGAATTCCAGAAATGGGCAAAGGCTGCTTTGAGCAAAGGGCTTAACTCCAATATCCCTGGTAACCCCATCCCACTACATTATCAACTCCCTAACCCATGAGCTAACACTTCGATCTGCCCAGTCCATGACTTCGTCTCTCAACTCCTCATGCTCCCTCCCGAACTTGACATTATCTCTGACTCCATCTACGCCTCCTCGCAAACCCTCGACGGCCGCCGCTTCGCCGAGGAATTCATCCGTCGCCGCAAACTCGCCGACAAGGGCCAGATCCCCAGCCCGAGTTCTGGCACTGGCATTTCAGGGTTTGGCTCTTCGCCTAGTAATGCCGGTGAGAGCAAGAGCAGTGGCGCGTGGAGTGAGGTTACGAAAAAAGGGCCACCCGCTGCTGCGAAGGAGGAAACGAATTCGGCGTTCAAGGTTGTGGCGGCGAAGAAGAAGGGGAAGAGGTAGGTTTGGGTTCTGATGGGGTGGGGGGTGGGGGGTGGGGAGGTGGATGGGGCGAATGGCTTACGTGAGCGTTTTGAGCAAGCAAGCGTGGCATGTGTGTATCTGTACAACTATGAACTATACAACTATGAACTTTCATTGCAAAAGGCAAAGCAAAGAGCTGTGCTGAGAGGCTAGAGATTTGAGTCGAGAAGTCCTCGATTGTATGCTAAAACGAACCGCCTCATTTCTCACAAAGTCGGACGGATGAAATTTTTTTGTCATCTACCACTGCCCCCCCCTACCCCTGCCCTCCCTTCTATTCAGAGTCTCCCAACGCAACAACACTCTTACTTACCTCTTGCTTAACAACAACAATGTCGGTTGCTCATACAGTACTCGTAGTTAATGAGCGCGATATGAGCTACTCTAGGCGATATCAAGGTACCTACCTACCTGTTATCACAGATCGTATCACTTTTGTTTTGCGATTCGCGCACTGAGATCCCCAAACAAACCGGGGGCTTCAGAATTTCGCTTGAATTCTTAATTTTAATTGTAGGGGTGTGGCTAGGCTAGGCTAGGCTATAGCTGAGCTGAGCTGAGCTGGAGGAGGAGGAGGAGGAGGAGGAGGAGGAGGAGGAGGAGTGAAAGTGAGGCTGGGGGGGGGGGGAGAGAGCTGCGCAGGATGAATAAGAAAAAAAGGGGTTGAAAATTCCCAATTGCATGCTATTTAAAAATGAAGCAACACCCGTCCCCCATTCCCCAAATCAGTAGACATCACGCCTTTCAACCATTTGGAAATGAAAAGAATGCTCGGCTGCTATGCAAATGTGAACGCCCCGCCCCGCCCCGTCTGTGGCTGACTATGTACGTTCTTGGTTTTGCGTGACCTTGGGTTTGTGTTGTCGAAGAATATTGTGTTATGCTATACTCGTCATCGTGGAAGGGGCGTGCGGGAGGGGAGATTGGAGGGAGTGGAGAAGGGTGTTGGCGGTTACAGCGGTTATGTAGAGGGTCGAAGAGGGTGGTTAGGTGTAACTCCTCATGGCATCTGTACCCAAATATTAGTACTCTCTCACAACCTTGTTTCTCAGAGGCCCGCTCCACGAGGAAAATGCTAATAAAAGAGAGAACATACCTTCATATCCCGTCCCGCCCTTCAAATCCTTCTCAAATGTCTCGGCCACCTCGAGCACTTTGGCGATGTTTTCCATACTGAGCGGTTGATTCGAGTTGACCGCGAGGGCTTGGGCGGTGCGAACGGCGTTTTTGATCTATTGAGGGGGGTGTTAATGGAAAGATTTTTGTGGTCACAGGGGTAGTGTAAGATTGAGGGGATGGGGAGGATTAGGGGGTGGAGGAGAGTGTATACCTGACGGCCATTTAGGTTGTGTCTGGAAAGCTTATCATAATCCGACTCCTTGAAATCGACAGTTTCGAGCCCATCCTTGGCCTTCACCTTATCAAGGAACATTTTCCACACGCTGCGTTTAGCTTTCGTCGTCAGTTCGCCGTAACGCAGCGCGACGTGGATGCGCGACTGGAAAGCGTCGTCAAAGGTCTCGACGCGGTTGGTGGTAAGAAAGAGGATCCCCTGGAAGTATTCGAGCAGTCGGAGGAAGATGCTCACGAGCGCGTTGCGGTGGATGTCCTGGATGGTGCGTTTTTCGAGAAACACGTCCGCTTCGTCAAGCAGCAGGACGGCGCCCCAGGAGTGTGCGATGTCGAGGATTTTGTTTAGTTCGGCCTCGAGCTCGCGGGGGTTGGTGCCTAGTTCCCCTGCGCTGACCATGTAGAGCGGACATTTGAGGAGCTCGGCTATACCCTCCGCAGTAAGTGTCTTGCCCGTGCCTGGAGGACCGTGTAGAACGGCGACAAGACCGCGGCCTTTTCCTTGGATGACGTCGTCGATGTTGCGGCTTGCCTGGAAAGTGTGGGACTCGACGAGGGCTTTGACGATGGATTTTTGGTTTTCGGGTAGCACGAGCGAGCTGAATGCGCCTTCGTTCCAATCGATATCATTGATACCGCTGACGGTAAACTCGAGCCATAGTTTTTCGCTAAAGGCGAAACCCAGCACAACCGGGCTTGCAATAAGCAGTTCCTCGTCGTTGAATTGGCGTTCCGCATTTCCATCCTGGCCTGGGAGCTGGTCGATATCTTCCTTTTGGACTTCATTGCCGTTTTCGTCCATTTCGACCTCGACAATGTGGGGACGTTCGTCAGCGTCCATGACGAGCTTCATTCTTGTTCTAGGCTTGTCGGCGTCTTCTAGCTGGTCTGTGGGTCTTTGCCCACCGTCGGAGCTTTGGCAACAGCCGCAGCTGTCGTCATTGCTGTCCTCTTCCTCTTCGAGAATATCGGGATCTTTGGGCTTGACGGTAGAGATGGGATAATTTGGGTTGATGCGGCGGTGGATCGCAGGATCGACCATGACGCGGCCGTTGATGTTAACTTTGATGATTTGGCGCTTTTTCTTATAGAAGGCCATACCCTTATGAAAACGATAATTCATGCCTTTGAGAGCGACAAACTTCTTGCCCCGCTCGACTAATTGCAGTTTGAGGTTGTCGGAGTCCTTGTGGTATTTGAGGGGATAGCAGGCGAGACTGGTAATTTTGCGAGGGCCTTTGAATTGCTCGACTTCGACTTCCATGGTTCCCATGCCGAAAGTTTTGCCGTCGTATTCGAGATAGCGGCCTTCGATGCTATACCACGTGCCTTTCATGAACGAAGACTCCTTCGTAGCATACTCGATCTTAAAGGCTCTAGGCTCGTCAGGGTTTGAGTATGTCGGACAGTAAGCGATTTCGTTACTCTTAAACAAGGCCCACAAAAGGTCGAACGTGATGGTGTTGGATTCTAACAGCGGATAGAGGGTTTTCTTCGTCTCAGCATAGTCCTTGTCAAGGTACTTGATGAGCACTTTGACATGATCAGCCTTGAGCTTAGCAGACTTCTTTGCTTTTTTCTTCTTCTCCGATTTACTCTGAGATTTGAGTTCCTTCATATGGGTGCGCAGTTCTTCGAGATACAGAAAAAGCATGTTCGGGTCTATAACTGGCGTCTCCTCGGCGAATGAAACTCCTTTGACAGCCCCCATAACGTGGGTCAAGACTTCTTTGAGTGGCTTGCTCTTAATGTCAACTACAGTCTCCGTGTACTTGTTTTCCCAGTCAAACTTCCTTCGGACGGTAAATACGTATTGATCATATTCATCGGCATCAGCGTCTTCGGCGGTCTCTGTAAGCTTGTAGTTGTGTATTGAACTATCCCAGAGTTGATCTATGCGAACAAAGTCTACTCTGGAGCCCCTATAAGTGTATTGTCAGCGTTGCCGCACCGCTGGAATGCATTTCAATAAGCGAGCAAGCGGTCCAACGAAACTTGCCTCTTCTTTTTCTTGCCTTTCGACTTCAGGCCCTTCCTCAGTGCCTTCTCGTTCAGCGAATTTAGACCTCCTTTATTCAGTCGTCGATAGCCTCGCATCTTCAAAGCCTTCAAGTGCGCCTGAGCTCGAGCTACAGGATCGTCCTCTTCCTCTTCCTCGCTATCCGAAGATTCTACCTCCTTTCGGTGCTTCTTTGCCTTCTTCTTTTTCTTTAACTTTAACTTCCTCCTCTTCTCTTCTTCCTCCGAGCTAGACTCGTCACTAGCTTCGGATTCGTCCTCCTCATCGCTAGGCTCCTTGTATTTCCGTGATTTGGCTTTCTTCTTCTCTTTCAGCTCCTTCATTTTCTTCGCCTTCCTTGCTTTGCTCTTCCGCTTCTTTAGAGTCTCTGGATCTTCCTCCTCCTCGGAAGATTCAGCTTCTGTGGGGTTGTCGGAATCGCTAGAGCTGGAGCTGGAGCTACTAGAAGACGAGCTTTCGCTTGCGCTAGACTCATCTACCTTGACCTTAGAGCGCTTGTTCGCTTTCTTGAGACCTTTCGAGTGCCTCCTACACGAGCCTTTTTTCCCTTTAGCATCTCCAGTATCTTGGGTCTTGGTCTCATTCTGTATTGTAGAACCGTCGGCCGCATTTGGTTTTACATCTTCCCTTAAGCTGGAACCCGCTGCTTTGGTATCGTCCATATTTGCACTCTCGAGATTGTCTAGGTCTGGAAGGCTTGCACCTCTGGAATCGGAGAACCGGGGGGGTGTTTCGGAGGGAGTAGGTATTGTTGTATCGTCGTGGCTAGAGTCAGATGATGTCTTCCTGACAGCTAAGGACGAGGTATGTGTTTTCAGTTTGACGGGTCCAAGAGGTTTTGCTGTCATCGGAGATGACGCTCACGTTTAGGGTGTTGTACAAACCGAGGACAAATCTCTCGGGCTATGGAGGTCAGGCTATTGTTTATATGGGGGGCCTATGTTCTGGAGATGCAGCAAGAGGCAAGACGTAGGCGGACGGCAACCTACATTGCCACGCTGAAAACTTGGTGTAGCTTGAGCCTGTTGGAGGCCTAGGTCTTAGTGTGATATTGAAGCGGTAAGCCCAAGTTTGACCCTTGTCCTGCCGAACCTTGGGGGCTGATCAACTAGAAAATTCTCCTCTACCTCTAGATACTCCCTATGTCCCGGGTATCTCAGTGTTTATTCTACAGGTGGTAGACTTCCATTCAGTATTCATACTGGACAAGTGAGTGGCTGTTTATCCAGCGCATTCGCGGATCTCTCGAATTCATCCTTCATGCAAGGACAAGTCACAACCATGGGTGTTACCCTTGGGCTTTGATCGCATCGCTTGATATACTCACAAAACATCGAATCACGGAGCAAGGTGTTATGTAGGACGCAATGCTTGGAGAACGGTGGACGCATAAGCTGCAGCGTGCATATGCCGCCACCATCTCCAACAGCCGAAAATCTACGACTACGATCTCGGACTTTGCTTGTTCCCACACCTCCGTACTTCTCTGGCCACTTGGCACTTTTTAATTCATAGCCATGAACAAGATCAGTTGGGTCCAACCGGTACAAAGTGATGTGTGGTTCGTCCTAGGCATCCGACTGTACGGTCTCGACCAAAAGATCCCGAAACATGTTAGAAGTCTCTTCACCTCTTCAGGTACCCTGGAGAGGCCCCGATCATGTCCGACATCCTTCAGAGTTGCGCCTTTATCTGCAGATACTCCCCCATTCGAGCTCTTCTACATAGCTCATTCAACATTCTGGCTCCCCATTCGATGTCCTGCACTTCAAGGTATATTTGGCCCGAAATGCGAACCCAGAAATACCCGCCATGCAAGTATGGAGCCATAAAGGTATCATAATCCGCCACTAGCCTTTTCGCAATCCAACCCAAGAAGATGAAAGCATTCTGTTTCTTGATCTCTCCGACATCATCCCCGATGTTTAATGGCAATCGTACGTTTGCAAACAAGCCTCGTTTCATCATAGTCTCCTCCATCATCTCTGTTCCCAGTATTTCTGTGGCTTTTCGACCTCCTTCTAGAGCCGTTTGCTCGCAGTAGCCCATGATGCTCTTTTCACCTCCGCACACGTTTTGCCTGAAATTCAAGGCTTCTTCAATGCAGAGGTATGGACTAGCGTCGATGGTGGCCGCAAATTGGAACAATTCCACAAATCGACTTCTGTTGCCTTGTGGCAAAGGGTTGAATATTGGTGTCTTTCCAAGGACTGGTACAAATCCATGGGATGTTGGCAGCGAAGTTCGGATTAGGTGTTGATTCCTCTCGGGTACGTAGAAGACCGCGCTCCCTCTTGGTACGTATAGCCATCTTTCATTCGTGCATCGATGAATAAGCTTTCATCAACAAATTCAGGCCACTTCAAATTAGAGGGCTGGGCACGGTGGACGTAGAAACCAACTCACTTATGACAATTGCTAACGAAGAAATCTGGATTCACTCCCTTCAGGTCTAAGCTGATATGACCAATGCCATGAGCCCCATCCACCAAGCTCAATACACCCTCGTCTCGACAGACTTCACACAACCTTTCCCACGGTACTCGAACTCCCGGCAGAGCGGTTATGGTATCGAATATGGCTACTCGTACCCTCTTGCCAGGCTGCCCGTTCACATTTCTTATCGCTGATACGAAGTCTTCTACAACCCGTTCATCTTTACATGGATAACGCACTTGAATTACCGCACTCTCCGCTTTCGTGGTCTCGCAAACATACCAGACCGTTTTCTCACAGGCTCCGTATAAGGTAGAGAAATGAAGAATAACATCTCCTCCTTCGTATTTCAAGCTTCGCAACACCGTATTAATGCCTGTAGTGGCGTTTTGTACAAGAACGACCTCCGAGTCCGAGACACCCAGGAATGAGGCCAGAGCAGCTCGAGAGGAGTCGAGAGCTTGAGGGATATCCCAGCGAATAAAGAGATCCGGTCTTGCCTCCGCAAGTTCTTGGCAGTGGCGAAGTCTATTCCGTACGGCAGTGGGATAGGTCCCGAACGAACCATGGTTAAGTGGTGTATGGGAGGGAGCGAAGTTGAAGTGGGCATTACGCATGGGGTGGCCAAAAGGAACTTTGGGGGATTGAAGTTCTGCCATTGTACGACTGCCTGAATCAAAATGGAAAGAAAAGACGAATAGTCCCAGCGGAGTTTCTCAATGCAGGGAACCGTTACGATCGTACAGTATATATGTTCACTAATAGGTACTTACAAATGTTTCAATACAAAGGCCTGACTCACTCGACTTGCATTTGGATCTCGAAGGGCGTATGTATGTAACCCCGCTGGTTGGTAAGATATGACACCATAAGCGAGTCTCGGAGCAGCAGTCCCAGCCGACATCGGCCTTTGTTTCTTCCGGATTTTTGTCACGTGCTCCGCTAAGCCTTGTAAGTACCCCCTTATCTACCTACTGTAGTGAAACCATGCCCAAGAACCTGCTCCTCCGACACCACTATGATGTAACCCCTCCATCACATCGTACGACTCCCAAGCCATGGCACTACTCCCCCAGATGTCTTTCCTGTCCTATCCCATTCCCTTCCAACTTCCTCGCCAATCCAGAATCCAGAATCCAGAATCCTCCATCATCCCCTCCCGCGACAATGCCACCGCCGTATCCCCCGACCATCCCCACAGACATCAAGCACAAATTCAACGACTTTGACAATCTCTACGACAAGTTAAAAGCGCGCGTTGAGTCCCTCGAATCCGAAGCCCGACGTCTAACCGCCAGGGAAGAAGAACTTGCCAGAAAAGAAAAAGATCTCCAACAAAAAGAAGATGCCCTAACCCTCCGCATCAAAGCCACGTCCGTCCCCCCTTGGTTTTCCCTCAAACCAACCCAACACTAACCACTACAACAGCGACCACAACTCCACCGCCCGCCTCGCAAACTCCCGCCTTAGCTCCCCGCACGACATCCTCTTCCCGCTGCACGACCTCGCCTCCAACAAACCCATCAAAGGCTTCCCGAAGCACGAGCGCGATATCCGCATCATGGCGTCTGGCGAGGTTGTTAATGTGCTCAAGGCGCTGGATGTGGAGGTGAGCGGGGCGGCGGCGGAGAGGAAGTCGAGGTTGAGGATGGTGCTGGGGATGGAGAGGCAGGGGCTGAGTCCGCAGGGGGACGGGAAGGAGGGGAAGGATGGGGTGAAGAAGGTTTGATTGTATGGGTGGGGAAGGTGTCTGTGTGTAGAGGAAGGACTGGGAGGGTACGGTGGTGCTGCTGATGGCGCCTTGACGCCTTGATCGACGCACGAATTCTGAAAAGTGTGGATTTAATGGATACATTGGGAATTGGGACGGATAAACTATAAAGGACTGGGATACATAGAGGCGTGCTTGGCTACCTTATACACAGGTTGGAAAAATGTACCGCTAAATGCTACTATAATTCAAGACACATCAACAAGTTCAAAAACAAACACAGCGCAGCCGAAATCAAAACACATTAGAAACTCCTTATAAGGTAACCATCCATCGAAAATTTCCCGCAATATAACCCACACCAAACTCTTTCACTTTCTATCTCACACCTCAAACCCACCCACCCACCAACCAACCCACAGAACTACACCACACACCCCCACCTCAGTCAACCCAAAATCCCCAACCAAAACCCAAACCAACAAATCCGAAAGCTCAAAGCCCCCAGAAAAAAAAGATTCAGCAGAAAGATTTAAGAATATGCGCGGTAAAATTGAATGGAGTGGAAGTCTGTCGTGTTTGTTTTATTTTAAGGGTGTAGGGGGAGGATGAGGAAGGAAGGGGGTGGGGAAGAGGAGAGATGAGGGTGAAGGATGAGGGTGAAAGTCGATAAGTGAATTCGGTCAAGTGTAATGTAGAGTGTGAATAGCATAAGAGTGAATAGTAGCAGAGCATTAGGTACTAAAGGCTGCGATCACCCGCTCTCTCTACTGGGCTGCGATCAACCACCCTGGATGCATGAGATTCCCCGGTCCATTTCTTTGTCAACTAAAAGTACTCACAGGGTCAAGCATGCACCACGGCAGACATCAAATTTGCTGGATATCATGCTACCTAGAAAGATCCAAGGGCCTCAAGACAGCCGTAACCACCTAGATCGAAGTCCAAGGAAAAGAATCCAAGCCCTCATTTTCCGCACAAAGAACCGCTACAGCATGCCAACAGCTGCACCGCACATACCACGAAGACCTTCCACATCCCTTATTTTTTACCGATGTTAAGTAGCTAAGTCTTTCACAGTGTAAATGTCCAGTAGACCCAGCGACAGTAGTAGTACCAAGCTTGAGACTAGAACATAACGGAAGAGACAAACTACTCCTCTGCCATCGCCTCATCTTCCTCACCGGCACCATCGGCGGTAGCAGCAGTAGTGGTAGCGCCATTCTCGACAGACCTAGCACTGAGCTCCTTGAACATTTTCTGGATGAACAAAGTAGGGTAATGGTCCGCGCCTTTAGATTCCATCTCTGCGGCGATGAAAGCCCACTTGTCGTTCTGGAACTTGTGCTCGATTTCTTCTTTAGCGGCTAATAGTAGCTTATCGTCGCCGTCTTTGAGGCGCATCATGTTGACCTTGATGCGGTTGCTGTGTGGCGCACATTAGCTTCAGCCTCAAGAAGATAGACAGTTGAGTCGGTAATGAAAGGGAAGATAGCACATACTATCGATTGGGCAAAGTGCTGGCCCCAGTATCTTGTCCGGTTGCATCTTTCCAGGCGGCACGGATGGTGCTCCAGTCGGACCCTTCTTCCTTCATCTTGACGAGCAACTTGTCCGCATCAGAGGCTTCCTCCCAGGATGTGGGGATACTGCGCGACGGAGCGATTGCAGAAGCGGGAGCACGTTTGCGGGGCGTGCCGTCGTCGTTGCTCTTGGACTTGGACGGAGTTGTCTTAGCTTTCGGAGTGGTCATGGTTTCGTCCTCATTGTCCGTTTCAGCATTGTCGGTCACTGCTTTAGGGGTGGCAACCTTAGGCTTAGCAGGCGTTCGTTTCTTCTTCGGGGTGACTGGCTCGACGTTATCCTTGTCATCCTTGCTCGTTTCCTGTCCATCAGCAGCATCCGCAGCAGCTTTCTTCGCTTTAGCTGTGACGGCCTTCTTTCTAGGAGTCTTTGGCTCAGCTACTACTGTAGCATTCGCATCGCCGGTCTTGGCTGTATCATTGTCAGCTTGAAGACCTGTGGGTTGGAGGGATGTCATCATTACCATTCTTGGCCTTGCTTGGAGTGCGCTTTTTCTGCGGGCTTGGGGATCCCTCATCGGTAGCATCTGCTCCACGCTTCTTTGGTGAAGGTTTGACCTCAACTTTGATGGTATCTTTGACTTTCTGCAGGCTCGCCGTAAGCTTAGCAACTAGTGAAAACATTAAGAAAGACACGCAGATAGAAGACATAAGGCGGGTGATGCCCTTGACATTCCAATTACCAAAGCCTAGACCTTTGGCACGTTATATGAAGCCTATTATGCCTAGGAAATGTGAGGTGGCAAATCTCTAGCCACCGAAATCACTAAAACAGTAACAACAAGTAACATGAGTAATACGAGTAGAGCTTTGAACTTACATCGTCAACTTCCATCTGGTCGGTCGCAGCGGTAGCAGTGGCAACCAAGAGGGTGTGGTCAGTCTCGTTGGCGCCGTCAACATGGACTTCCTCAGTCTTGCGGATTGCAGATTCCGCAACGTTAGCAGCTGTATCTTGTTCGAGGCCGCCGTTGCCAGTCTCGTTTGGTGCTTCGCCTAGAAGCATCTTGTTTGGTGCGTCCATTGACTTAGACATCGTTAATCGTTACGGGTTGGTAATATTCGGGAATGGAGATGAGTATTGTATCTGATTGAAGTAGAAAAGGTGGTTGATCTTGAAGATTGGAGCGAGAAGTTGGGTTGGAAGTGAGGTGTTAAAAGGAGATTTCAGGATAAGTGAACAAAAGACGCCGAGAGCTATCAGAATACTGAAAACACAATGGACGCTCTAATTGGTCAAAGCGGTGAAGTACTTCAATATCATTATACTGGGGAGTTGACAATAGAGAAGCTTACATCTAGTATGCCCGCTAGTGTTCTTCATAGCGTCGGATCTGAAGCTTTATCGTATGCTTAACACATAGTGGTAGGCTTAGGATAGGTGTTGGGGCTCATCATCGTCGAGAGCACACCCACACCCTTCGATTCCTTCGATGACAGACACCCCCTACACAACTTCCTATATTCTACTCAGGCGTATGGACCAATGTTATTGACTTCTGAACGGCTTTGCTTGCACTGTCCGGCAGTTGATGGGTTGGCTCCGGTGAGCTATGGCTTCTTTCAACCTGTAGCAAAGCTCCACTGGCCTTATTGAGGTAGTCCTTCGCCCAAACAGGCACTCCTCGTAGCACTTAAATCACCCAGCTAAGTCATTGCTACTCATTAGAGATCCATGGCTTTGCTCATGGAACAGTGACATATTTTGTCTGCCACAGTCCACGGCAGCGGCGCGATAGAGCGTCGCCGTGTTCACGATATTCTGCCACAACACAACTATCGGAGCAGGAACTAACTATTTCCTGAAAGACCAAAAGGGGTGTCGCAAGGAAGGGGAGGGAGCGTTGTTGTTGCATAGAGGTTGTGCTTAGCGCCGGAGAATCGAAAAGACCGAAGCTGCCGTGCCTCAGGGACCTCTCGCTCAGATCTTGCTTTTTCTACCTTTCTTTGTGATCAGCTACTGTTTTCTTCTTCGTCGATTGGTTTGAAGCTCTTACTGTCTTTCCGAGCAGGTGAGGCTACGAGACACTCCCGCGAAGCTCCTTGATTCTGGCAGCCTCAACCATGCACCACTGATGCAGTAAAATAGGCTTGACGGAAGACGTTTGGGTACTGCTTTTATCTTTTGCCCAACAAGCTGCTTTACGGACCATTTACTCCTGGCCAGCGGTATACTTCTCTGCAGCTGGATTTTGGAAGACGAAGCATGTGTGATTTTTTTGCTGAACGCATAGGTCCTTGTCCAAATGTCTGAGCTAGGATGTCAGACTGCAATATGTTTGCTTGCTCTGACAACTCAATACTACTTTGACGGAAGAGGCAGTGTTATACCAATGTTGGAGCTGGCCCACTTCTCAGCAGTTGCAATATCACACTTCAGTTGTGGAGCTGTTTGTTGGCGCACAGTCAATGGTCACGTAGCGATACGAACCACCATTGCAAACCTGGCGCACGCCTCGTATCGAGTACCATATTATCCTGAGGCTCTACTTCTCCCCACGGAGGATACAACATCGGCTATTCGGATTCAGGCGGGATCTTCATCGTCGATCCACGGGAAAATGCATCTGGAACCGATGTTCTACTTTCGTCTCCAGAATTTGGCAATGTCTCTCCGTGTTCCATCTATCGTGACACACTCATCGAAAACAAAGCGCTCAGTCCTCGATTTGATTGTGTTGCGCCCATCACGGAGGTACCTCCGTGCTGTTCTCTTATGTTTGCTGCAATTCTTCATTTCACCTCAAGTTACACAACGTCTCAGGCAAGCAAACCGTGCATAGCCAGGGTCCACAATCGCGCAGCTTATCAAACCAGATGCGTTATTCCTTTCCTTTCTTCATATCAAGAAGCTATTTCTACCCTCTCCACCTTCTCTACCTCGAGTCTTTTGTCTTCATCTCAAAGCCATCATTGCTGATCTCGCGCTCTGATCTATGCGCTCCATCGGTTCTCAGAGATTCATCTTCATCACTTAGATGAAAGAATACTCTAAACCAAATAGCAAAACCGTACACAAAGTCCACTGAAGCAGACAATGGCAGCGCAACGCTTTCGAACCTATCATGACTTAGTTCGGGTCTCCCTTGGCGGCAGGTGTACCGCCCTTCGAAGAGACACCATTAGGCACTGTCTTCCACGATTGTACCGAAATGCACAGCCTGAGATATCAATGGGTTTCTTGCGCCCAGACAGGTACACCAAAATCGACAATTGGTGGGACCGACTGGCCTTGATTATTATATTTGAATACCTCAAGGAGCTGGAACGTGGCCACGGAGTATCTGGAGTGCTTCAAACTGGACTCGATTCCCAATGGCGCAACTCCCCACACAGCAAGACCGAAGCCGAAGATCTCTTTTACAGTCTCTGCAGCTTGTTCAAGCATTTTGGATGCAGCGGAGATACTTTCCACGCAATGGTAAGCTTCTTCGAGCGGCATTGTCGCGAAATAGTGCAAAGGACGCCTCACGGGTGGCTGCGGTATATCCAGGGACTTGACCGTATAAGGATGCACAACAAAACGGGCATGACAAGCGCTCTATCTTGCCTACTGCAATACGAAAAAAGCATAGACTCGCAAAATCTGCGTGATTTAGCCGAAGATCGCGCAGTAAGCCCTCAGACTTTGGGCAAACTATACGCTTTGATAGAGGAGAGGAAACGGCGAAGGTTCGGCAGTCCTCTGCGGATACTACCCCCACAGTCACCTCAGGATCTAGTTCGCATTCGTGGTGGCAGCCAAAAGATCAACGGCTCCAACTTAGATCCCGAGATGCTTCTTCGGATCGCCGAGTCCGCACCGGAAACACTAGATTACCACCCGAATAGGAGATCGCGACATGCATTGTACGACGACGACGACGACGACGACGACTATCCAATGTATAGTCACAACGCTCAAGACTGCAGCGATTGCGATCTGACGTCACCCCTCCACCCAATTTCATCTAGATATCGTCCACGGATGCTACCGCCAATCGATGACGCCAGCTTCGACCTTTTCGACCACGAGTTTGGGCGACGACTGGATATCTCTGGGGTCCCTGTCATGTAACGATTGACTGCTCTTGGAGAGATTTGCATTAGTGAGGAAGAATCTTGAGACTCATGGTGCTAATGTCTATATGTTTGGGTTGACTGTTGTTGGTCTTTGATAGTGTTCACTGGCGTTTGGTTTGATAGTATTTGCCCTGCTTTCAGCTACGTAACTGGCGGCGTTATATTGTTTGTGGAACCCATTATATTCTCTTTCTGTCTCACCTTCATCACCCCTGGCGTCCTGAAAGATCAAGTGTAAGGATAAGTCTGTCCCTAATGGCGCACATTAGGATCTAGTTCAGAACATACCAAAGATGAGTAAGACTCAGATTCATGCGGCTTCTTGGGCAATTGGGAAGAGAAACAGACGCTCCTTTCAACTTTAATCGTCAAAATCATCCTCCAGAATGTCAAACAACGCTCCAAGCTCACGAGATCTCTGAATGGAAGGAATATGACGCTCTACATTACCCAACAGTCTTGCATTTGCCCATCGCCCTTCCATACCCTACTCTCTTGCTTGCACCACCACCGCTCTAAGAAAAACAGACTGTCGCGAGTCCATCTTATGCTGAATCGATTCAGATTTCCTGAGTCGCTGTCTACAATCCCTATTCGGAAAATTTCTGTGAACGACGCTTTCTAACAAACCCATTTTGTTCAGACATATAGCCCACTTCCACCCACGACAACATCCACAACTCTGAGGTACTCCACGCCCCATATTCCCGCAATCCAGAGCCAGACCATCACAACCCAACACACCCAGTCAATCATACACATAACCCCAAATAGTAGAAAACCAAGGCAGACGAACCCACCATGCAGCCCAAAAACAAATCACAAAATCAGAAGTGCGGAAAATGTATCAGGAGCCAAACCAGGCAGGAACATTATATCTTCAAATAAGCACTGAGATACTAAATGGACCCCCCAGCCGCGTGCTTGCGAAATCAATACAAGAAGACACTGTTACAAAAGAACATGCGAAGATGGCAAGTATAAAAACAGCGCAGAGGTGGAGAGGAAAGAACTTGGCATCTTTGGGCCGAACCACGCAATAGGTCTGAAGGCGGGAGAAAGAGAATCATTGCTTGCAAGATACCCTTGAGTATCGCGATAACCCCTTTACGGAGGCTTTCACACCTCTTAAAGCATCCACAAACCCCCCAACCGTCTGCGCGTCCATCCCTTTCCCAGAACCGACAAGCACAAAGGCACCTCTACCCTCTCGCTCGGCAAGGGCAGTAGCGGTAGACTTGAGAATCCCCAAAAAAGAAAAAAGAAATGAATGCAAGAAACAGACACAAGCCCGATTCTCATTTTATTACATACCGTAGGGAGAGAGGGAGGGAGGGAGGGAGGCAGACCCCCTTCATCACCATCACATTTCCTATCGCTCTCTAATCAAAACCCCACCATTCCTACAGCCAGCTTCCCTTTCCCCTCCCCGCTCGCAGCAACGCCACAAACCCTCCACGACCATCTCCCCAACCAACCAACCAACCACTCCACCCAAAAGACATAAGCGATTCAAGCACACTACCACAACCCCCCCCCCCCCCTTTCACCAGCCCATTCCAAACCCAGCAGCATGCACGTAGAACCCCCAAAACAAAACGCCGAGAAGAAAAAAAACTCAAGCCCGCATCACGACCTATTCGTCATTCTTCAAAAACCCCAATTTTCCCAAAACACGACCATATATACATACATACACAACGCGGAAAATTCTTTTACATACAGTAAAAAGATCATGCGCTCTCGTCCAGAAGAAGCTCCTTTTTCAAAAATCGTCGTCACGATGGGGGATTCGTTGGGGGGCATTTTCCTTTCTGCGGCTTCCGTATGTATGTATTGGGTGGGGGGGGCTACCGTTTCACTCCTAACTGGTACTCTGTTGGTGTAGGGACTTAGGAGTGAGGAGATCTAGAGGCCCGGGACGAGAACCGGGGGTTTTGCAAAATGATATAAGAACAGAGAGGCATGAAGACCTCAAAAAAAAAAAAACTGTGCCGATGCCAGAGGCTAGGTTAGGTTAGGTTAAGCTGGGTTGGGTTGGGCAGAATGGAACGGAGAGTTAAAGCCAAGCCAAGAAGCCGCAGCAACTGCTAGCCAAAAAAGTTCAGGAAACGGGGGGATTGAAGTAAGTAAGTATGTAGAGGTGGGCGGACCGGAGCTAGGGGAGGGGTGTTTTGGGGAAGGGGAAGGGGGGCGTGGTGCGGTGGGGTGGGTAGGTGGGAAGTGATTTGGAGGTTTTTTGACCAGTGGGGGGGGGTTTTGGGGGTCGGGGGTTGGAAGGCGGAGGGGAAGAGGGAGATAGATGGTGGGGTGTGTAGGGAAAGCGGAGAGTGGCGGGGTTTGAGAAAGGGGGAAGACGGGATCGAGGATGGGGTTGAGGATGAGCATTAAGGATCAAATAAGAAAGAAGGATGGCGTAGTTTTCCAAAACTATACTTCTCAAAGATGGAATTTGGCAGATCCGTGCAAATACCAGATATCCCCTGACTGTTTCCCCCCAAAAAACGAAAACCAACGAAAAAACGAAAAAACGACGTTAAATTTAGAAAAAACAAAAAGAAAACCGCACAAAGTTATAGGGAGGGATTTTGCTTTGGATTCGGTGTGTGTATCAAGGCAAGGCCTGAGATACAGTATCATAGTAGATGCATGCATGCATGTATGTATGTACATACATATGTACATATGTAACGGAGAATACGACGCGCGACCTTGGGCATACTGTATGCCGTGATTTTGGAATTTTTTATTTTTTCCGCTGCCCGAGACTTGGAGTTCTACTGTTGGGGGTCGTTGTTTGTTTTGTTTTGTTTTGTTTTGTTTTGTTTTGTTGTGATTGTTGATGACGAGTGGTCCGGTGGTGGTGCAATTGAAGCTGGTAAAGGGGTTTAAATTCGAAGAAAAACCATTTCATTGTTTTGGGGGGGGGGGAGCGAGACAATGGGGTTGGAGAGATGATGCTCTAGAGACCTTTGGATAAACGATAAAACGAGGCATGGAAAAAAAAGAAAACTTCCGAGACAAAAGATTTCAGTTCAGGCACCTTCAGTCTCTGAGGTTTTATTATTTTCTTTCTCACTCAGCCATTCATCAACCCAAAGCTTTTCAGATCTGCACCGCAACACCGCCTGCCCGAATCCCCAATCCACACCAATGTGCCGCTACACCTTCACCGACTACCAGCACTGCGCGCACGGCGTCGGCCCCCTCATCCAGCGATGTCCCAGCCGGCGCCGCGTGCTGCACCGCCGCACGCAGCGTCTAGAGCGCGGCCAACGGGTCACGTGCCCGCTGCGTCGGTGCCCGGTTCGCGAAGATCAGAGGGTTGATGTGGAGGGGTTTTGCCCGGGTTGTGCCGCGGGGGTGGGGGCGGAGGAAGCGCTGGGGTTGGCAAGGGGGGGTGAGTGCGGGGAGGAGGGGTGGGGGGTTGAGGGGGAGGGGGACGAGGGGGAGGGGGATGTGGTGGGTTGAGTTGTTTGTTTGAGTGGGGTGATGGAAAATGGGTGGGAAGGATTTGTTCAGAAGGCGCAGGGTTGCTAGGAGGTTGGGGTCGATTAGCATAGACCTTTTCAGAACAAGATGCGTATTGAGCATGTTCTGGCTCCCTGATTTTCTTCGCCTTTCACAGGAAGCGTTGGTGATGTTTGAGGTAGATTACCAATCTATCTTGAACGACTCTTCTAGGTTATTCACCATGAGTCTATGATCGTATGGTCGATGCACAAGGCCAATCTCAGACCCATTTGTGCTTTGTTATTGTCTCATTTGGCTTCCCCAGTCTCACTTATTTGACTAGACAATACTCTTGGCAATGCCATGTTCTCTATTTCGGTCAATGTATTCACATAGATAAAGCGGCTAAACCGTCTGAAACACCACTAGTTGTTTCGAGCATCGTCCAAGTGCGAGCCAGCTTGTTCCATATTGGACATGAGAATCTTCTGGTCCATGGACTCACAGAAATGATTGTACACATCAGGTGCTCACTGACATTCTTCCATCTCGCACAAAGCTTCCATTGTCGCATGACACCATGTTTCGTAATAGCGACGTTCGTTGAAGAGTAACAGTCTTGTCTCTGGCGGTTGAGAACAGCTTCACGACACAGGATGGCCAAGGCCACCCCTTCCTGGATAAGATATAAGGAGGCCTGGGATGTTTAGTTTTTCTCAGCACCAACAACCAAGCGAACATTCACCTTCCACATTTATAGAAGAATTTCCGTCATACCACAATCGAAAGCTCTTTTCAGGCTACCAGCGAACCCAATCTTGCATTTTCCCATCATCGCAGCGGCCACAAACGACTCCGTCTATCAAGCTTTCTTTACGAGGATAACCATCGTACACCGCCACTATGCGCTTCAGGACGACTCTGATTTTCCGACTTTGTGGGCACCGTATCGAGTTGCGCTCCGGCCCATCTTTCAGCAAACCAGTCGACTTGGGTCTTGCATGTCGAAGTGAGCCAGGCGGAAAGTGTTTGAAAGGACCAGATCGGTGCCCTGATCAGAGACCTGTCGAGGAACCCCGCGAAGGCTACTGCCCGAATTGCAAATGGGAGGGGAAGGACAGGGAAGGGTTGAAGCTGGGTGGGATCAAGCCTGATGCCCCTAGCACAGACAACATGTGGGAACGATGTGGGCCTTCCGGCTTCGGAAGTTGTATGCTCAGTTCATCGATAGCTATAAAGTCATTTTAAAGACTGCCAAGCTGTGAGGTTTAGAAAGTTGAGTGGCTAGGCTGGCAACATGACGAGCTTGTTTCTCACGATGAGACGAGTGTGGATTTAGGCCCTGGGGGTTTGTAATGGCAAGATTAGCAACGATAGATAATCAACGATAGAAAAAGCTCAGCCGTCCGTACGATCTCTGTTACCTCTTCGGGGATGTATCTGTCATGGCTCTGTAAACATCATCCGTCAAGTGAAAAGGCAGTTCAACGGTGTTCTCAGGTAAACAATCTCGTGGGCTGATGGATGAGACGCTGTGATGGCACAAAGTTTGACTTTTGCTATTTCAATCGGAAGTCAAAGCGATGGGGAAAGATGGGCATCTCCGCGACGTCAATTTGGAGTGGTGCAGTAGAGAAAAGTCAATATACTGCTAACGCTGATCCGAGGATTTTGAGTTCTGTCCATGCTTGGAGAGTCGAGCGTTGTGAATCAAGCCTGAACGCTTTCAATCCACGGCACCCTCACTTTTCCCGGATTGTATTTACAGTATATCATACATCCGTATACCATCTAATACTGCAAGGATTTTAAATGTCGGAGACGGCTCAGTTCGAAGTACCCGTCTCGACCATGGCACAGGGAAATGCAGGGCTTGGATGCTCGCAATGTACATTTGGGAAAGAACTTGGTCAGCGGACCGAGCTTGTTATTGGAGAGAGCGAAGACTCTGTCGAATGTGAGCACATGGAAAGGCCGTTACTGTAGCGTCTACATCAGATCCTCAGTGGTTCTAGATCAAGGACTGTAGAAAGAGGCGTGACTTCCTCCGATTGAAGACTGGCCAATACCATTCTCGGAATTGCTTTTCCTGTTCATTGAGACCTGGCATCTGGCATTTCCAGAAGACTACTGCTGTATGGCCGGTCCATCTCTCCACATGCAAACAGGAATGCTCGGTTCCTACTCGTCAGACTGACAGAGAGGGATGTTGCCGGTCTCCCAGGATCTGCAAGGAAGCGTTGGGTGTACACAGTAGCTCCCTAGTATATGCAGGATGCCTAATCAATGCCGAGCGTGTTCGCAGAGAACAAAAGGACGAGATGAACGACGGCAAGTCACAGTACTTAGTGCATGAGGGTACGGGTGTAGTAATGATGAAGCTACAGACGTACAGGGTGATAGGCAGAGAGCGAACTAACAGGAGGTGGCTCTATTCCGTACCGAGGTACCTATGGTAGGCTATGGATCGAATGGACAGGACTGCAGGCTTATCTAAGATAGCCGGTACATGCCGTCCCCGGAGCCCCTCTCACCAAAATCGTCGATTGTATTCCGTACTCGTACGGAATACAGTAAGTTGCAGTCCGCGTGGACTGTGGGGCCCAAGCTTTCAGCTCCAGCATCGGGAGGTGAAGAGCAGCTTTACAGTTGGCAATTGACATTGACGGCAGTGACAAGAGTCCGGACGGCATAGAACGGAAGAAACGATACCGTATTAGTACCTAGTACCTAGTACCCAGTACCTAGTACCTAGTACCTACCTTACCTTACCTACACTTGATTGATTTCTGGCCCGCCAGAATGTTTGTCAGAATCACAGATGTGATGCTTCAAACCCGAGCGCTGGAAGTTTCATTTTACAAGCCTCAACAACTGATACCTACGGTAAGGTAAGGTAGGTACGGTATGTAGGGACTTTAGGTACGGAGTACAGTACTCCGTACCACACGTAACCAGGGGTGATGAACGGCCTCGAGATCTACAGTACTGCCGATCAAGAAGTATTTTGGTACTCTGTATGACAGAACCTAAGGTAAGGGCTCGTTAGCCATAAGCCATGCCACGTGGTACGTCGCCAGGCCATCCTTACCTTACTTCATCGATGAGGAGAGTTTCAACTTCTATGAATAGGCCCCGCAAGAAGAGGAGCACAAACCCGATAGAGGGGCTAATCCCCCCACCCTTTGGCACCGCCGCAGGAATCTGGCAGATTGAGGAGGGCGGGAGATCGTCACAGAGTTCTGCGTACGCACGTATGCTCCACCACCCGTACTTTAGGTACCTATGCCTCTCTCGCTCCCTCGGTCGCGGTTCGGCCGTGGTACTGTAAGAGCAATGGGAGTGCTGTCGCCGTCAGTGCAGCATTCTCGGCCTCGGTCGCTTCAAAGATGTAAAGCCGGCGAGGCTCTGTGGATGAACGATGTAGATAGCGATGTCGAGGGAGCCTTGTGTACATCCGTACAGGCACGATAAGCTACTTTCTCACCCCTCTACCTATAGGCTATGCGAGGGACGCCAGCTATCGATGGGATAAGCTCAGGGTACTTCTAGCTAGGTAGCTAACAGTAAGGTAGCGACAGATGCGAGCACGGTCCAAGTCACAGCCACCGCCACAATATGCTGCCGCCACAGTCGCATAGGTGTACCTTACCTTAGGTATTCCGTACATGAGTACGGATGTACTTGTAAGGGTTGTGGATTGCTCGGTCGCAAAGTTGCCGACAGATAAGGTAGGGAAGAGATATCGCATTATGGTGATTGGCAAAGTGATGCATTATCATTCTGCACACCTCCCTCGTACCTTGCCTTGATCCTCGACGCCAGCTGGGACCGTCGGACCGAACTCATCACCCTCCAATGTTTGCATCGTTATCCCTCGAGACGGTACCTGACCCTGTCATGCTCGTTTCAAGGCTGGACGGGATGGATGTCCTTTTGGTGGTCATGTTATGTGGAGCAAGAGGAGATGACGGTGATAGGTGCGTGTAAATCATAGTAATGGAAGGGAAGCGAGAGAAATCACAGTCTGCCTCTAGGGCTCTAGGGTATTCCAAAGGGCCGTTTAGAGTTGGATCCTCATGCATGAGACCATGCAACGATCATTCATCTTAATCCGCACTAACTGTAAGGACCTTTAGTCGCTGCTGTAAATAGCTACAGTTATCGAGGCTAAAGCAGTATTGATCGCTAGTGCGAAGCCTAGTGTGGCCCTTGCTCCGTGACTGCGAATTTGCCCGTCGTTGTACCCACCGTTCACTACCTAAGGTACCAGGTACTATTACCGTGGTCCGTAGGTACTGATGTATTCACTTATCTTACTAAGGTACCTTACTACCTTACTGTACTATGTACGGAGTACACTCTCCCTCTAATCACTCACATCACTTCCCCCGTCCCTCCTCCCCCCACTCACCTGACACCCCCCCATCCTGTTAACCGTCCAACCCGCCGAAACCCAGCGTGCTGGATTTAGCCACCACACGCACTTCCGATATCGATTCCCTACCTTACCTAGGTACCTTAATCCCGAATGGTGCCGTCCAGCTCGATCCGAATCATGTGGCGGAGTCACTTACAACGCAAACCAATTGGCCTTCCCTTTCCCACCCATTATCACTACTACGGAGCATTGCCTTTCCGATTTCGGGAATGTCGTCAAGCTACCTGACTCTTCACTTGGCCTGCTCTGGAACGACATCCGTACCCTCCCCCCCCAGACGATATGCTACTTTAGAATCCTCACTTCCCCTCCAATTGCTCGCCACAGCACCAACCACACTCTCGTTACTATGATACCGTTGCATCTCTCCATGTCCCCCAAACCTCCGCTCTTTATGCTACTCGGTGCTACTGCTATCCACCACCCTTGATCAAGGTTGATCCCGAGCCTGTACCTTCCCCTCCTTACGGTATCCCTCGTTTGTTCCCGCCTTAACGTTTGACGCCAGTGGAGACCCAGCAAGGACTTGATACCCCGATCACTTTTCGTGCAAGCATCGCAGGATCAACTCTCTAACATCTAATCTCTCTATAAGCGCATCTGTTACGTCTGCCCGTTCCCCATGGCCCTCCGACTGTGCGCGTAGTCGCGTTTAGCAACCCAAGTCGAGAATTCTCCGAGCCCGTCGAACAGGCAGACCTCGAGGGCGTGGGGAGCCTGCATGATCAGCCCTATCACGTTTCGCTTTATATTAAGATAATACGGTCAAGAATTCTGATGTTGTGGCTTACATCAAGGGATCACATTAAATCCGCCCTGCCTCTCCCATCCCTTGCCTTCTTAAGAGCTGGCCTTTTCTCTCAACCTCTGCACGACATCACCCGAGAATCACTACTAACGCAGTTGACCTCTTTTAAAGCTTTGTACCTTCTAGACTCCAAGGACTGCTGCCCCGTATGGGACTAGAAGCTTCGTCTTGCTGAACTGGTTCTTTATACTCTTCGGTAAGTTGATCGGTCTCTGCTGCACTTACGCGGAACTATACTGGCTGTAATCTGGTACTTATTGGTGATTCAGATCGTGCTGCTTCTCTTCTATTATCGTTGTTTGAAACAACTCAACTTGCCGAGACTTCGACTGGGTTAGGCATCATAGGGTTCCTAGCGCGAACGCATCCCATTTGAGGACGAACCATCATTCAAAGCCCAGAAACACTGCCTGAGTACTTTATGATCCGCAGCTCCATCCATGATTGAAATCAAACAATATTCGATTACGAAGCCTCAGGAACGGTCTTTGGTGTGCTTCTTCCACCGTCGTGAAGGCGACAAGCCACTCCTTTACTGCATCAGGCGCACAGCGCCCTTACATCCTCCGAATTTGTACCTGGATTTCCTGATCGCCGGCCCTCATCCACTTGTTCTTCTCAATCGCCTCCAACGCTTCCTAGATTCGTCAATCTGGCTCTCACTACTTATCAGACGTTCCCGGTAAGAGAAATTCTTGCACATTATAGATGATTTTTGATGTCGGGAAATACAACCCTCTTTCCTTAGGAATGTACTAGCGAAGCCTTGTCATGGTTTTGATTATTCGCGTACTACCTGTCAACCTGCTGCCTACTCTTCTTCGTTGGGGCCAAAATCTGCGGCGCAGCCACGCCTTGCCATGCCCAGTACTGACGGTCGCAGCCCCAGGAAGATCGCACTCCAATAATATTAGACGATACCTACGACCTGGTCGAGGCGGCGTCGTTTGCTTTCGGTGGAGAGCACCAGGAAGCGCTGCTCTCCAAGGGCGAATTGAGGACAGCTTTGCTGTCTATGTCAGGCTACGGGAAGTCTCAAACACCCAGCTTGCACAGTAAGTTCTACTGTCCTTCACTTCACTCAAATAAGCTACACGGTTTTACTGTACTACTCCTCGTGATCAGTCCAGCATTGAAAGGCGCTGGTGGCTAACGGTGCGTCATGCAGATTACGACACCAGCCGACCAGGACAGACGAACGTCAGCCCTGCCGACTACAATGCTACTCGCCCTGGACAAGATCAAATGTACCTCGCATACGCCCAACCCGGCTTTGGCGAATCTCAGGTGCATGGACTTCCAACGGCATATGACCAAAATGCAGATCACATGCCCTACCCGGCTAGCTCATTTTATGAGCCGCGTGCTACCTACGATGAAGTAGCACAGTCGTCCATCATCAACTACGGCTCACGGAAGCTCCCCGTAGTTACGTCGCACTCTCCCCATCAGGGCTCTCAAGGATCTCAAGTCTACGTGTACCTGCGTTCAACGTACAGTCTAACGGCCCCTTCGCCCTTGGTCATCAGCTTGATGTTCGCCACACAACGATGCCTATCCGACTTGACTCCGATTGAGGCTCAAGGCTCCTCGTATGAATATGTGCTCACAGCGGATGCACCACCGCTCTCATATACGGGTTGTAACAGCGCCCAAGTACCTCTCCGGTTGCACGTCCAGGAGGAATCCGGGCCAGAGATAGGCATGATTGACGTTGGCTCTTATCTCTATACCGATGGTATACAACATCAACCTCGAGCCTCACCTGAGGATACATCCCGTAAAAGGAGACTCTCCATCGAGCCCGCAGGAGCCCTTAGGTTTCCGGCCAAAAGGCCATCAAACCAGCAATTGCAGTCGAAGAGCACCGAAAGTTACACCTCGTATCCCTATGCGCAAGGCGAGATATCGGCATACTCGCAGGTTTCGCAGCCTATCGCTGTGACTGCGACCCAGAATAACTTCGCAGCTTATTGTAGGTCGCCAAGTTCGCGAAGTCTTCCAGAAAGCGATATGTCGAGACATGTATCACAAGAATATTCCGTTGGTACTACTGGTTCCCAGTCTCTCAAAACTTCATCACCACACAGTTCGGGATGGAAATCATCTTACACCGCTATCAGTCAAGCTACCAGAAGCCCGGGATTATCGGCGACTCCCACTACAGGGGCATTGTCGATATCCTCTCCAAACATTTCGGCAAATCCACCCCTTATCCGTACATCAACATTACAGCAATCTCCTAGCCCTGCGGCTACCCCGGCTGCAAGCTCTATGGGTGGTTCGTTCAATCCTTACGCCATGTATCCGCACAAAGCGGTCCTCAAAATCAAAGGGCATCTGGATTCAATGGCAGATAAGTGGACTGCGGATGAGTGGATCTCAAAGCGGAGACTCGTTCAATTTTGGAGATCGCAGAGTGGAAGCACGATCCACACCCATTTCCAGCCGGTTGCACCCGATAACAGACCGCCAAACAGCATCTGCATTAGCTGTATCTGGTGGGAAGAACGTCAGGAGTGTTTTGTGACGAGTGTCGATACGATTTTCTTGTTGGAGTCATTGGTCGCCGTACGGTTCACCGTGGAAGAAAAGAACCGAATCAGACGCAACCTCGAAGGATTCCGGCCGATGACTGTCTCAAAAGCAAAGGCCGACAGCGAGGAATTTTTCAAGATCATCATGGGATTCCCTAATCCGAAACCGCGAAACATTGAGAAGGATGTAAAGGTATTCCCTTGGAAGATACTGGCTCATGCGCTGAAAAAGATAATTGGGAAATATGTGAGTCGCCGCGGTGTGCATAATCTCTGAGACTTTTCAATGACGCTGACATGTGGCAGTCAGCAAGCTACTCGTCGACTGCCGGCGCTCTTCCCACACCAAGGAGCTCCGGCTATGGTTTCGGCCAACCGCAATCGGAGCCGAGCGCGGATCATCGTTGTTCTGCCTCACCGCATTCGGCTTCCAACTCCACCATTTCGGGCGCGTATAGCACGACCCTAACTTCCACGACCATGTCGCCTACTTCCCATGGAAGATTAGCCGCACCGGTGCATTTCTCGGAACCACCCCCACTTCAAGTCTCCGTTCCAACTTTATCCCAAGCCTATACAGTCCCGTCGCTGCAGTCTCAGTACGCGATACGGGACCCAATGAGTTCGGCTGCTTCCGGCCAAGTGCCCATGACTGGACCGCCTGGTCGAGCTTCATGGGACTTTTCGACCCTATTCGACACCAGCCCGGCCACCGCGAGTGCCGGCACGCAGCAGATGTCTCAATACCATGATCCTCCTGCGTCGACGCAATCGTCCAGCAAACATGATATCAGATGACTCGGTGGCCGTATCTCGTTACATACAAGCATTTTGTGATGGTGTTCCCCGGCGCATCAGCTGCTGCTGTCTGCGCTAACCGCATATGGGTAAACGCCACTAGGCGTTTTTCTGGGCCACACCGAGTCGGCCACCCCTTTTTCTTTCTCCTACACCAGATGCACTTGCATATGAACGCCTGTTTCCACGTGCGTGTCCAACGCCTCCATCTTCGCGTCTGAGTTTTATTTGCTTGCGTATACCATTACCTTATCTTGTTACTTTACATAGCATCAGCGTGCATAACATGGAGCTAGTCATTGCCGCCTGGGTTTCTTCGGGCAGACATACCCTATTTGCTTTTATACATTCTAGCGCATTGGGGTTGCATTGCACATGCATGAGCGACTGGTGTTTTGGGAGCTGTGGCGTAGGTTGCATGGCCTTGTGGGAGGGCTGGCCAAGCGGCAGCTGGGCTTCGTGCTTGGCTGGGAGGTCGGGCAAGGGGTTGGGGTTTGTAGTATCAATCAGAATTGTCCACAATATTTCCCTGCTTCCGAAATGGCCCGCTTTCAAGCCTCTCACTACTATCTTTGACATTGCTCCCTCGTCCTCTGTCCGATCTCTCCGCCCATCCACGAAGCGCAAGCAGACTATCTATCCCACATCACCGATTCGGAGCTCGATCCAAACAACGCTTCCAGCACTCTCAATCATACGAAACTGGCACAAAAGAAAACGCCCGTCTACCTACCCCATCGGCTGAGTACACCAACATGAAATCTCCCCACATCCCCCTCGCCGTGTCCGTACTCGAATCAAGCAAGTCATCAACCATCGCCCATGGCCTTGGGCTCTCACACGCTCTCACAGCACATCGGCGCTATCAACCCATCTCTCTCCCACCGCCGCCCTCGCTAATCCATCCACCCATCCCACCCCTTCCCTTTCCCTTTCCAACCCACTACTACTACTACAAAACCCCCCTCCTCACCACCAAACCCCCCGTCCTCCTCCTCAACACCAGGACAACCCCTCTCACCGTGAAATCTGTCTTAGCAAGCTAAGCTACCGTATTCACCCCAACCTGTAACCTGCAAGAACAACAGCCACGCGCATTCATTAATCTACCTTCTCGAACGAAACGGAAAGATGGGATTTTTTTGGTGTTGGTGGTGGAGATTTGAGCGATCGGGTGCGCAAGAAGACATGTGGATCGTGGTGAGGGGGGTTTGTGAGTGTTTGGATACGAGGATGCTGCGTAGGGTTTGTTCGATGTGGTGGTTTTGGGGCGGTAATTAGGATGTGAGTTTGGAGGGTGAAGGAGCGGGTTTTGGTGGTGCATATGGATTGGGGGGGGGGGGAGAAGAATCCTAATATGGGGCTCGATGAGGATGGAGTTGTGAGTTTCTCGCATTCCTTACATAGCTGGCTCCCTCTCTTTAAACAGCGCTGTTTCCCACATCTTTTCCCACCACAAAATAAGAAACGCTTGTACGGAACATTTCAACGAGTAGTTTAGTTTTGCGAAGAAGATCTGGCGGATGCACATGCGATGGGAAGTGGTTTTTCAGAAGTTGATAGGAAAAGGAGTGGAGGGGGGTTTTCCGGCGCCTTGGGTGAGTTTTTGGCTGTCAGGCTCTGGATTTGTATGGTAGGGTTGGTTTGTTATGTATGTGATTGTAGAGGAGGATGGGCAATATCTATCTGGATATCATGACGGTTTTTTGTAAGATCAAGATGTATAGGTTTAAAGGTGTCGAGGTTTAGCCAGCACTTGGATCAGAAATGTGTAGTTATGATTGGTTCTTACGATATATTCATCGATATTAATCCCCGGAGGCCCACAAGCATATGTTCGCCAAAGCTTGGCTTTCTGCTTCAACCCACTTACTTCTAGGCTTTAGTGGGCGCTCCACAAACCTCTGGAGTCGTTTCCGCCGTTCTGGCGTGCATTGGGACTGATATTGACAAATTTGACCTGTGTGGAACAAAGGTCAAGGCGATTGAAAGATCAGAGATACCTCCCCGCCTATGTTGGAGAGAAACCCATCGTCGCGCCCTGGACTGCTTCCCTCATCCATGGTGCTCGAGCACGTTGAAACGCGGTGCCATTCGAGTTCTTGGCTATGTTATCTCAGCCAGCGAGAGGCACGCATCGCAGCTGATGTCAATGAAACAATACGCCGCACTCGCCTTGAACGCTGTATCTTGTCGCAACCCATCTATCTCAGATGAGCGCATCGGAAGAATGGTTGACCGCCGTTGTCGGTCTTCGCTGCATAACGAGCACTACCAGCCAGAGTCGAGCGTTTTGAGCAATATATCCGTCATTGCAGAGAATCACGATGGATTCATCTTACTAACCCCCATCTCACTTACTATTCTCTACCTTTTCGGCTGCAATCACGCTAGCACATTTCCTACTTCCCATACTGAAGCCTCAATTTGCCGACCTGCAATATTTAGTATCGCCTGCGTCGCCAGCCGCCGCTATCGTCATTTTGGGAACTTATTATTTTGTCGCAATTCTCCTCTGGACTTCGCTTCAATCTTACACCAGTTTCTTCTCTGCCCGTCCTTCTGTATTTCAAACAATTGAAAACGAAGAAGAAAGAAGCAATGACGCAGCGTGGCCTGCCCCCACTCGAAAAGAAACGTCCCCTTATCTGAATTTCCTTGGCATAGATTTTGCGGCCTTGGCGCCTTGCTCGTCATCTACCTAGACATACTCCGGGTTTGGTACCGCGCAATTATTGCAGCTTGGAGCTTTTCGTATCAAGTGCCAAATCCTGATATCAAGCTCCAAATCATTTCGCGTATCGTTTTCTGCCAGATGGCTGCAGCGACGAGCGTTACAGTGGGCATTATGAGCTTTTTACCTGGGTACGCGATGGGACAGCTCCTTTCAGTCGGTCGTGAAGCAAAGGTTGAGTTTGTGGAAAAGATGCATCAGCCATTAGAGAAGCCGTGGAGGAAAAGGAAAGGGGAGTAATCGAAGACCGCAGGTCTGGAGATCTCGAGGATGAGTGGACTTGATGTTACAATGCAACCCATGCCAGGCGATTGGAGCCGCCTTGAAGAGGCTTGCACGGACGATTCGGCGGTCGAATGCTCGGAAGACAATATTCAAGTCACTTGTGTGGCAGGAGCGATAAATCGTTCCTGGGAGATATAGAACCTCATGTACTCGGCATGTAACAAATTGGTGGCTCAAACACGACATAAAAACACGATGCCATACCTTCTGAAGAATACTCAACCAGGCCACACCCCATCGTACCCAAAAGGGCCCACGCTACTATCTACCTGATAGAATTCGGGGATCGCAACAGAATCAAGCCCTTATGCGAGTTCAACAAAATCATCTTCCATACCCCACTTGAGCAACTATATCCAAACCCATCTCAAACGCGCGCGCGGCCGTCTCGGTACTCGACGGTATGGAAACCTAATATATGAAGATAAGGAGGGAGCACGAAGCATTCAACACCTGGATAAAAGGGTTACTGCTCGCCCAGCTCGCCCGCTCAAGCGGTTAGTACTTTGACTGAGTTACGGTCAAAAATTTCGTCGTCTTTTCCATCAAAGAGTCCAATGGAGCCCTGAGGAGGTGCGTTGGCTCTCCGGTCGTTTGTAGGGCTAGTGATTCCAAGGGAAGGTGGTGGTGGGTGTTGTGGGAGTAGCGGTGGAGATGGAGCGCTCAATCTCAGGCTCAAACTTATGCTGAATACGCCCTTTCTCATCCATCCCCCTATTCCTCCCCCTCTCCTTCGCGCCAAACAACCCAGATTACAGGCTAGAGACCCCTCCCCCAACTCATCGTTACAGGGCTATTACTCGCAGAGCGGATCTGATAGGCAGATCAATAAAACCAACCTCCCCCTTTATCTTACACCATCGAACAAACCAACATATCCTACCGCACTTGCATGACCTGGACAAACCAGACGCCGCAACGACGTACCAACATCGTCGATTTTCGTGCCCGTGGAGTTTTGCTATCGCTGTGGTTCATTAGATGGGGGAGAGGGGGTCGGTGGGTGTGTGTTCGGGGGTCTGGATTTGGAGGGAGAGGAGGAAAGGGGAAGAAAAGGAGAGGGTATAGGAGTAGAGTAGATTCGCAATTACTGAAGGGATTTCCGCACAGAGATTCTCGGGGCTGTTGCAGTTGAATTGCACAATGTGGTTTCGAGACATTGAAAGTCGGAAAAAATTTAAAGCCATGTACTCATCAGTCGCACACTCCCATCCAAACGACTTCGTTCACCTCAAGAGTTTCAAACTCATCTCCAACACCCAAACACCTCAAACACTCCGCCCTCATTAAACCGGCCCCCCCAACCAGCCCCCCCCTGGATTCTCCATTGCGGGAACCCCACCCCACCAGCTCCCCGCATGCGCCAGACGTCAGATGCATACAGTACACGCGCAGAACTATCCCCAAACCCCAAATTTGAATTCCTTCTAGTAGCTAATCAGCAAAAAGGCAGTTTAGAAAAAAACGTCCATATGCTACAACTCAAAAAGAATCTTTATTCACGGCCTCGCTAATTCGACCAACCCCCTTGAAATCATTTAAGTCTTGTTGAGTCCTGGTCAAACCCCCAGACCTGATCGGGTCTGCAGCATCATCGTCGCGGACACGCTTCTTCCGCAACCCACCCCCCCCCCCCCCCTCCAACATTCAGCAGCTCTCTGAATCAAAAGGGGTGGTGTTTATCAAATAAGCAAAGTCTTTGATGTCCATTCACACCACGGGACTCGATATCAAACAAAACCCCGGTAATGAGGAAATCCCAAGGCCCCGAATTGAAGGAAAGAGAAAAGGGACACGGCGTATGCTTTGCACTCACTCTTCCTTTACTTGCTTGCGACCAGGGGATATTCCTGCTTTGGTATGAGCGCGGGGAACTGTAATATAGGAATGCCAAACCCGCGAGTTTCGATATGGCTCGATTCGTTGTGTTGAGTGCGTAATCGTCGTCATTACCATTCCAGCCAAGGCTGTGGCGTAGCAGTCTGCAGCAAACTTGCGGAACAAGTGGGGTTCTGGGAGATGCAGGTTAATGGTGGGCTCTTGATAGGGGTGTCCAGGGGTTTGAGAGTTTTGTGTTGGGTGTTGAGGGCTTTGATGTTTGGTTGGGTTGGGTTTTGCGGAAGGATGGTAGGAGAGGGGGGTACTGGGTTGCAGATGGGAGAATGAAGGGGGTATTGGGTAGATGTGATGGATAGGGGGGATTGAAGGAGATGTCGGGTATATGTGCTGGGTGGGTTTGTTTTGGGAGGGATTTGGCTTGAGCGGGTGGATAGGACATACGAGCTGACACGTGGCACGCAATATGAGCGTATAGATTGAGATGAGAGCCTTTGGGTCAGATGTGTAGAGGGTATCGGATATATGCCATCAGTAGAGTTATCGAACCATGCTTTATTCGCGGAAGCTGGAGGAGCTTTGGATGGTGGGCCATACTTTGATGCTATGGATAGAAAGTTTGTTACCTTGCGGAAGATTCTTCCTTGGGTATGGATGTTGTGTGAACGCTAGATATTGAGAAAAATTATGAAAACGCGACGTCATGGATAGATGGAAAAATACGTAGATCGGTACATCTATCATATTCGTGTATAGATTCAAACCTGGGAATGTCTTGGAGCACATTTGAGATGGGTCTTGAGGACGGCGAGAAGTATAGCGAGTTCGTAGAGATCGGACAATGCGCCGATGCGGATAGGCACAGATGCGCAGATGATTTTGGCAGCTCCTTGTGAGCATAAGGTATCGAAACTTAATAGTATGGGGTGGAAAACCGAAGCAAGAGTCGGAATTTCGAGACACGCAGTTGATTGGAGTAAATGCTTGCTGATAGCAAGGCAGTGGTATGTTTTGGCATTACATGCATTCGTTCATTTGGCTGATCCGTTGCTTTCATAAGGGCTTAATTAGCCGAAGGTCTTCTTATATTACAATTGCAGAATCCCTTTGCGGCTGTGCCGTGAAAGGTTTGGAAAACCCTCTGCCCTTAAGCTGGCGAATCGCCCTTGAGTGACTCGGGTTGACCCAGGAGGCATTGTTCTTATGTGGGGTAGAGTAGATGTCAGCGCATGCTAATCACATAGGATGTGCCATAGATCCATGTCTGGCTGCCCAGGCCGTCGGCACTCTACTCATCCACGTCTTCAAAGAGGCTCATATCTCCCTGACAATGCGCGCTAAGGACGATCTCTTTGTCTTTTTGCACATTCCCCCACGAGACATCCCATTCTTTTCTGTTGACATCCCACTTCATCACCGGGCATTGCGCAAAGACTCTAGCCCACAGGCCTCTCATATACCTTGGCGTCAGTGCGTGCGGGTTCGTCTTAATATCCGGGTTCCGTTTCTTGTACCAATCATTGGACTCTGGCAACTGCAATTTTGCTAGCACCTCTCCAGCACCAGCTTTGTTTTCAACTTTTATTCCATCACTATCCCGCATCATAGCTTGGCTTCTGCGAGGTACAGGCCCTTCCCACGGAGTTCGCCCAGTGGCCAGACCTCCGAGGCTGTTCCACTCGTGCTCCGGCAGCGGTGGCAACAGAGCGTCAAGTGTCTTGGCATACCACTTCTTTTGTATATTCGAGACCCGTTTCATCGGCATTAGACGACCCCAGGCGTTTTCCTTATCTACTATCGGCCTCAGGTCCTTTATCGGTACTTTGTCGAATCCCAACGCCTTCTGCGCCTTTTGCGATTTGACAAGTGCTCTCATAGTCTCCCCGAGATAGGGCACCTTTGTCTTGTCATCAAGGGAGCTTGAGAGCCGAGCCACAGCTTTCGGCTCTAGGAGGATATTGTTTGATTTCAATGCTTGCTGAAGCTTTTCCAATGCTTGCCGAAGCTCGTGCTTCCGCTCCCCTCTACGACCATAGGTTGTCGCGAGAACTTTATAAAGGTCGTTCGGATGACCTTCATTGGCGCGAATGAGGACTCTGAGGCGTTTGATGCCAAGACTGAGCAGGGTTGGAATTCGTTTAACGGCAGCTGCGTTCCCTATCTGCGGCTTACGTTGTGCCTCTAAACGCTGGCGAGGACTGTATTTGCGAAATTTCGAGACGATATGGTAGTGTATGTATTTGCGTGCCGCAGGGTCGGGGAGGTATGTGCATTGACGGAGTAGAGCACGGAGGAGATGAAGGGTGATTTCACTTTGGGATCTGCTGTGTGGTTGTACGCTTTCTGAATTCGCAACAGCGAGTGCCTCCCCTAGGTAATCTAGTCTTGCGCTCCTTGCAATCTCAGATCGAAAAGTTCTAAACATACCGCTCAGCCAATGCTGAGGAGTCTGTCCTTTGGTTGCTCCACAGTAAGCGAACAAACGCGAAGATTAGCACGTGACAAGCTAGGCTTCTAAGCACGCCTGTAGCGGCATCAACACGAATCTTACAGAGAACTCATCAGTATTTGATCTAGGGTCAACCCTCTTCCACCAGGCTGTCGAAGTCGATTGCTGGCTCAATTACCTTATCCTGGAACTGATTCTGTCTGAGATGGCTGGAGATGACGGCTGAATGTAGATGAACAGTTTACTCGTATGTCTCCAACGGTTTTCAAACACCTTGTCCCCCTGTGCACGCCCCTGTACGATGACTTACGCAAAGTGCCAACCTGGTTGTTTCTCTTGTTATTTCGGTATATACTCTGCACTACTTGCTCTTTGTAGCTGGAAACGTTCTTACACACCAGAAGTCCGGTAGCTCTGACGGCGAATTAATCTATATTATCAACTTCGACCGGCGGCACGGACTTCTATCCACGAAGCGAACTACACTCCTCCCCCCGCCGGGAGCTAGACGTCGGTGTGATTGTTTGAGTTTTTACGGACGGGGTCAAAGGGCCTTGGAAGAAGGAGGCGAGGACGCGCTCAGATCTCCAAACGTCTATATGTATGGCCTCCATCTTTCTTTGAGGTCCTATTCTGTAGCATGCAGGGTTAGGGCCTGAACAAATATGCCGGCTTTACATGCTCGCGCCGCTAATACACCACTCTATTATGGTTGACGACTTGAGTGCTGTTTGTCACACTGATCTCTAAACGGAACTGCTCGGCTGAAGGTCATACTCCGGTACAAGATCAAGAGCCAGAATCAAGAACTATCTCCAGCTTGGTGAAAGTTCTAGGTCCGCACCGTATCTTATTAGTGAACTTGATCCTGTCAGACCTAGACCTTCAATCAGTGAAGTCATGGATGACGGCTTAATGTTGATGGTAGTCGTTGGGCTACTGGAGGATTAATAGATTACTCGTAGGTATAGTCATTCCGTTAGCTTCATTCGAACAGACTTCTACCCATGTCACGTATCGATGTCTGCTACTGCGTTTCCAGTGAGACTCCCTATCACGACTACGAATCCTTCTATCCCATGGATATCTACCGAGCTTATAGATAGTATCTTATAGCGCAAAGCTGGCTCTTAGAGAATGTTGATTTCCTTGACAGCACAAAGATCTAGAGCTGTCCGGATACTGTGGGGATGTCGTATCCTCTTTTCTTAGCGGGAGTACTCTTGCCATCGGCCAACTCTGGAGTCTTTGGAGCAATGTTTGGGATGTACGCAATGGTTGATGATTGTTAAGAAGGAGAACTGTAAGATCATCATTCATAGGATCATAACAGGGCATAACATGGCAGAACAATGAAAGCTTCAATCAGGTCGTATACAGAGGGAAAGAGCGTTCGAGTCTGTGTTCTTGAGTTTTATATCTAACATCCTTCATCGTCTTCGTTGGCTTACTCATATGTGCTTGAATTGAGTCTTCCAATTTCTCTCGCGCAAGTTGTATCCACTGTGATTGTCTGTAAGCGCTCAAATGGGGTGTTTGATGTGCGCATGCAATACGGTGACTTCAGCGTCCTCGTCCGATTTGAGACGTAGTGTAGATTTTTCTGGCCTGACTGGCTTAAGTGTTGGGCACATCGGTAGGTAGTCTTGTACATTGTAGACTCGTAAGCTCCTTGCACAGTAAACCATCATCACCAAATTCACAGGGCTTAGGGCCATTGATTAAAGTAGATACATATGTACCTTAGGCGCGAACGGAGACGCGCCGAAAGAGTTCCCCGCCCACTTCGGAAGGACGCGAACACGTCTTCCAAAATCAACGAAATTACTCAGCGTCGCCAGAGAGGAACAGATTGCCCAATAAATGAAGCGTGCGATACGGCAACCCAGCGGGATAGTAACATTTCCATCTTGCTCGGCATAAAGGACTTTCATAGTATTCTCCTTCGCCGTTGGCGCAATTTCCCCTTAACGTCCTCATGGCCTCGGCCATTCACGCCGCTTCTTCCTCCTACCCCCCACCCTCATTTTCCCAAAACAGCACCGACTCATCCATGAATGGCATCCACCTCTCACAGACCGGTCTGAATTCTTTCGAAGCTCCTCAATCAGTCGCCTCTACCCCAACACCGACCCCACCCGCGTCTCGAGGGCACCAACAAATTCTACCACACAACATGTCAAGTTATGGGGGCCCCAATGGACTACATTCGCAATATAGCGCACAGAAAAGTTTCGGGGATATGCATGTCAACGTCCCGCAACAGCGATACCCTCCAGGTCATAAGCCGCAAATTTATACGGTATGGCTGCCCTAAATTAGATAATTGTGTCGGTATGAACTCGGGCTAACTCAGTTGGATGTTTCAGGCCGTATACTCTGGAGTCTCTGTCTATGAAATGGAAGTCAATCAAGTAGCCGTCATGCGCCGGCGCAACGATTCATGGCTGAACGCGACGCAAATTCTAAAGGTTGCAGGCATCGACAAGGGCAAACGCACAAAGGTCCTAGAGAAAGAAATCCTTGCTGGTGAACACGAAAAGGTCCAGGGTGGGTACGGAAAATACCAAGGAACCTGGATAAATTATAGAAGAGGTGTCGATTTCTGTCGAGGATACGGTGTCGAAGAGCTATTGCGCCCTCTGCTGGAGTATGATATGGGTCAGGATGGATTGACTATCGCCGGCCAAGGAAATGTAGATACGCCTACCAAGGAGCAGGCAATGGCAGCTCAGCGGAAGAGAAACATGCTCAACGGAGGAATTGACAATCGACCCACAGCCTCGTCCCCAAACGGAACATTCTTTAAGAACATCTCAAAGACCGCAGCGAATGCTGTGAATGCAATTAGCAAAGCAAGATTCGATTCTCCAGGACCTCGTCCAGGCAGCGGCAATAAACGTCCTGCGCCTGCTCGAAGACCCTCGCAGCAGATGATGGCCAGTCAAGAATCAGCGTATGCCGGTAGCAGTCAACAAAGTATGCAGAGCTTGCAACCGGAAAACAGCTTTGGAGCGAACAGTCACCTCGATCCAGCTCTTAGAGGTCACAGCGGGCCTTACTTCACCAACATGCACGAAAATCAAAACAACGACATGAACGAACCCCCGCGGAAGCGTGCGAGACCTTCTTCCAGCCAAGACCCTTTTGCTTATGATTTGAGCTATGACACTAGCATGAGAGAAATGTCACCCACCGAACCAAATGAGTCGTTTGTTTACCAACCTCAGCCTAATGTGGACGTCACGACCGCAGGGCTAGCGCCTCTACCGCAACCTACTTGTGATATAATGATGAAAAAACAGCATATGCTAATTTCTCTCTTTCTCGATCCATCACAAACAGACTTTTCGAATCATCCAGCTCTACTACGGTTGTCTGGTGAAGATCTTGACATTCCGATTGATGCAACGGCACATACTGCTCTACACTGGGCTGCGACGCTAGCACGAACTTCCTTGCTGCGCGCACTGATATCAAAGGGGGCGAGTATCTTCCGCTTGAACGGAGGAGGCGAGACAGCGTTGATCCGTGCAGCGCTCACCACTAACAACCTTGATCAAAGCAATTTTCCAGAATTGCTAGAGCTACTCGGACCTACTATAGAGATCAGAGACGGTCGTGGGCGCACTGTTTTGCATCATATTGCAGTCTCCTCGGCTGTCAAAGGCCGAAGTCAAGCCTGCCGATACTACCTTGAGTGTTTGCTAGAATTTGTTGTACGGCAGGGAAGCGCCCAGAATAGCCAACAGAATTCTTTCGATGGCCCTGAAGCCAGCGCAAGGCCAGCAATTAAACCTATTGGTCTTGCGAGATTCATGGCAGAAATCGTGAACGCAGAAGATATGTCTGGAGACACAGCACTGAACCTTGCCGCAAGGATCGGCAACAAGAGTATCACACAACAGCTTCTCGAAGTTGGTGCGAATCCGACGATTGCAAATCGTGGTGGCCTCAAGCCCGTTGACTTTGGGGTGGGGGGCAACCCAGAGCCTACGGATGTGCAGCCAAGTAGCCAAATTACAAAGCTGGAAAAGAATCCAGTAAGCAAAGTCTTAGAAAGTAGCCAAGAACTTATGAACTGTAAGTTGTCCTTCAATCCTTCGTGCAACTGCAGCACTAACATGATTTCCAGCGATATCAAGCCTCCTCTCTGACACCTCATCATCCCTAAAATCAGAGCTTCAAACCAAACAATCCCTTATCGACCAAGCCCACGCCACCCTCCGCGAAACTACCTCCCTCCTTGTCACCGAGCGTCGCCGTCTCGAAGACCTCCAAGGCAAATCCCTGGAGCGCAAAGACCTCCGCCAGAAGGTCACAAACCTCTGCCGTGCAAATGATGAGCAGCGGAGTTTGCTCTCAAGATCCGGGAATACCCCACTGGAAGCGAGAGCAGATGTCAAAATCGGCGAAGCAGACGCTGGTCTTGAGATTGATTCTTCTCTTGCGAACATTGATCCTGTGAATCCAGGAGACCTGACTCCTCAGCAATTTTCCTACGTCAGCTCTTTGCCTCCCGCAAAAGTCCTTCAGGCGCGTGTCTCAGCATACCGTCGGAACAACGCTAGGCTGGAAGCTCAGGCAAAGGACCTTGCGAGTAGGAGTATCGAGTTAGAGGACCAGTTGAGAAAGGTAGTCGCGTTATGTACGGGGGTGGAAGAGAGCAGAGTGGATGAGATGGTCGCTGGATTGGTCGCGGCGGTGGAAAGTGAGAGAGGGGAGGACGTCGAGGTAGGGAGGGTAAGGGAGTTTCTGAGGAGGGTTGAGGGTGCTGAAGGAGAGTAGAATTGAGGCACGTCTGTCACAGCAAGGTTATCAAGGGCTGCATTAGTGGTGCGATACTCTTTCTTGTTTATAGCATCTCGAGTATCTTATTCTGTACGTTCATGACGTATAGGACTGGACAGAAAGATTATACGAAGCGAGCTTTAGTACCTAGGAGAATCCAAAAACATTTTCAAGGCCGGGCCCAGAGATAATGGGCCCATTAGCTACCCTCGCTAGCTTTTGCTTCTACAAAAGCATACTCGAGTACCGATGCCAGACCAGCGCAGCATGGTCCCTGTACCCACGAATGTTTTGAATCAAACTATATTAACTGCGCCGTGTCCAGTAGTGTGGGAATGATCCTAAAACTAACAAGAGGCGTGGATGCGACGGAGTAGACATGTAGGTATATCTCCGGGAATTGATATAACCCTTGGGTACCCCTAGAGTAGCACCTCGTTTGTTCTGTTTATCTAAACTGCACTCCTTCCACTACAGCATTTCGAGGTCATGGGGCTGGCAATCAATTACTCTCAGCAATCGCAGCAGATCGGCCCCGCTGTGTATGTGTATGACAACCGATCAGCATGCCTCTGCGTTACTCTGATGCTGCGACTGGCGATCTTGCCTACATGATTGTCCAGACTGGGGTTTTTGCTGCACTAGCGGTCGTGGCATACCGTTTCGGCCCTTCATATACGCTTCTCTATAGCTAAGTCTCAGCAGACTCCCTAACTTATATCGACATCATTCCCTGATGCGCAGCTTTTAGGAAAGTATATAAATACAAAATAAGGGGTATCTAGCGCGTAAAATCCGTAATTCCCTCCCGTATCGTTGCGTCGTCTGATTACAAAAACTGCGTGCGATAAAGAAAGACAGAAGAGAAAGGTCTCAGACACAGAAAAATCCCCGCTTATTTTTTAAGGAGCTCGCTACCAGTATATTTCGCCCTTTTCCTTGCCCTCTGATCCTGTCCGCCAATGTTCCATTTTAACATGTACATTGTATTGTTAGGTACGTATCGTCAGCTTGCAAAGCTTACCAAGTTAGTGCCGCAAAGAAAAGGTCTCCTAGATGCCGCCTCATGTTCGTAAAATTGAGTACTCCCACGAGTAAAAGTGGCCTTGGACTTGGTGCGACCATAAACAGGAATTCGAAGTAGACTTCTTCAATCCAAAAAGTAAGTCGTATTGCGAAATATAGGGTTTTTCCCAAACGATTCATGAGAACATAATGAATAGCTGGTAATTGGACAAATTGCACATATGAGCCACCTCTGCATATAACGCGCCTCTATCCAGGAGGTGAATTAGAGGTAAAGCGACCAGGAAAGAGAAAGCTCTGTACAGAATCCAGAGCGTGATGTAGTGTGAAGACGACAACGTCGCTCAAGGGCTTGAGTTACTGATGAGCGTGAAAGCCGTTTGATCCTCTCTGGGTCATGGAATGTGGCGAGCCGCTTGAGCTGCTGAGGGTTCCAGGGATGTCGTTATCGAACCTCTTATTGATCGCGCCCAGGAGCATCTTCCACACATTGCCGTTAGAGGGTTCGTGATCAACGATATCCCTGCGTTGGCAAGCATCGTTAGTTTGAGATCCTCAAACATGGTAGAAAGGCTCTGGTGGTGATACGTACAATTTCAACCCTAAATTTGCGTCGAGCCTGTTCAGCCGTTGAATACTTTCAAGATTGTCACCAAAGCGGATGAACTGAATCCCTACTTGATCCGAGCGGTACTTATAATTCTCAAGCTCTTCTACAAGGTTCTTGATCGGTCTCTCGACATCAGTGTTGTCTTCCCAGGCGCCATCGGTGAAGATGTATAAATTCAGAGGCCGCACAGGCTTTGAAGACGACATCAATCTACGAAAACCCTTCGGAGCGCCTTGAAGTTTTGTCTGATATGGCTGTAAGATATCATTCAGACCTCGTTTAATATCAGAAAAGCCTTTTGGAACTCGAGACTTTATTGGGCTCAAAAGCGATGTTGTTTTCTTGCTTCGGTAACTCTCGGTGGACGTCGTGAAATAGAGCTCAATCCCGTCGGGGTCGCACTCTTCAACCAAGTAAGCCAAGATACGGAAAATCTCTTGCACCTCTGGCCAGTGTTTTCTCATAGAGCTGCTACTGTCGATTAAGAAGACCTGATGGGCAAGTTAATATGATCACTGCATAAGAAGCAGCGTACGTACGTGATCACGTTTCTTTAATTGGGACTGAAGGCTTAGATCTTCAAAAGGCAAATTTCTATTTCCGCTCTTTCTGTGTTTTACCAACAGTTCTGCATTGGAAACTGTCAGGTTAGGCAATAGCGATGCTTGCTGAATCAATGACTCAGGAAGAGTGAAATGTGAAACGGACGATGTATAATGGTGTGCAGACTGATCATGGTGTCGATCATGTGAATAAACTTTCTGGTTTATATGATAAAGATCGTCGTTACGATATGCTCTGCCATTGGTCTTAGATGGCGGACTCAGATTCCCGTTATGGCTGGGAAGACTATTCGATGGGGAAGTAGAGGTTTGAGGCATAAGTTCGCTATTGTATGAATGTCGGATGGGGCCAGCCGAACCAAGCTGAAAGAACGTCGATTCTGACATTCGGGAGGGTCTCGTGTTGAAATGTGCACTTTCTCGTTCTTCAATTTCGTTCAACAGTGTTTCGTCCTCTTCGGGGCTTGCAATATCCCTCGGCGATGATCTCGAGATTCCTTCGTAGTGATTATGAAAATGCATGGGCGAATGTCTTCTATTGATTGAGGAACGTCGAGCGTTTGTAGAGTTGTAAGTTTCATCAGATGGTATTGTTGTGTTTCTTCGATTATTGATCAACCTTCGAGAAGAGCTGCTATTTTCAAACGAAGGCTCTTCATTTTGAGGCCATGAACGTGCGCCGAATTGAGCTTGCTGCAATTCTGAAGGCTGTTCAGGCGGCGTGCGAGATAGCTGTGACGACGGTAAAGTTCTCGAATTACGAAGAGAATGGGAGACAGCATTAGGTTTATCCTTGTGGACGGTGCTAGATGAGCTTTAAGAAAGCTTCCACAAAATACTGAGACATCATGCACACACCTATCTCCGCATGGGATAATTGGGGACCAAGATACCTAGGCCATGGAATTTATGGAACATTAAGCAATCAAGAGAGGACTAGACGAAGTGTTCACGATGTCTTAGGTGGAACCTCAGAACCTCTGAAATATGGATACTAGCTTACCTACTGCTAGTTCCGCCTATATACCTTTACTATAATAGCCAAGCTGTTGGCTCCACCGCCGTAATACGCTTCAACGATCGACCAAACTTCTTTCTTGAGACCCTCGGCTGGCTTGCTTGTGTGAAATCCTCTGCGATTTCGACCTTCTGTTTTCCAACTCTTCCCCATTATCAAGATTACGCTTCGACCGTTGCCTTAGAGCATTGTTTTTGATCTCCTGCAGAGGCATTTGTGTCCTCATAGCTCTTTCCGGTTCCAGTTTAGGTTCCAGTTCAATACCATCAAACATTGCCAGTAGGGCCCGTAGCTGCCCAGACGCATCAAGAAAATTAAACCATGATGTTTGGTGAATTATCATCTTGTCCGCAATGGCGGCCTTCCCATCAACAATTGACACAATGTATGGTACTGTTGTAGTCACATTGAGAACTTGGACCCAATGCGAGTATACTATCAAGAGGCGTAACTACACCGGGTTAGCTTAGTAGAGAGCAAGTATTTACAAGAACCCACGTTTATAGATCTTATGTCGAGTAGCGTACGATGTTTTGCAGCCATAGCAAGTACAAAATAGAGCTCCGCCGTGGTAAGAGAGGAATCTGGTCGGGACCTCTCTCGTATCAGGACTGAGGAGAATGGAGTTGCCTTTGTGATATTGTGCGGGAATGTCGTGGCAGTATCTGCAGAGGGATGGGACATAATCAACTCTGCAGAAACACCGAGGGAGTATGTATCGTTCTTGATGTGGAGATTGTGATTTCTTAAACCCCCCGTATCAGCATCATGTATTGCAAAAGTATTGAAATGTATAAAGGATTTGAATTGCTCACCGGTTAACCTGTAGCTTCTCTGCAGTCTGCTGTGACAGGACTGTAATCCAGCCAACCAAGACTGACGAGACGTATTCTGAGCAGAACCGAGCAGTCTTTGCGTCGCGCAACACAAGGTCCATAAAGAACGTCAACGACCGGCCCTTCTCGCCCCCAATGATGTCCCCAACAGAATGTATATTATCCCATGCAATCTCTCCATCGCTTTCATAGGCCTCGACATGTAGTTGTTCTGATTGCAGTTCACTTGGGGTTGAGTTTTTCGAGCGCTTCAGATCGCGAAGAAGACTGCGAACAGAGGACTGCCATGACATTCTGAGCCGTGCGCCCGCTGCGCATAGCTGATTGAAGGGATGGGGATGTAGATGTAGATGGTAATTCGGATAAACTGTCAGGAATCGTTCTTGTATTCAGGTTGCTTGATCATGAAAAGACTAACGTCTCAAATGACGCGACGTGGCTAACCGTGGCTAACCGTGGCTAACCGTGGCTAACCGTTTCGGTAGATGCAGTCACGTGATATGACTAATCATGCTCTTCGTACCTGGTGGTATCTACGTACCAACACTTCCTCAGCTCTCCTTTCGAGCCTTTCCAGAACTACACATCTATCATCATGTCTACCCCGGCCTCTTTAGATGAATTCAACTCCACCTTTTTGTCATGGCCCGACGACGCTCTATCCCGTAGAATTGATCGTATACCCGCCGGAAGTGCCTGGGACATCCGCGAGCTCACGTTCCAGATTCTTCGTACTCCCCCGGCTAAGATAAATCCTCCAATATGGCTTCAGTCACACTTCGCGGAAGCAATAGCTCGCGTGCGAGAAAGCGTACCTATGCAGTCAGTCCTCCAGCTTTTCCGCCAGGATTGGCGTAACATGACTCATGAGGACCTTACTCGAGCTGCTGGGCCGTTGGCCTCGTTCGTTACGCTGCTATCTCAAGTACTTGAGACTGACATTGTTTCCCACCCTCTTCGAGAGCTGAGAGTACAAGGGTTTGACGAAAATGCTCCCACAGGTCTCCCCAGCACGGGTGTCTCGTCCTCGCCTCCAATGTCATCTTCTCCTCCAGAATTTCCCAATAAAAGGTTCCGCAAAGATCGATCTTCGAGTAGCTACTGGCCTTCTGATGAGAGCGACCAGTCAAGTCATGATCAGCGGGCAAAATCTGAAGCAACAACGAACGCCTGCATTTACGAGCTTTTGCGTTGCGTTACTGAGATATCCAGAAAAACAAACGATTCTCCTTTCCGTCTAGAATGGACGATAACGCAAGATACTGCCAGAGTCCATGCAGGATCGCATGAATACACTACTATTAACGATGGCAATTTCGTACATAAAGCCCATCGCATGGGTCATTGGCAACGGGCTTCTAATTATTCATATTGCTCCATCGAAGTGAGTTTACTGCTGATCTCCCTTCGACTTCAATGCTGATGCATTCCATCCTACGAAGATCAAGTCTTGGCACAATACCTTAGAAAAACCCCGTACTGTCAAAGCTCAAGAAGCTGCGCACCTAGTCGCTATGTTTTCTCAGCATATAAGTGCTGAAGTTGCTCTTCAGCATGATTTAGTGTGAGTTCTCTATAGCGATAATTAGTTCTTGCTGAACGAAATATTGTACCACTAGTATCTGACGCTCAAAACCTATTCTCATTAGTGCTTGACAACTTCCCGAGAGAATACGAGCAATATTTACATGATGACTATCAATCAGAACAATTAACGTTTGCAAAAGTCGAGGAATATGACATGTTTAAGATGCAAGACTCTGACGAGCTGAAAATTGTGTTTACTATTATTGTTGCTCTCAACCTGAAGTTGCAGAGTCTCGAACAAGTGAGTTGAAAGTCAATGCTACTGAAACACAAATTTCTTGAAAATACTTTGAGCATATCAGAATTATGCGATCAAGCTGTATTTCTGAATATTGAGAACGAGTACACTTTGTGATCAAATACGACAAGATTCAGCTCTGAGATGAATAAGAAGTTATGAATCACATTTGAAAGACTTTTGAATGTGATAGTATATCAAATTTCCTTTCATCTTCTGTCAAATTTCTGCAACGACATATGAATTGCTTCACAGACAGATTATAAAGAAGAAATGAAAGAAAATTACATTGAAGAAGATCAATGAGTGTTTTTGAATAGTTTCAAAGACAAACTCGATGCTAGAGAAATCAAAAAAGAAAAGTCAAATATGCAGAATAGAATGCAACAGTGCTGAAAGCGAAACGAATGAATACTTTACTTCATTTTAGAAGATCAAATAGTAGAAAACTAGTTGTTTTCTTCGTAAATTAGTACATATTTCGCTGTGATTTGATGAAAATCGCTTAATTAGCAACGCAGTTACTTCTACTGACTGATTTTGATCTCTTTTCACTAGTCTGCAAGAATCTTATTTTAATTCTTTGTAAAATGATTGACTTTTTTATTCAAGTTGCAAAAGTCAAATTTATTACAGTTAATCATTTAAAAAGCTAAATTCATTATAGTTAAAAATTAATTTTTCTTCTTTTCTATTCAATAATATGACTTCATATGTACATTGCTTTTCATGCTTCATTATTTGTTTCACTTAGTTCTTTATTGTTAACAACGTGCTTTCATCTTCTGCTATCATGTTTTTTATATCTTCTAACAGCTATAATTATATAAACAACATTGAAAGTTTGTAAAAAGTGACAGAGACAGATTTTAATGCTTTTAATGATCAATATCTTAAATATTCATTTAATCTCATGTTTTAAATTTATATCAATTTTAGCTGAAACACATTTATAAAAGTGTTAAAATCTTTAGAATTTTTATGAGCGCACTATATGTTTTTATCATTTGATTCAACAAACATGATCTTGATATTTGTAACATTGATAGTCGCGATGTTGAATAATATCATTGAAACATGCAATTCACTGTTATCTTTGCATGTTCTTTCTTCGTTAAATTCATTGAATACAATCAAACTGTCAACAACGTGATCATCATTTATTGCAAACATAGCTTTAAAGTTACACAAACTGATTACAGTGCTCAGTGCATCTTCTTTTCTTTAGTAATCAATGTCATTATATACATCTTTGTTATTCTTCTCAATCTTGTCACTCTTTTCTTATTGTGCACTTGCATCACTTTTAGCACTATGTTCTCTCATATTAGTACTTGCAACACAAGTGCTTTTGCACTTTTAAGTAAAATGTTTGAAGTGTTCAATCAATGCATTTGCATCACTATCAGTATTATGTTTTCTCATGTAAGCATATGCAACACAAGTTCTTTCGCAGTATGAAGCAAAATTTTCGCTGTGTTCAAATCATTTAATTATAATGATTACTGTGCTTGAGTTTTATTCTTCTTTAATTTCTTTCTTTTTATGAATTATGTTCACAATGCTTTTCTTTCTCATTCTATGCATGAAACTTTCATATTTCATCTCATCGCTTAAAATCTTCTTTGTCTTGTCTACTTTATATCACAAACGTTCATTCTCTTTCATGTTTAAAGTATTTTACAAGTCATTAAACTTTCATTCTTAGTTGATCTTAATCATTGTTGACTCATCATCTTTCTGTCACTTTATCACAAGCTCATATTTATTATTTTATAATGTGATACATGATGAATCTTTAGTCTGTGATGTTGAATAAGATTTCTGACTAAGAATTTGTCTGTTGCTGACTTAAACATCATCAGTCAATGATTTGTTCTTTGTGTTCAATTCAATCAATCTCTTCTACATAACATCAATGATCAAAGATTTAATTATAAGTTGTGATACTTATTGCTTTATTCAATAACACTGCTTTCAAAATGAGTAATAATAGTTTTAAAGATTGAAAGATGAAAATGCTTTCTTGATGCAAAAGTATTTTCTTATGACTTGTATTTAAATTGAGTTGCATGTCATTTTTTAACTCATATAATGAGAAATTATTAAAATAATCAATGTATATATTGAATACAGCTTGAATGTCAATGATCATCTTAATATCATTATTATCAATCTGTTGCTTGATATAACATAGCAGAATCTTCAATATTGCTTATTAATGATTGCAAACTTGTTGCTTTTATGTCACATTAATATGCATTCATGTCGTTGCATGTTATAAATTTTAGCTTCGCTTCAATTACTTTAATCATTAATATAAAGTTATTTGATTAAAGAAGAATGAATGATCATGAAATTCAATATATTTAAAGCATTCAATTAGAATTAATAAATTGTATGATGAGCTTGCAGAACAAAAAACATCATTGACATGATGCTTGCGCTTCATTCTGATCGTCAGAGACAAATGATGAGCATCGTTGACGTGATGTCAGTGAGTGAGCGAGAAGCAAGTATCACTATCTTGCAGAAAAATTCAATCAAGACGAAGAATATACACGAGAAATTGAACAAGCTGCAAGTACTCTATGAGTTTAATGAATGTAGAAACAACGAGCTGATGCTCTGAGAAAAGATGAGAAGATTGACAAAGATGATAGAAAAGCTGACGCATCAACACGTCGCTGCGTCGACTGTCAATTGACACATGAAGAATCAGCTGAAAAGATTGAAAAAAATAATGAGCAGACTTGAAAAGAAGTTTGCAAAGAAGAAGAAACGCGTTGACAACTGAGCAAAGAGAGCGAACGAGAAGTTGATGACGTCGTTTGAGAATCATCTTGTTCTCAGCGTTGACGTTGCATCATCAATGCAAAATCATTGCAAGAAATTTAAGATTAAAATCTTCGTTAAAGAGAAAAAGAAGATCAAGAGAATCATGATGACAACAACAAAGAACATAGTGAAGTGAGCGAGAGAAATTAATGTCAACGAGATGCTATCAACATGCAAGAACATAAAGACTATGAAGAAATGATCAAATTTACTGATATTTCAAGTCAAGATGAAAGACAGTAAAAGAATATTGAAGAAAAATGATTTTTGAATCAAAGAGATTTCATTGAACACAAGTCTGTGCGAAGTCAGTTTCAAGATAGTGATACATGAAATTAAAGTTGAAGAAATGTCTAAAGATATAAAGAAGAAAAAAGCGAAAGCACTCATCAAGATAAACAAAGACATACATTTGAAGATGATGATTGAGAAAGTCGAGTGATTCACAAAGAATAATGAACAGAAGAGATACATTTCGCTGATGATATGTGTAGTCAACGCTGAGATGATGAACAAGTTAATTAATGAGAAGATATGTCATGAGATCAACATAAAAATCACGCAGTTCTATGATTCAAGTTGTAGAACACATCAGTGTTTAAAGTATCAAGACTATGATCATAAAACATATGAATGCAGAAACAAGTAAAAATGCGTTTACTGCATGTTAAATCATCGTTCAAAGCACTGTTTTCATAAACAGACTCAAGACATGTGAAAATGTGAAACATGTTGAAATATATACAAAGTCTTTGATTCTCAATGTCATAAACAACCGATCAAAAAAAAGAGAATAAAGAAAGTCATGAAACATAAATCTCTATATCACGTCGTACAAAAGCAAAGAGAACTTAAAGCGATGATATCAAAGACGTTCACAAAGACATTTATCAGTCTGAAATTGCTGATAAACAATGACTTGAAGAGAAAACAGAAACGCTCAACAAATGAAAGTTATCTGCTCAACATAATCATCACATTTGAAAACACTATATTGAATCATCTAGTCAAGAAGTCAAAAACAAATAATTTAAAGTCAATATCAATTACATCAATTTCATTATCATTTTCTTTTGAAGATTTTACAAGAAAAGTAAGCACATTGCAGATGCTCAAGAGAACATCAAACAGCTTTGAATGTGAATTTTAATGTTTCAGCAAAAGAAGCTTTAAATACTACAGTACAACGTTCACAAGTTCAGAGAAAAGATGATGATAGTATTACTACATGAGAAAAAGATAAAGAATTATAACATTTTGATTCTTCAAGAACTCTGATGATTTGATAAAAACTTCAGAGCATAATGCTCAACAATTGTTGATTTCACGCTGAAGAATAATGAGAGTAAAATCTGTTTCTACATAAACAAATGAATTGACAGCAACACTTAACACTCAACATGATACTTCAAAGATGTAAACATGATTATGTTACAGACATTAACAGACAACACACAGATAATTCAGAAAGTTATACACATTCACGAAGCATACAATTTGTCACTCAGAAATCACGAAGTTATTCATGAAAAAGAAAGTCTTTCAGACATTGAAAAGACATTACATATGTCAAAAGAATGCGTTCTTGTAAAAGACTTTAATTTGCATCATTTCATATGAGAGAAATCATTCTATTCAAGACAACATTTATTGTCAAATGATTTAATTGAAATGATCATAAATGTTGATGCATCGCTGACGTTATCTCAAAACACAATTACAAGAAATTATCAGAAATTTCAAATGACAATAAATTTGATCTTCACGACAAATGACATTATGAATCAATTAATATGATGTGAAATTGATGAAGAAATGAAAAACTTCTCAGATCATCTGTTAATACAGACAATTATAAATTTCAAAGTCTGCAAAAAGTCAGCACAAAAATCGCGTCACAACTGAAAGACAATGAATGAAGAAAAGTTCATCAATACTCTGAAAGAATAAATGTCAAAATCATTATTGAATCATGAGATGAAACGTTGATGCATAAATGAGTACACTAAGCAACTGCTGAATGCACTGAAGAAGATCATCGAGATTTTCACTCTTTGAGCAAGATCACATGAAATGATCAAAGCAAAATGAACGAAGAAGTGTACAAAGATCATCAAGAGCATGCAACGAATGAGAAAAAGTTGTTGAATCATTAATGATTGAACAGAGTACATTTGAGCATGTGATAAAAAAATCAAGATCATCAGAAAACAGAAACGCAGTAAATATCAAGAGATCATGCAGAACGTTGAATAATTCTTGAGAAAACTGTTTAAAACTGCGAAATGAGTAAGAAATGCAGTCGCAAACACACTGATTTAAATGACAATTCTCTCTCTGATCAAGTTAAAGTGTTTCAACATTGTTATGACAGCACAGAATAAGATGAAGATGATGTTTTAAACTCACTTTTCATCATTTTCAAAGATTCTCATGCTGAACACAGAAAACTTCAAGTACTCACTCTTGATTGAGAATGATGTCTTATTGATGCATCGCAAGATTAAGAGAATCATTTACAAAATGATGCTCAACAAGATTTCAAGATACATAGAATACATAAATAAAATAATGTGCAGACTCATCAACGACACGTCAAAATAAATACACTTTCTTTTTGAAAGATGTTTGCAGAAGAAAATACAGTCAACTCAGTTTAAAAGCACAATCACAATAGTGATGTGAAAGTCAAACAAGAAAAACTACTTTAATGCAAAGATATATAAATCAATTGTGCTATTTAACATGCTGAGCAAGATATTAAAGTTCATCATATTTGAACATCTGTGAAACGTTGTAAAAGTGTGCAACTTGATATCAAACATTCAAATGAAAGTTTATAAACACAAATCAACAGATACAACTTTGCAACTGATTACAGAAAAGATACATATTGTATGAAGTGACATGAGAAAAAGAGTAATCTCATTGCTGAGTCTGAATGAGAAGAGTGCATTCAATAATGTAGCACATAGCAAACTTTTGCATGACATGAAAAAGAGAAAAGTTCTCAGACTGCTTCTTAAATTTGTGAAGAACTTTCTGAGAAATTAATGCATTATGATCACAATCGATGATTACATGATGATGAAACGCAGCGTGAACATCAATATATCACAAGATTCTTTGCTATCATCAATATTATATCTGTTTTACAACGCAGACTTGCTAAAAGCATGTGATAACATCAGATTGAAAATAAGCTTCACAAATTTCATAAATGATATCAATATCTTAATATATGAGAAGTTCATGAAGCGCAACTGCAAAGTTCTTAGCGAAATCTATGATAGATGTGAACAATGATCAAAAATATACAACATCAAGTTTTTAAAGATAAAGCATAAGTTGATTCACTTTATAAAAACTTTTAAGTGATTTAATATGAACATCAATATAAAGTTAATGAAACATCAGATTAACTTGAAATCAGATATCAGAGTTTTGAGAGTTCAACTGAACTTTAAGCTGAGATAAGTGATTCACATGCATTATGTTGAAGCAAAACTAGTGATTAAACAAAAAATCATGCAAACAATCATTGAGTTTACTTAAGACTCATCAATGATGACAAGAAAGTAAATATACTTCACAATGACACGTTCTCTGCTTAATTATGAAGTCATCATATGATACATGTTACATCGATCATTTGGCGAAACCAGCTAAAACTGGCTACAAGCTCACCAAGCTAGCATCAGTCAAAAATATCTGTTTAGTCGAGCTTCTAGCTCACAAGCTCTAATAGTCACTCATCAACAACTAATAGCTAGCTACAAGCGCTTGTATCTTTTGATGACAGTCATTTGCTCAAAAGACATCAATTGCTCAAAAGATATAATGCGCAATACATGTTCGCTTTTTGTACGTTTCTACATTCAAGATTTGTATGTAATCAAATAAATCATTTGATGAATTGATTATTTAAGTAGCTATTTAACCATCTATTTAAACATGAAGAATGCTTGGTAGGGAACCATGTAGAAAGTCATGAAGGATGCTTGATAGGGAAACATGAAGGGTGCTTGATAGGGAAACATGAAGGGCGCTTGATAGGGAAACATGAAGGGCGCTTGGTAGGGTGCTTGGTAGGGAAACATGAAGGGCGCTTGGTAGGGAAACATGAAGGGCGCTTGGTAGGGAAACATGAAGGGCGCTTGGTAGGGAAACATGAAGGGCGCTTGGTAGGGAAACATGAAGGGTGCTTGGTAGGGAAACATGAAGGGTGCTTGGTAGGAAGCCATGTAGAGAGTCATGTAGAAAGTCATGTAGAAAGCATTGTTTAACTCGTGTTATGCGCTCGATCGACGCGTATTTTGAAGCATGTAGAATGTTTGATAGAGCGTTTGATAGAAAGCTCAGTCGATAGCTCAATAGATAGCTCAGTAGAAAGGTCGATAGAAAGATTGATAGAAAGATTGATAGAAAGATCGATAGAAAGATCAGTAGAAAGATCGATCGAAAGATCAGTAGAAAGCTCACTAGATGACTCGATCGAAAGATCAGTAGAAAGATCGATTGAAAGATCAGTAGAAAGCTCAGTGAAAAGCTCAGTAGAAAGTATTGTTTGAAGCACTGTTTGACTCATGTTATGCGCTTGATTGACGCGTCTTTTGAAGCATGTTTTGAAGCAAGTAGACTGACTAGTAGATGAACGAGTAGATAGCTGAGTTGATAGCTGAGTTGATAGCTGAACATGTTGATATTTTGATTGTTGTTGTTCTAGAAAGTAGAAACTATGAAGGGAAAAAGAAGGTGAAAACTTCAAACTTTCTAGCGTCAGCTCTATAGAGCTCGAAGCGAAGATTATCGAGTAGATAGCTGAGCATGTAGAATGATGAGTAGATAGAAAGTCATGTAGAAAGCATTGTTTGAAGCACTGTTTGACATGTTTTATGCGCTCGATCAACGCGTTTGATAGAGAGTAGAATGAAGAGTAGATAGACGAGTAGAGTAAAGAGTAAATGAGCGAGTAGATAGACGAGTAGAATGAAGAGTAGGTGAGCGAGTAGGTAGGCGAGTAGAATGAAGAGTAGATGAGCGAGTAGATAGACGAGTAGGTAGGCGAGTAGAGTGAAGAGTAGATGAGTGAGTAGAATGAAGAGTAGATGAGCGAGTAGAATGAAGAGTAAATGAGCGAGTAGATAGATGAGTAGAATGAAGAGTAGATGAGCGAGTAGATAGACGAGTAGAATGAAGAGTAGATGAGCGAGTAGATAGACGAGTAGAATGAAGAGTAGTGTTAAATCAGCTAAATCAGCTTGTAGCTGATCTATGTAGCATGTAAGCTAATCAACGATGCAAACTCAGCTGACAGCTAGCTTGTAGCAAACGTCTCATTTAGTAGCTAGCATATGCGTCTTGAGCGCATTAGTATTGAATGAACTCTGCTCACTAGCTCACAAGCTATCTAAGCTCTTTGTTGAAACGTCGATGTACAAAGAATGAAGAGTCATTGAAAAGATCTGAACATCAAGCTGAGATCAGTACAAGAAAGAGCATTGTAACAAATCATCAATGTCTATTATGTGACATTAACAGAGACTTTACAGATAGAAATAAACACAATGTTAATAAATATTCATTTATGAAAGTTGATACAAAAGTCAATAATGAACATGAACTTTCAAAAATCAAATAAAGTTATTGAAATGATGATGTGTTGAATTCACAACAACTTGATACTCAAAAGAGATTGAAAATCAAAGCTGTGCAAAATGTCTTTGCAGCTGAAGTGAAAGTGAATGAAAGAAACACTTGAATAAATGAAGATGAAGCGAAATCATATTTATACGATGATTTTTTGATCAAAGTCATCAAGAATAGTTATAGTTGCAAACAAGAAAATGTCAATAAATCAACATCATCTCAACACATTTGCATCAAAGCAAAGAGTTTACTTGAATGATAACAACAGTAGAGAAAATGTTACGACGATTGCAATGAGAATTAACTAAACGTTAAATAAGAGATTGAGAGAATTGACTTTAGTCATCACTCATCATGAAAAACTGAAAGAATTGATCGTAAGAGTGAAACATCTTGCAGACGTAGTGACAAAGAATTGAGAGTATCATGAAAAGATATACAAAGTATACAATGATAGTCAAACTTCTCTGAAAACAATGAAAGTTATGATATCAACAAAAGATCAAACACGTCTGCAATGAGTTCAGATCACGCATGAGAGCATTCAATCTTAAAAAGTCATGCTGAAGTTACATTGAGTAATGAGACATGCAAAAATACTCAAAAATGAAGCAATGAACAAGATGATTGATAACACACATGATTTGTCTTTATTGCTGACTGAGCATTAATGCATTGAAGTGATAATGAGATTGATGCTCATACAGAAACAGATCAGATAAACATGAAGAATAGTCTGAAAAGAGAGATTTAATGCAACTCATTTTTGATATCTGACATCAGAGATGACACATCAATATCTGCAACTGCACAAGAGTCATGCAAAGTCTTACAGCGCATTATTGACACAGTTACACACAAGAAAAATTAACTTCAATCAATTTTTACATGAAAGATGAGTACTTGATGTTGCTACAATGATGTGCAAGTGCAACAGAGATTGAATGTTGATTAAGCACATTTTATTAACATGTTTCAGATGAAAAGTAGAATGAAAAGCAATGCAATGAGAAGAAAACATCATGAACTTGAGAAAACTCTTAGAAATCATGAGCGCAATGATGATGATCATTTGAATGATATTCTTAATGAGCATACTGAATCAATTTCAAGCTGTGACATCATTAAAGAATCAAATGAAAGAAAGAGAAAATAAAAAAGAAATAAACTCATAAAGTTCTTGCATTGAAAACAATTATAGTATAAAGCGCAGAAAGAAGCAATTTTTGATGCAAAAAGAACGCTGCGTTAGCGCAGCGCTCGCTACAGTATATAGAATCTCACATAAATTCATAATGAGTGTTGAATCAAGTAAGAATAAAAAAAATTAAATTGATATCAACTTTCAATGATTTACTTATTGCTTAAGTTTTTAACTAAATCTATGAAATATATATCAATTATTTAGAATCTACTACTGAGTCACTCACATTTCTTTATAACACAATCGCTTGCAATTATCAAGTCAATTCAATTTTTCAGATTAATTCATTGATACAATTGACTTTAATTGATTGATTTCATGATATCAAATTTGTAGCTGATGATACTCTTGTGATGAGTAAAGCTTTGTTTGCTACATATATTTCATAAAAACATAACTCTTCTGAGATTAAACTTTGACTTTAGTTTTCATCAATTCATAATTGAGATTTCTGTTTATTAAGAAAAATTTGATTAAGCAAAGTCAAAAAATGATTATAATTCTTAGTTAATTAATCATGTAATATCATTGACTTTAATGATTTTGTATATGCTTTGAGACATAAACATAATACATATACATTGTTTGATTTTTGTCTGCAATGAGATTGAATCAGTTTCAAATATCTTCAGCTTTCATGTTTAAAGTAGTATTCTGCTATTCTCATTTCTTTATGCAAGAAATTCTTCTCATAAATCAAATTGTATGAATTTCAGTCGCTGAAGTTATTAATGTAGAAGAACTTGTTTTTGTTTAACTTGCTACGACTATCATTTGCTGATACAACATGCATACTTCTCAGAATTGTATGCAAATGAAAAAATCAACTAGCTTTGAATGAACAAGAATTTTTGACATTATCTTTAAATCAATGCTCTATTTCAATCATTTCATGCACAGCATATTGAGTTTTCTCATTGCAAGATTTGAGTAGTTTGACGAGAACATCATAGTGTCATAGTTCATTATTCTTGTTGTCTTGATGCAACGAATTTATAATAAAAAGAATAAATTGTAGCTAATCAGACAGTCAATCATTTAGCAGAGTTGATGCTTCAGTCATTTCTTTTAATCTCTTCCGAATCAGAACATAATCACATCTTTAAACTTTCTTCTTTTTCTGTCAGTTCAATGAGCAGTATACTTTATCACTGACAAGATTCTCTAAGTCGTTGACATTTTTTTCATCTCATTTTCAGCATTGAAGTGATTCATGAACGCTTACATAGTATGATTTAATTCAGATCAAGTCTTTTTTCTTTTTATTCAACTTTCTATTTAATACAACTTTCTTGTCAACTATGTTGCAACACTTACACATAAAGACTATTAATGCATCAAGAAACTTTTTCATATTCAGAACTCTGACTAAAATCAATGCATAACATCATAACTTTGAATTGAATTCTATCTCTTGTATTTGATTGCATTGTTTGTGAATGAGTGCATCTTGAATTTTATGAAGACTAAAGATACAATTGAATCATGTTATCATAGCAGTCAACATTGACAAATTCTCAAGTGCTAATTAGTCAATCACTTGCAGCTAATCATTATTTTGACGTCATTAACAATCGTTGACAGATAATTAAATCAAAGATTCAATCAAACATTACTAAATTACATCATTAATCATGAATTATCATCTGTTCATCATGATTCACATTGTCAGATGTTCAATGATAGTAATTAGATATTGATAGAATAGTTTAATTAGTTGACTTTCTGATCTCGCACGTCTTTTTTGTTTATCTTAAGTACTTCTTTACTACTTCAAATCATCACTTTCTATCATATTGCAGTCGAGTACACACATTCTTGAATCAGAATTCGCATCTTTCACATTAATGCATACTTATCATGCATTTCTTGAATGATCTTTTCTTGCAACGTCTTGAAATCTATTTTCTTCACAGATTGAAAAAATTCATCAATGATACTTTAGCTTATTTGTTTGACACAGAATGAACACATCAACTTTTTTAAAATTGCATGAAACATCTGATTTACATAACACTTATGTTAACATTGAATCAAGAACAATCAATCAAAAATGTGCACTTAAAAGAATTCAAACAAAAGATGAAACAGACTGCATAACAAATTCTTCTGAATATTTACAATAACAAGTCAACAAGACGAAGCAAAAGATGCAGACTGAATATAAGCTGATGTTTAAACTTCATTTCACATGAATCAATGTTTCTTGTCTTGCTCTTCGTGATCAGTCTGCGTTCAAATCTTTCAGAAAGCAGTCTCAGTGATTATTGAATGATGATGTTTCGATCTTTTTCAATAAAGTACTGCTTAAGAGTGAATTAAGCATCTGTGCAACTAGACTGATCGCGTCGAGTTGAATTATCGAGGTCGAGTCGAGTTCTCGACTCGTCAAGACTCGATTCAAGTCAGAATTCTTGACTTGAATATTCAAGTTGAATCAAGATGTTTAACTTAAGTATTCAGATCAAATCAGAGAGTTGAAATCAAGTATTGACTTAAAGTTTTCGACTCGATTCGTTAAGACATGAAGATAGATAGATAAATATTCTATTATGACTTTCTATTATGACTTTCTATCATGACTTTCTATCAAATAGTCTTCATGTTTCTCTATCATAGCTCTTCTATCATAGCTTTTCTTCATGACTTTTCTTCATGACTTTCTATCAAACAGTCTTCATAGTTTCTCGTCATGACTTTCTATCATGACTTTCTATCATAACTTTCTATCATAGTCTTCTATCATAGCTTTCTATCATAGCTCTCTATCAAAGCTCTCTATCAAATGATCTTCATGTTTCTCTTCATGTTTCTCTTCATGTTTCTCTTCATGTTTCTCTTCATGTTTCTCTTCATGTTTCTCTTTATGACTTTCTATCAAAAAAATAATGCAAAAAGATAATGCAAAGGCGAAAGATTGAAAAAATTTCTATATTTAGTTCTTTTGATGTCATATTCAATTACTTGATGAGTCAAATCAAGTCAGTGAATTCTGACTCAACTCAAGATCAATATCAAGTCAAGTCATGACATTGATATTAAGTATTTGAATCAAGTCATGACATTGATATTGAGTACTTGAGCGAGTCAGAAAGTAGGTATGAAAACTCGACTTGATGATCAGTCTAAGTTTAATGAACAGTGAATGTATTTCTTTTTCAATTTTTTGAGATCATCAGCATCTTTGTCGATATGCTTTCATGTAATCAAGAAAGTTGATAACGTGATGAAGTACTTCTCAGCTCAGACTAAGTCATTCTTTCAAATATTCGCTTATGTATCACTTTTGTGAAAATCATTTGTTTTATTTCAATTCTCTTTAATGAAAACAGTCAGACAGTTCACAAGATTATCGATTTTCATGTGTTTCATAATACTCATTGCGTGTCATCATGTTTTCAATTTCATTGATAGTTCAGTAGTTTTTATGCAAAATCACTCATATGAAGTGAGTAAACAGCTCAGCTTATTCAACTTAATGTGTTCGCTTGAAATGATGATTTGCATTTGCAATCTGTCTTTCACAATCAATATCTTTCTGAATTTTTGATGTTTTATCATATTTTTAAGAATCAACATGTTGATTAATCAAGTGTTGTGTTGTATAATTTGAATTTCAAAGCTCTTTCTTTTGTTCATGAGTTGATAGAAGCACTTTACTAAGTACTTATGTATTGCTTCACAATGCTTGATGTTGAAATCTTTAATGCTTTCATAAAGTTCAATAAGCTTTTTATAGTGTAATATAACATGAAACTTAGAGAAATTGAAATGTTGTTTTTTCAAATCAACACTATCATCATCATTCTTATTTACAGTCTTTCTATGAGAAATCTTTGAGCATAAGTCTTTAAAAACATCTTTAAGTTTGTCAATGCAATAAAGTGCATGATCAAGATACTTCAAGAATTTCATGTCATGAAAAGTGTAATGAGCTATTACAATAAAGTCAATAATAGCATGAGCACAATGCATTGCAGTCAATTGATATGTTGTGAATAGACTTGTTACGATCCTAGCTACGCACCTATGTTGGTAGCTATGTTGGTGGCTATGTTGATGACTATCGCCGGCCGCTCGCCGCTAGGCTATAGGGTTGTTCCGAGGCCAACCCTATTCAGGGTTAGCT